>Ga0315284_10006464_pt1 | contig 16670 bp, 19 predicted proteins | sample YL17G09_16_MG_FD_203696 | JGI IMG/M metagenome (GOLD analysis project Ga0315284, IMG submission 203696) | Sediment microbial communities from Yellowstone Lake, YNP, Wyoming, USA - YL17G09_16 | ecosystem: Environmental > Aquatic > Freshwater > Lake > Sediment | place: USA: Wyoming | collected...
ACTCTGTATCTAAAATTATCCTAATGATACAGCTGTGAAAACATTATTCTACGCAGCGGGCCCACCAAACTGACCACGCATTCAAATCTCTCTATTTAATCTATAATGAAGTTTTTGATTAGTTTTATCCATAACTCTAACAACGAAGCAAGTATACATAACTTTACCCGCATAGATGGTGGGTGTGATGGGCTGGACGGGCTTCCTATTCAGATGGTGGGCTGGGGTGGTAGCTGTATCATATTTTGATGAAACCAAATCACGTAGGGCCCAAATCAGTGTTGAGTATTGTATTATACACTTCCTAATTTTTTTAGAAAATATAAACTTCGGTGTAATCTTCGGGCCCTAGGTATGTACATAAAAATAGGGCAGGTATTGTATAACCTACCCTATTCGGAAGGGACGGAAGGCGTTACTTTATTTAGTCGTTAGGTATGATATCTCGTCGTTAGGTATGATATCTCCAAATATCACTGGGTAGCCCACAGCGGCTATCATCTCCAGTTTTGAATGGGCAGTCATCTTGTGCTGATTACCATCAAAATTGTTAGTCCCCGGAGGCCCCGCATTAATCAATTCGGCCATCTGGTGTGATAAGTCTTGGTCAAACCTCTGCCAACAGCAACGACTAGGTCCATCAAAGGCCCAAATCAGAAAGCCTTCTTCCTCTTCATAGACCCAACCTAGGCCCTCAAAGTAGTAGCAATAAATATTCTCGTTTATAGTATTAGTATTAGAATTAGTTAGGCTGATTTCGTCCAGCTTTTCCAGCTTTTCCAGTTGAATAACGGGGTTCTTAAAACCTTTCATATTGTTCCTTTCTTATCTTCTTGGATTATTTGTTATGTGGACAATGGCAGTATCAAGACTTATTGCCCTCATTGCCTGTAGGGCTTCATTATCTTTCATTCTTTCAACCTGCTGTATTAGCCACTTGTTATAACGGGCAGCATCAATTTGGGCACGCTTACCTGTTGACCTTGCCCTTCCGCCTGACAGTCTTACATACCTATCTGCCATGATTACTCCTTTCACGCTGTTTTTGTCATAGATTGCCTTGGAATGACAACTTGTGGAATAGCTATCATTCCGACCATTTTATTATGAATGTCGTTGTAATTAATGCTTGTTTTAGCTATTTCATGCCAGCCCAAGTCTTTTCCACTTCGGTTAAAGATGTGGCACCTTAAAATATCAAAGGGCCCACTGATTTGAGATAGGTCAGGACAAATCTGGGCAAATGTCACACTACCACCTGGACGAACAAGGCGGCCGTATTCTGTGATGTTAGGGCACTCAAGCACCTTTTCGGTGCTTCCTGTTGAATTGGGCCTTGATTTCAGGGTATACTTCATTTTGTTCCTTTCGGGGAAAAAAGTTTGCGGAAACGAGTTCTGTATATTATTATGTTGGATTATCAATATATGTCATTATTTACTTCTACACCTATAACCATAAGGAAAGGTGCCCACCTATTTGAGATGGGCACCCTTAAAGGAGAACAAAAGACATATCCACACATTAATCACTCCAGGGAAAGGTGGTTAGTACTCTAACCAGCAAATCAATCCCTACTCATAGATATAACGGATTTCTTGGTTCTGACACCTAATATTTACCAATCCAACCAGTTTAGTTCTTTATACTGCCAACTACACATAATACAATGTCCATCTATAAAGAATGGCCATTCACCACTCTTTTTACATTCTGGGCACACCTCGTTAATACTTACACTATAACAACATCCCATTATACATTGCCCTCGTCCTTTTTTGGTGCCTCCTGAATGTCCTTTATAAATGCCTCTATTTCGGCTTCTGTTGCTATTGGTTTTCCATTTATACCAAGGCGGACCTCCCATCTTTTAGGGTCTGTGGGGTCCTGCCATACAATGATACCCTTCTCCTCATTCCAGTATTGTTTGATTTCACTCATTTTCTTTTTGCCTCACCAGCCCATCTAAACTCGAATGCGGTGGCCAGGTTGGGTAAAGGTTGACGCAACCACAAACTTGCTTATAACAGGGACATCTTTGCCCTACAGCAAAGTATAACCTATGCTTCCTAGGAAACTTACATTCACACTCTTTAATTAGTTCTTTGATTGTTTGCTTCATATCACTTGCCCTCGTCCTTCTTTGGCTGCTGTGGTACCTGATAACGAAGTGTTGTGAGGTGGTTCTTACATAGACTGCTATCTTGATTACATATATCACACATAATACCTGTTGGTGCCTTTTCTTGTTCAATCCTTTTAGTTAGTTCCTCAATTTTGGCACGAAGGTCAGCGTTTTCCTTTTGAAGTTCTAAAACCCTGTGATTGGCATCCCTATACCTTATCCAGTTTTCATGACGATGCTTTGCCAGCATTGCCTCACGACTCATTGGCACATAACCGAATAACTTCATTAGTTTTTCTATCATTCTACTTCCTCCATATCTTCTTCTTATTATCTTGGTAGTCTTGTATTGGGTGTCTTACCTGTGTGTTACACACACCCATTGACTACTCTCACTACCAGTCTACATTCAGGTTCACCAGTTCACCTTCATTAATAGTACTTATAGGGGTTTCTTATAGAGTGTGACACCTTAAATTCTTTAAGAAAGTGTAGAATTTTTAAAATACTTCATGACTTTCTATATTTGTCTGTATTTTCGGGCAAAGGCACCAAAAAAAATGGTGGAAACCAAAGGAGAAGAATATGATACCAAAGTACATCCTGGAAAGGTATATCAAAAATGGTCATCCGTTGACTTTTAACGACCAGGGCTTTAAATTGGGAACAGGTTTAAATGATTTCCCTGGTGGCATTCCAAGAGGCAGCACATATCAAGGTGTGCCTTGTTGTGGTGCCCTTAATAGACATGAAGTTCCTTGTATAAGTAAGCCAATGGCTGATGGGAGATGTAATAAACACCAGAAAATCCCGCATGCTTATAAATATCTATCAGTTAATGATAGAGAAGCCATAGATAGCATTAAAGTCGGTTGTTTGGAACAAGAAATACGCATTTTTAAGGTATTACTACACAAATCTTTAAAGGCTTATGATATAGAAGATACTCAATCTATAAAGAATTGTATTGCCCTTGCTGAACAAGTAAGGACACTAGAGGCTGAACAATTTAGACTAACAGGTGGAACAAGTTCCACTAACCCAGGAGAATTGGCAACGGCAATGAAGGAATTCTGTAAAAATGCCACTATGTCAATAGAGATTAGACCTTCGGAAGAGGGAATAACATATGAACAACCGTTGGTTTCAATATAAAGTAAACACTGAACACGCTGCCCAACAAATTCAAGGCTATTTTAACTCACATAAACGCTTTAATGTAATGGTAGGGGGTAGAAGGCAGTATAAAACTGAAAGTGGTAAAAGAAAGAAGGTCATAATGGCCTCCTCTTACCACGATATTAACTCTCCCTGGTATATGCCAGGGATTGAAAATCCTAACTTTGCCTTTATAGCCCCTACTCATGAACAAGCTTATCGTATCTTTTGGAACGACCTTAACCAACTGATACCAAGGCAGTTTATACAATATACAAATGTTCAAAGAAGAATAATTAACTTAAAGAATGGGGCCAGTTTATATGTTCTTGGTGCCGATATGGCTGCTAGGCTTGAAGGTATCATGTGGCACGACTTTACAATAGATGAGTTTCCCAATATTAAAGAAGAAGTTTGGTTTGAACACTTAAGGCCCTGTCTATCTGACACACTTGGTGGTTGTGATTTTATGGGTGTGCCAGAAGGTAGGCACAACCACTTCTATAATATGTGGTGCCTAGCAGACGAGAATAAAGAAGACTTTGATAGATGGCATTGGACCAGTGCCGAAGTATTATCTCATAAAGAAATAGAAGCTGCTAAAAGAGAATACGACCCTGCTACTTTTAGACAAGAGTATGAGGGGTCTTTTGAAAATTATCAAGGTAGGGCTTATTATTGTTTTGATAGAGAACAGAGTGTAAAACGCTGTGCCTATGATGCTTCTAAACCTATCTGGATTACATTTGACTTCAATGTTAGTCCAGGTGTCTGTATTATCGGGCAGAATTATGAAAAAAATGATGTTATTGAGGACTGGATTATTGATGAAGTTTATATACCATCTAATTCAACAACAGAAAAGGTTTGTGGATTGTTTATACAGAAGTATTATACACATAAAGAACGCATTGAAGTAGATGGAGATAGTACAGGTGGTGCCCACGATAGCACCTCTGATAGAACAGATTGGGAAATTATACGAAGTATGTTAGATAGTAACTTTGGAAGAAGGATGAGATACTGCTACCCTACTAAAAATCCACATGAACGGGATAGAGTTAATGCTATGAATGCCCGTCTTTGTTCTTTATCTGGTGAAAGAAGACTTTTCTTTGACCCAATTGCTAAAAGAACAATAGAAGATATGGATAAAACTACTCTAAATGACCGAGGAGAGATAGATAAAAAAACAAATAAGATGGTTTCCCACTTAAGTGATGCCCTTGGGTATCATATTGCCCGTAAGCATCCTATAAAGAAATATGAACCAAGTGGAATGAAGCACTGGAAATAGTATCAAGGATATAATATGGTATATAACAAAGAGTTAGTAAGTTTTAAGTTTAAAGCACAGCCTGGTTCTCAAGGTGGTGTTGTTGACTTATCAATGAATATAGATTATCAGAACAATAAAACTCTTTGGACCAACTGTGCGGCTGTTGTTTCTGGTATTGATGAAATGTTGGCCTGTAATCTAATTGGTAAACATGAACGAGAAAGTGATACTAACTGGAGACGCAGAAAAGGGCAACTACAGCACCTAAACTATTCCAGTGGTATATTACAAGCTTACTCCTCACATCTATTTAGAAAGCCCCCGACCTATCAAATAGATGCCCTTAAGGGTGACCCCATCTTTGATATGTTCTGGGACGACTGTGATTATGAAGGAACACCATTTCCTGACCTTTGGAAAGAAAGTATGAATGCTGTAGGTCTTTATGGAATGGTAGGTTATGTAGTAGATGCCCCTAAAACACAAGTATCAGTAGTAACAGAGGCTGAAGATAATCAAGTTCATCCTTATGTACAGACTTTCTATCCACCTGCTATTCTTGATTGGCAGTATGTAAGAAATCAGTTTGGTAAACCAGTCCTGGTATTCTTAAAAGTGCTTGATGATGATGGTTATCTTCGTTGTTGGTGGGACCAGGGTGATAAAGTTCACTGGGAAGTCTACTCAACTGGGAATATTCTTTGGAACGGTAGAATAATTACTGATAGTCTTGGAAACTTTACTAATTCAGTAGAGGGTCTTGTAGATAGCGGAGATTATGACCCTTCTGTTATGGATGAAATTCCTTTCGTGCCTCATTATAACATGGAGACCAATAGAAAACTGATAGGTATAAGTGATATTAAAGACATTGCCCGTTGTGATGTTAATATTGCTAATAGATTATCAGATGCTACCGAAATCTTTGAGTTTGCTTCTTTTCCAATGATGCGTAAACCTTATAAGCGTGTTGGAGATGAGAGTACTGATGAGACTGGTGCCTCTGCTATTCTAGAGTTTGACCCTGAACATCCAGAATGTAAACCAGATTGGCTTAATGCCCCAGTAAAAGACCCTATTGAGGCTATCATTGCTTTTATTGACTTCATTCGTAAAGAGTGTTATCGTATTAGTGCCATAGTGGGTATGGAAGATGTTAATGGTAATGCTACTGGTAAAGCATTAACAATGAGGTTTCAACCTCTTAATTCTAGATTAGTTAAGAAAGCTAACTATGCTGGTCAAGCGATGTCAGAGATTTTACGACTAGAACAAAAATGGCAAAAAAAGACCCTACCAGAGGGTGTCTCTATTCAAATGCCAGTTAATTATGATATAGAAGACCTTGCCCAAGATATAGTTGATATATTAAGTGCCGAGAAATTTGTTGGTTCAATGACATTTAGTAAAGAACTACAGAAGATAGTTGTTCAGAAGATGTTACCTTCTCTATCAGAAGAAGTTAAGACTGAAATCAATGATGAAATAGAAAACCAACAAGAAATAGCAAATGATGGTGATTTAAGTGTACAAGAATTCGGTCCTGATGGACAACCTTTACAAGATGAACAGCCTCAACCTGATGGGCAGCCTCAACCTGATGGGCAGCCTCAATCTGGTGGAGGAAATACTAATGATTAGAAAAACAGGTAAAAATAAGTGGACAATTTATAGTAAGTCCACAGGAAAACGATTGGGTACTTTTGATAGCCTAGAAGCAGCTAACAAAAGACTAGCCCAAATTCATTATTTCAAACACAGAGGGGCCCAGAAGGGTTCTGATAACAAATAGGAGGTTTCAGGAATGAAACTTAAGTTTAACGACCAAAAGCAAGTCCAGGTAAGCCCAGAAGGGTTTCCAATCCATGTCAATGACAAGGGTGAAGAGATTGCTGTTGATGCTGACAGACTTTTTGGCAAGATTACTGACCTCAATGCTGAAAATAAGAAGTGGAGAGAGGCTAAAGAGGCCCTTGAACTTCAAATCAAAGCAAGTTCAGAAGTCTCCAAGAAGAATGAAAAGCCCTCTGAAGACCTTGAAGCAATTAGGAAGCAGATGTCCGAAATGAAGAACACTTATGAGAAGGAAAAGGCCGACTTGGCTGCCCAACTTAATAAGGAAGTTGTCTTTGGTCAGTTTGCCCGTTCTGATTTCTTCCAGGGTAAAGAGGCAAAGACAGTATTGAAACCAGAACTTGCGTATAAGTTGTTTGGTGACCGCTTCGCTGTGAAGAATGGTCAAATCGTTCCCCTTGAAAAGGGTGGTAGTGAAATGTATTCACGCAAGGACCCGTCAGTAGTAGCACCTTTTGAAGAAGCAATAGATGTTATTATTACGGAGATGGGTGTGAAGAATGATATTACACGCGTTTCAATGGGTAGCGGTGCGTCAGGTGGTAAAGCTGCTACACCTAAACAGGTGGAAATGGCAGCAGTTCAACAAGCAATAAATAATGGTGAACACGATAAGGTCTTGGACCAAAAATTACGAAGTGTTACCAAAAATTAAATAGGAGATTGTTATGGCAGACCAAATTTATACCTCTTTTGATAGCCCGAATTTTTTCGGTGATATCTTTGAAATCGGTGGAAAGTCCCGCACACCTCTTCTCAATATGTTGAGAAGTCGTGGCGTAAAGACAATTAATGGTTGGGAGTTTTCAGAAGGCCAGTCCTGGTCTCTAGAAGCCTCATACCAACTCGGTATTACAGAGAATGCCAGTATTGCTGGTCCTCCCGAAAGCGTTATTTATGTAAAGACCCCTCATACAAATACAGTCCAAATCTTCCAGTATAGGGTAAAGGTTGGAGATATTAAGAGGGCAATGTCAGGTTGGGTAAAGGTTGACACAACCACAAACTTCGGTACAGTAGGTCAACCACTTTCTATGGAGGACGCACTCGTTCTAGCCCGTAGAGAGAAGTTGCTACAAGCCGCCACAGACCTTGAGTGGCATTATATCTTTAGTACTTATGTTAAGACAACTGGTGAAGCAGTTGCTGCCCAGATGGGTGGACTTATTGAAGGTGCTGTAACAAACGATGTTACACGAACTGCCGATATGCGTAAAGATGTCAACGACCTAATGAAGAAGATGGCCGATAATGGCTGTCCATTCCAGATGCCAGTACTGCTTTGCGGTTCTAGTGATAAGCAAGTAATCACCAAGGAATTTGGTGTTGCCCCTATGGACCGTAATGTTGGTGGTATGAACATCCAAGAAGTTGAAACAGACTTTGCCCGTCTTCCAATCGTTTATATTCCCAAGCTAACCAACAAGATTTTGGTTGTTGATTTGGCATATGTTCAACCAGTAGTCTGCCCAATTCCAGGTAAGGGTGTAATGTATTTTGAACCTCTTGCCAAGAACGGTGCTGCTGAAGTAGAACATCTCTTTGGTCTCGTTGGTCTTGACCGCGGTCCAGAAAGTCTCTGCCTCGGAATTATCCAAGTATAATAATAAGGAGATTTACATGGTACTAGCAGATAAAACGAAGTTTGATGTAGAACATCCCGAACTTCATCCAGTGTTGAAGGCAATACTGGTTCAAGTAAAGAATGTTTTTGAGGAAGAAGGCTTCTTCTTTACAACAACAACTACAACATCAACCACAACTTCAGCATAAGGTAAAGTATGGCTAATTATTCTGTTGATACGGACCTCATCAAGTTTAGACCAAATATACTAAACAACGGTGCTTATGATACTTCATGGGCACATGATGAGGCTTATTCCTTAATCAATACGAGTTTAGAAGCCGAATGGTATATCAAAGAAGCATCCAATCATAATGTTGACCCTTCCGTTACAGCAATGGATGTTACAAGATTAAGGGCCACCCAGTTTAAGCACCTTTCCGTTTATAAGGCACTTGAACTAATTTATGTGTCACTCACGAAAGATACACCTCTAGATGATGGTTTTTATTCTTGGGCAGCCCATTTCCGTAAGGAATACGAAGCAGAACTCAATAGACTACTTAAAATAGGTATTGAGTATGATTGGGACAACGATGGTATAACACAGGCTGATAAATTTATTCCACAGCGTAGGAACCTAGAGAAATGTTAAACTTTTACGATACGAAAAGAGTATTTGAGAGGCTAACTCTTATTAAGTTTCAGCCCCTCTTGAAAGAAATTGGTAAGGCTATTAGAGATAGTATCCAAGCCAAGACTTCAAGGGGGGTTGACACCTCTGGTAAAAGGTTTTCTCCCTATACTCCTATCTATCGTAGAATGAAAGCCTTCAAAGGGTTATATCCACCTGTCAATCTAAAATTAACTGGTCAAATGCTTGGTGATTTATCCCAAACAGAGAATGATAGGGAGTGTCGTGTTGGCTTCAAAACTACCAAGAGTGCCGAAAAGGCAACATATAATCAAGAGGGTAGTACTCCGCGGCACTTCTTTGACATCTCACCAGAAGCTAATAAAGAAATTGATAAACTAGTCAATGAGTTTATTAATGATATTTTTAAAGGTATATAATGCTTACAACAAGAGAAACTATTGTTGACAAGTTAATGGCTACTCTAGCAGATGAGACTTCTGTAGTTAGAATTCTTCGTGGTAATAGTTCTACTATGGAGGTTGAGTTTAAAGGTTTAGCTGATAACGACTTCCCTATCCTTGTTGTACAGGTGGGTTTACCTCAACCTAATATAAAGTATTCGTCTCGTTCTCAAGGTGTTATTGATGAGGTCCGTTCAACACTTAATATAGATATATTTTGCTATATTCGTTGTGTAGATGGTGTAGAAGGTGATGAAGTTTCTATATTACTAAATGATATTTGGAAAGTTATATGTGATAATCCCACTTTGGGAGGTGCTATAAAGATAGTGCCAAGTATTTCACAGGCCCTCACATATAATGGACCCTATATCTATTTTACAATTACTTTGGGCCTTGAATATGTACATACAAACAAGATTTAAATAGGAGATTTATTATGGTGGCACCACCGAATGTTAAGAATTACTCTATTGGCAAGGGTCAAGTATTTGTTGCCCCTTATAGTGCTAATCCCGTCTATGTTGCTGTTGGAAATTGTCCATCAGTAGCAGTTGAACATAAGATTGACAGACTAGAACACTTTAGTTCTATGTCCGGTATCAAAACTCGTGATGCCTATCCTGTTATTCAGGTAGGATACACAGTTACTTTTGAAACAGATGAAATCTGTGCGGAAAACCTAGCCCGCTTCGTTCTAGGTACAGTAGTTGGTGACAGCATTTCTGCCTTAAGTAATGTTGATGCTGATTATTGCGTTAAGTTCGTTGAAGATAAGGAAATTGGTGATATCAATCGTACATTTGAATTCTCAAAGTGTAAGATTGGTCCTAATGGTGCGGGTGCCCTAATCAGTGATGAGTGGGGTGTTCTATCCTTTACAGCTGAAGGTCTCTACGATGCCACAAATACAGGTAATGAGTGGTACGAAATTCGTTGGACCTCCACAACCACATCATAATTTTATAGAGGTTAGGTGGGGGTTTTGATTGGAACAAAGCCTCCACCAACTTCTTTGGGTAACGGAAAGTGCCTCGGCACAAACATAGCCCCATTATAGTAATGGGGCACATCTGGAAAGAGGTGTCCTAGTGAAGCGTAAAATAAATGTAAAGATTGATGATAGTCTCACCGTAGAATGTAGGGAACTCTCCCTAGGTCAAGTTATGGGTTTAGTATCTAAACTAGACCCTGAAAAGATGCCTGATGTTGGTCTTTTTGACTATATCAAGAATGTCTTTTCTAATGAACTAATTCCCCTAACTACTGATATTGATGCGGCTAAACTCTTGGAATTTTCTCCAAGTGAGATAGCCGCTGTTTATGTTGGTGTTAAGGAGGCTAATAAAGATTTTTTTACGATGGCGGCAACTCTCAATCTGCCGCAAATAGTAGCAGGAATAGTTCAAAACTTCCTAGGACAAGCATTAGAGAAGATAAACAGCGGCGTCTTGACCAATACTGGAGAATTATCTGTACCCTCCGAGAGTGTGGTCACTCCGACTGCCTTGAATACGGATATTCCTACGCCATAAAGGCTTTTAATTATCATCAAGAAGAATTACATCTTCTAGAAAGAAGTACAGCTTTTGCTTTTAGAATAGCCAATGGTGCTGACAAGAAACAATGGGAAACTTACTGTAAGGCACCACCAGCAGGTATAATAAAAATACCTTCTTATGAGATGCCTAAACATGAGAAGCCAAAGAAACTAACGATGGAACAAGCAAAGCAACTTAAAAAGCAGTTGAAGGGGAAATAATATGGCGGACACAATTCAGAAACTCGTTGAGATAATCATTCAATTAAAGAATGAGGATGCCCTTCTTAAAATACAAGATTTTATAAAGCATTTAAATGCTTTAGAGACATCTAGTAAAGGTAGTGATAAGGGTATCAGTCAACTCTCAAAAGACCTGGATACTCTGTCCAAACGAATTCTTCCAGGATTAGATAAGGCCTTTAATGATGTTGTAAATACTCAAAAGAAGTTCCTTACAATGGAAGAAAAGAAGATTGATGTCCTTAAAAGGTTAGGAAGTCAAGCAAAAGAGACCGGTGATACTATTAGAAGAAGCCTTTCTTTTGGTAGTGTTGACTTTACATCGGAGATTAAGAGTTCCCTAGCCACTCTAAAGTCATCTATTTCTGGAATGCTTGGTGGTGCCCTTATTGGTGGAATAATTGGTAATAAAGGCACTACTATTAATAATGCTTCTGTCAATAACACTTCTACTACTAATAATGTTCAACCCGTTGAGGTTCCAAGTAAGGTAGATGTTCCTATTGAGAGTGCTATTGCTGAAGCACAAGCAAAGGCTGATGCTGAACCTATTCAAATTAAAGCCGAAGTAAAACCAGAATTTTCTCCCGAAGAAGTAGAGTTTTGGCTTACCCAAGCCAAGCCTGCCTTTAAAGCAGCACAAGTAGAAATTCAAAAGGCAATAGCAGCAAACAACGAAGAACTTCGTCGTGTAAAAGAATTACAGGCTAAAGAAGAAATTGACAACTATGCCGCGAAGTTTGGTAGGGATAGAGTAGATGCTATTTTAAAAGAAATAGCAGCAGAAAAAGAACTACTTAAAGTAAAGCAGGACATACAAAAAGCATCTACTGCTACTATTGCTAGGTCTAAACTTCAAGAAGAAATAGAAAGTGAAAGGCAACTAGCACAAGAAGTTGGGGTAAAAACAAAGAAACTTGCCAATGAAGCAGGAACCGCTTATGAAGATATGGCAAAGCGTCTCTCAATGTCAAGACAATCTGGTGTTGTTGATTTCGGGCTACTAGCCGATGCTGCTAAAAAACTAGGTCAAGCAATAGCCCAAAATATAACTAATATGAAGAATGTTGAAGGGGCTGATTTCCTTACGAACATTAAACCTGACCCTCTTGATTTTGAAAAAATAAAACTCTATGGAAAAGCAATAAATCAACTGATAGAGGATATGAAGAATGTCAAGGGTGCCGATTTTCTTGCCATTAAACCCGATACTACCATAGCAAACTTAAAACTTATTGGAACAACAGTCGCTGCGTCTTTTAAAGATACATTAAATGGGATTGTAAAGAAGGCACAAGAGGCATCTAAAAAAATAAAAGACTTCTTTGTTGTTTCTCCTACACTAGTAGGTCCACCAACTGAAATTCAATCATTTGTAACAAGAATAAAAGAAACCGCAACTGCCTTTCAAAATACATGGCAAACAACCTTGAATTGGCTTGAAAAGAAGATACAAGCAACATCTAAAAAAGTAAAAGACCTCTTTGCTACTCCTCTAGGTCCACCAACCTTTAATCAATCTTTAGGTATCAAGGCAAAAACTACCTCTGCTTTCGGAGGTGTAGGTCAACCAACAACTCCTATAGCCCCTTCTAAAGAAAGTATAGGTCTATGGCAATCTCTTAATAAGGAAGTAGGCAATGTTTATGGGTCTATACTAAATCTTAAAACTTTAATAGCAACTGCCTTTGCTACCTATGGTATAGCAGGTATTGCTAAACAATTTGTTGAGATTTCTCAAGCTGCTGAACAAACCCGCCTTCGTCTTTCTATATTGTTCAAGTCCACAGCAGAGGGCAATAAGGTATTTAAAGACTTACAAGATTATGCTTTAAAGACTGGTGTCTCCCTACAAGACTTAAGTGATAGTACTGAAATCCTTGCTACCTTACAAGGCACTACAACTAAAGATATTCAAAATATGTATAAGGCAGCAACAGATATTGCCTCCTTTACTGGTATCTCCGTAAAAGATAGTGCTGAACAAATTCAAAGAATGTGGTCTGCTGGTGCTGGTGCTGCCCAAAGGTTCCGTGAAAAGGGTGTTACACAAATTATGGGATTTAGTCGTAATGCCGAACTTTCTATTGCTGAAACACAAGATAAGTTAAGAAAACTCTTTGCTGGTGAAGACCAAAAAGCAGCTTTTACAGGACTTATGGGTTCTGCTGAAACAATGGGCAACACCTTTGAGAAGATGATACAAAAGCTTATTAACTACTGGAAGCAGTTCGTGTTAGAGGTAATGGACAATGGTGTGTTTGCTTGGTTAAAAGCGGCACTACAGGTTGTTTCAAAAGAACTTGATGCGGTTGGTATAGGCACAGAAGATTGGGGTAATACAGTAAAGAAAGTATCAAGTGTTATTATTAAGGGGCTTGAATATGTTGTAAAAGCCATTGGAATGGTTCGTGAGGGCTATACACTATTAAAAGTTGGTGGTAATAGTGTTATGATAGCCTTTGGATATATAGCAGAAAAGATAAATGAATTCTTCTCTTTAGCAACAGCCGAGGTAATGAAGCTATTAAAAGTTGGACTAGATGCCTATCAAAAGACAGCCTATGCCTTACATGCTATAAGTGAAGAGGACCTCATTGATACATCAACCCTAGACATGAAACTTGTAATGGAAAAGAATGTCCAGTACTGGAAGAATTTCCAAGAACAAGCAAGATTAAGTGCTGACCTTGCTGCTGCTGATATGGGTAAATCCCTTAATGAGACTGATAAGTTCTTCAAAGATATCCAAGACCAACTTAAGTTAAATACTGAAGAACAAAAGAAATATAATAAAACTCTTGAAGAAACCAAGCAAAAACAACTTGAGATTAAAGCAGTCCTTGAAAAGCAACGAAACGAGGCTAAAACTCCAAGAGAGAAATTTAATGTAGAACTTAATCAGTTGGACCCTGGCACTCTACAAAGAAGTAGGGCAATAACAGATGACCTTAAGCGTCAGATGGAAACTCAACTAAATATCAGTGAAGAATACTTTGCCCAAGGTAAACTAGGTCTAGAAAAGTATTATGCCGAAAGAAAAGACCTAATCACAAAAGCACTAGCAGAAGAAAGTCTTCTATTAGAAAAGCAAGCACAGGATGCTACTCTTACAAATCCTGAACAAGCAGCTAAATACTATAGTGAATTAGAGGCTTTAAGGGCAGCGTCTAACAGTAAGTTGATTGCCCTAGAACAAGATAAGGCCACTAAAGAAAAGGCTATGTTTGATGCTGAATACAGTATTTGGCAATTTAGATATGATACAAAAGAAAGCTTTGCCCTTACAAAGGAGGCAGAACTTATTGCCAAGGAAAGAGAAATAAGGCTTACTGGTATAGAGGAAAGTGCCCAAGCTGAACAAGAAGCTTTATATTCTAAATATGAACAAGACCTTCTTACTTTTGAGGAATTCCTTATTGCCCGTCAGGCATTAGAGGTTAAGTATGAAGGACAAAAAGAGGCTGTTATAGTTTCTAGTGAAAACAGAATGGAGAAAAAGAGGCAAGAAACATTTGACATGTATCTTACTGCTACTAGAACTAATGCTGCTGCTATTGAAGATGCCTTTACAAATCTATACGAGGCAACAGGTAAGAAGATTAAGGCCTTCTTCTATTTGGCCAAGGCCGCTGCTATTGCCCAAACAATTATAAGCACCTATGAAGCAGCAAGTAATGCTGTTGCTTCTTACTCTCAATTAGGGCCTTGGGGGGTTGCTGCTGGTATTGCTATTGCTGGTGTCATAGTGGCAGGTGGTTTAGCAAGAGTGGCAACAATAGCAAGTCAAAATCTTGCCGAAGGTGGCGAAGTCCAAGGTGTCAGTGCCAGTGACAAGTCTGATAACATTAAAGCAAACCTAACTGCTGGTGAGTATGTAATGCCCGTTAGAACAGTTAGACATTATGGTTTAGGGGCCATGGAAGCAATGAGAAGACAAGCAGTTGCCCGTGATGTATTCGGAAGTAATAACTTCTCTATACAAAAAGGTAGTAAGCACTTTGCTGCTGGTGGTTTAGTTAGTTCTTCTAGTGGGCAACAGAATAATAAGTCTACAATAGAACTCACTAATGTCAATGTGCTTGATGTTAATGAACTTAACTCTTGGGCAGGAACTAAACCCTTTGAAACTGCTACTTTAAATGTTATGTCCCGAAATATTAAGCAAGTAAAACAGATTATTAATCAGTAGGAGAATACTAATGAGTTATGATGCCGTACTTCTTCAATCATATACAAGCGGAACAGTTACTACTCCATTAGGGGCTACAGGACTTCTTCAGGATAAACTTCATAATTTCATTAAGGGCACTGAAGTAGTTGCCGAGGTGATTGACCCTACTCCCAATGGTGTTCTATTATCGTTTGGTGGCACACTTGCCCATACTCCTGTTGGTCTTCATAGATTGATTATTCATTATCTTCTTGGTGCTGTTCCCTATACTGCTACCGATGATGGTAGTGGTGTAATAACAGGAACTTATTGTACAGGAACACTTAACCACGCTACCGGTGTTTGGACATTAGTATTTGATGCTGGACATCCACCTGCTACTGGTAATCTAACTGGTGATTATCTCTATGGTAATCCTGGTCAAGATTGGAGAGTTAAGTATATTAGAAACACTAGAAAAGCAGATGGCATAAATGATGAGAGTTTTACTGCTGTTTGTAAAGAGGTAGTCTATCACAATACTGGTATGTCAGGTAAAGAAGATGTATACATTGGTATCAGAGAATGGGACTACACAACAGGCGGTGGTATGGGTTGGGACTTAAACGCCTATACAGTTTATTCTACTGATTGGATGGGTAATACAGGACAACATGGATTAGGTGGAGTAGGTGGTTATAGTGCCACATGGAAGCACTGGAATAAGATGCCCATGTTACCACTAGCAGCTGGAACAAGTTCTTATTGGATACAATCTAACCAACAACACATTAAAGTAGAGGTGAGGCTACCCTCCTTAAGAACCGAATGTATTTATCTAGGATTTATGCGTAGATATGGAACCTTTACAGATTATCCATTCCCTATAGTGATAAAGGGTCCTGTTTATGGTGATGTTCTTCCTACTGATAATTCAACAGCACATACAGGATTAACTCTTACTCCTGGTGCTTACACTTCTTATAATCTTTTAGTTGTTGACCCAGGTGGGACCTACTTGGTCTGTGGTGGTTTAGCAACAAGCCGTGTCTACTTATTACCTAGGGGTACCTGGAATAATCTTGCTGGGTCAACTCTAGGTAAGACCCAAACAGCTAATAGAGTTCCTGTTAGACCAGTTTATGTTGTAGAAAGAGACCCCGCTAATCAGATTTTGGGAGACCTTGATGGTGTTCAAATGGTTATGGGTAGTGTAGGTGTAACCGATATAATGAAGAACGATACAATTAAACATATTATTTTCCGTGACCCTGTTCTTTCTGACTACTACGACTATTTCTCGGTAGCTGAAAGTCACATAACTACTACATAAGGAGATAAAATGTCACTACCAATAATGAATTGGACCTCATATACAGCTTTAACAGACGCTGCTGATGTTCTTGATAAACTACATACCTTTCTCGTAGCCCGAGGATGGACGATTAAAGAATATCAAACTGCTGTTCAATGGAAATCTACAACCCCTTTTGGCTGGATATCGGGTTCCGAGACCTTCATGGACTTTGAAAGCCCCATAGCTGCTGTGGGAAGTCAACATTATCGTTATCATTTAACTTCTTATCACTATGATGCTACAGATGATTGTATACGAGTTGGTGCTGTAGACCCTTCTGTTAATAGTGGAAATTATTC
>Ga0315284_10006465_pt1 | contig 16667 bp, 20 predicted proteins | sample YL17G09_16_MG_FD_203696 | JGI IMG/M metagenome (GOLD analysis project Ga0315284, IMG submission 203696) | Sediment microbial communities from Yellowstone Lake, YNP, Wyoming, USA - YL17G09_16 | ecosystem: Environmental > Aquatic > Freshwater > Lake > Sediment | place: USA: Wyoming | collected...
TGACGGGCGTGCTGGCCTGGGCGTTCGTGAAAGCGGCGCGGCTGACCGGCATGAGCGAGGAGGCGGGCTTTCTGGTGTTCGAACTGGGGCAGACGATCAATCTGCAGGGACTGGTGCTGGGCGGGATCATCATCGGCTCGCTGGGCGTGCTGGACGACATCTGCGTGGGGCAGGCTTCGGCGGTCTTTGAACTGGCCAACGTGAACCGCGAATTGAGTTGGTACGGGCTCTTCCGTAGCAGCCTCAACATCGGGCGCGACCACATCGCCGCAATGGTCAACACACTGCTCCTGGCCTACGTGGGCGCTTCGATGCCCTTGATGCTGGCCTTCATGCTCTACCCGGAGCCAATCTGGCGGCGGGTCAACCGCGAGCCGGTCGCCGAGGAGATCGTGCGCACGCTGGTGGGCAGCATGGGGCTGATTCTGGCCGTGCCGCTCACCGGCCTGCTCGCCAGCCTGCTGGCCCGCTGGGCGGTGCGACGAGGGGAGACTCGGGCGCGGGCAGCCATCGCACAGCGTGGGCAGACAGGGGATCCCTGGGATGGCTCTGCCGCAGAGGGGTAAGCGGTAGGCATTTTTCATTGAGACAGGTCTTTCAGGCAGATGTGGGGAGGATGAAAGCGTGGCGCTGCGATGGTCCATCGTCTGGGCGACAGTGAGCGAGATCGGCATGCTGTTCCTCGGATGTACACCGCGGGTGCCACCGGCGCCTACCTTCACACCAACCCTGCAATGGGACCGGGATGCTACGCTTCTTCCTGCGCCAGCCCATTCGCCGACGCCGGCGCCTGCTCCGACGACAACACAACTGGCGTTCACACCGGAGCCGTCACCGGCTTCCACACCAACACAGGAGACAATGCCTGTGGAGTTCACCGTCGTCTACGATAACAACGTTTACGATGCGGCGCTGCGCACCGCCTGGGGCTTTGCCTGCTGGGTAGAGACTCCCGAGGGGGCGGTGCTCTTCGACACCGGCGGCGACGGCCCCACACTGCTGGGCAACCTGGCGCGAATGGGCCTCGATCCGCAGGTGATTGACGCCGTCGTGCTCTCCCACGCCCACGGCGACCACACCGGCGGGCTGGCGGGGCTGCTGGATACAGGCGTCCGGCCGATGGTCTACGTCCCGGCGGCGTTTCCCGCCTCGTTCAAGGCGGACGTGCGCACCCGCACCGACCTGGTGGAGGTGACCGGGCCTGTCGAAATCCTCCCCGGCGTCCATACCACGGGCCAGGTGGGTTCGGGCATCGTTGAGCAGGCGTTGGCGGTGGAGACCGGGGAGGGCCTGGTCGTCGTCACAGGCTGTGCGCACCCCGGTGTCGTGGAGATGGTGCGCCGGGCCAGGGAGGCTTTACCCTCACCCCGTCCCTCTCCCTACCAGGGAGAGAGGGTGGTGGCGCTGGTGATGGGCGGCTTCCACCTGAAGGACACCGGCCAGGCCCAGATCGAGGCCATCATCGCCGATCTGCGTAACCTCGGGGTGCAGAGAGTGGCGCCCTGCCACTGCACCGGCGACCGGGCGCGGCGCGCGTTCGCTGAGGCGTTCGGCGCAGAGTTTTTCCCGGCTGGAGCCGGTTGGACGATTTCGCAGAAGGAGGTGATGCCATAGGAGCAAACTAGGCCACAAGAGGCACGTTCAAGTCACGAAAATCGCGATACACCAATCAGGAGGTTTTCTATGGGCAAGGAAATGGATTCCTGCGTCAAGCCGGCCGGGGGCCCGGTAATGGCTCAACCGGCTCCCGCTGCGGGCACACCATCACCAAAAGAGGAGGTCAAAATGACGACCGCGCGTGTTGGCAAAGAAGCGCCGGATTTCGAAGCCTCGGCCTACGTCCATGGCGAGGGCTTTAAGAACGTCAAACTGTCGGACTACCGGGGCCAGTGGGTCGTGCTCTGCTTCTACCCCGGAGATTTCACCTTCGTCTGACCGACGGAACTGTCGGCAGTTGCCGCCAGATATCCGATCTTCAAGGAACTGGGCGTTCAGGTGTTCTCGGTCAGTACCGACAGCCGCTTTACCCACAAGATTTGGAATGAGGTGGAACTGTCCAAGATGGTGGAAGGCGGCATCCCCTTCCCGATGCTGTCCGATTCGGGCGGGCGCATCGGGACGGTGTACGGCGTATACGACGAGGCGGCCGGTGTAGACGTGCGGGGCCGCTTTTTGATTGACCCCGACGGCGTCATCCAGGCGATAGAGGTGCTCACGCCGCCGGTGGGGCGCAACCCGGACGAACTGATCCGCCAGATCCGCGCCTTCCAGCACACGCGGGCCACCGGCGAGGTCATGCCATCCGGTTGGGAGCCTGGCAAGCCCACGCTCAAGCCCGGGCCTGACCTGGTGGGCAAGGTATGGACGGTGTGGAAGCCCTAAAAGTCCAGCCGGGTCCCCGCCGGGCAGGGGCGCACGACGGCCGGCCCCAGCGTGAGCAGCAAGGAGTGAAACGCGACCTCGCCTGAACAGTGATTCAGGTAAAGCCGCTGCATGGGCTCCATCTCCAGCAGCCTCTGGCCGGCCTGTCGGAGGTGGTCCAGGCTGGCGCTGACGAGGTGCGTGCCGCCGGCGATGGCCACGCCGGGCTGCTCGAAGACACGTTGTACGTGAGAGAGCGTGTTGAGCAGCCCGGCGTGGCAACAACCGCAGAGCAGGAGCAAACCCGAGTTCGCCTCGACCACCAGCGACATATCGTTCCGATAGGGGTCGAGTGCCCCGCCCCCACCCTCTCGCACCAGATGATGGGCGGCGCGTCCCTCCGGCTCGGTGAGCGCGTACGCCGCGTAGCGCTCCCCCCGCGCCTGGGGCACCAGCCAGTGCTGCTTCTGCTCCTCCGTGCCCCACTGGAGCAGCCCCAGCGAGTTGAGCCCGACGTGCACGCTCATCGCCACGCGCAGCGAGGTGTCCACCCGCTCCAGTTCCTCGCACGCCAGCCCCAGGCAGATACAATCCATGCCGGCGCTGCCGTACCGGGAGGGGATGCAGATGCCCAGGATGCCCAGTTTCGCCATGCGGCGGAGCGCGGTCAGGTTGACCCGCTGAGCGCGGTCATACTCCTTGATGGTGGGAGCGACCTCACGCTCGGCAAACTCCCACATCAGCGGGCATCAATCCAGCGGGCTACGCACCGCCAGGCCACCGCGGTTGAGGACGTGGCGGATGAGTACATCCGGTGTAGATCATGGTCGTCTTCACGTCCTTGTGGCCCAGCAGTTCCTGCACCGTGCGAATGTCATAGTGGGCTTCCAGGAGGTGGGTGGCAAAGCAGTGGCGCAGAGTGTGGGGTCCAACGGGTTTGACGATGCCAGCCAGGCGGGCTGCCTCTTGGATCGCCTTTTGCAGGCTGCTCTCGTGCAGGTGGTGGCGACGCACAACGCCAGAGCGGGGGTCCGGGGATAGGGAGCTGGCCGGGAAGACGTATTGCCAGCCCCATTCCCGGTCGGCGTTGGGATATTTGCGCGCCAGGGCGTCGGGCAGGTAGACCGAGCCGAAGCTCTGGGCCAGGTCCTGCTCGTGCAGAGCCTTGACCCGCTGCAGGTGGTCCTGGAGCAGCGGGATGAGGCTGTCGAGCAACACCGTCACACGGTCCTGCGCCCCCTTGCCGTCGCGGACAATGCTTCTACTTCGGCAGCGCCCATTTCGGCCAGATGACGTAGGCCGTGGAAGTAGATGTAGCGCTTGACCCAGTTGACGTAGGTACCCTCGGTGCGGATAGAGTAATGCTTGAGGTGGATGGCGTCGCGAACCTGATCCAGAAGCTTTTTGGGGCGTTGTTCCGTCATAGGCCATTCCCTCCCGATTTGACAAAGAAGCGAAGCTGGCTGTATACTGTAGGCGTCGTCGGATCTGTATCGTAAATCAGATTGCCCGGTTAAGACTGCACATAGTATAGCCGAGGTTCGGTATAAGTCAACTTTCAGGAGTGCTATACCGAATCCGTTCAGTCTAGGGGTTTGGGTAAATAGGCCGAAATCATTGGTAGCGTAGAGTTCGCTTGTGAAATCGTCAGGCAGTTGAATATCTACACCAGCGAGGAAATCCAGGAGTTATATGATATGTTCAAAAACGCTGTGATACCATCTCGTTATGTCATCTAACAAGCAAATGCAGCGGACGGCTTACAGCCGCCGCTGATCTGCGCGTTGGCCGGAGAAACACGATGATCGATGATGCAAGACGATACTTTCCGGAGCTGCGAATTCCGGCTGTGGGCGGGGAGTTCAAGTTGGTCTACGAGCCCGACGCGGCACGACCGAATTCCTGGATGGTCAATGATCACTGTCTCATTCGAGACATGGACGGTAACGTCCATTTCTTTGGCATAGAGAACCCCTTCCCCAGCACAAGGCAGGCGCTGGAATGGATGGCGGACGCACTCATTCCGTCCGATAGGCCCTTCATCAGTACCCTGCATCAGCTCATGCACGGGCATTTGTATCGTACGGGTACGCACTTTCGGGTTGGTCATGCCGTGGCCAAGAGCGTTTGGGGGCCGTGGCAACGATGCCCAGCCGCCTTGGATGGCGGCGAGGAAAGGCATGGACACGGTTCGCCGTTTGTTGTCCGTCACGAGAACCAGTATTGGATGTTCGAGCCGTCGGCTGGAACGGGGATCTACACGAGTCCGGATCTTGTGAACTGGACAGCGGTCAAAGGCGGCACCCTGTGGAGTGATTCGAGTGTGTTTGGTCCTGGCGGACATCGTGATCCCTGCATTGTGCGGATGGACGACGGAACCTATGTACAGTACTTTGCTGCAAATGACGCCCAAGGTCGGAATACCATCGGACTCGCATCGTCAACCCACCTTCACAACTGGCGCGCTGAACAGCCCTGCTACATAGAGCATGTCCCCGGGGCGCCATTTTCGGGGATATTCGAGTCGCCCTTTGTCCTCCGGCATGGGGCTCTTTACTATCTGTTTGCCGGGTTTTCCCACCGGCACTACTACGAGACGTTTGTCGTGGTGTCAGCCGATCCGCGCAGGTTTCTTCCTGAACACAAGGTCACAACACTGTTTACGCACGCGCCGGAGTTCATCGACATTGACGGCGAGACGTACATGAGTTCCTGTGGCATCGAGGATCCCCAGTGCCTTAATCATTCGGGATTGTGGATGAGCAGAATCCGATGGCTGCAGCCGTGACCGACAGAGGCCAACAAGCCGTTGCTCGCGACGGCTTACAGCCGCGCGAGAACGGCGGCGTTAGGTGCCTAATCGGAGCTCTGAGTATTTTCAACCTGAAAATTGATCTAGAGTGAAATCAACAAACATTGCTCGAATTCTAAAAGATATTTTTAGCCGCGCTACTTTTGAGAAAATCACATCTCTGAAGTGGGCATCTAAAACACTGGCTCTTGTTCTTGTATCAATTACTGGCATTTTGCTTCTCTGGATAGGGGTGATGGCGATTGGCGCACTAATCTTCCAAATCATAGAAAATATTCCGTTTTATACTTTTGCAATCATATTTATAATTATCTCAACTGGCGTCTTGGCAATTGGTGGCATTATATTACCTTCTCTTTGGCAAAAGATCGTTATGCGGCCGAGGAAAGTGGATGCTGCTGCATATGGCTTGTTGCGCCGCCACAGTGCTAGCATTCCACCGGCCTCGCCTCGGCTGCCGTTCCGTGCAACGAACAACACGAGGAGTTCATCATGAAAGAGGAACATGGACTCATATCGGACACCGTTACAAACCTGAGAGCTGACATATTGGCAGTTCGTAGGGAGCTCTATATGCATCCGGAGCTTTCAGGAGATGAACGAAGAACAAGTCAGCTAGTCGCAGACAAGCTGCGCTCGTGCGGGATAGATGTTCAGACTAATATTGGCGGATACGGTGTAGTTGGCATCCTGAATGGAAGAAAGCCAGGAGAGACAGTTGCTTGGCGTGCCGACATGGATGCCTGTGCAATGCAGGACACAATAGACAAACCGTACAGGTCAAGAGCAGATGGCATCAAGCACGCTTGCGGACATGATGCGCATACAGCTATTGCCTTGGGGATAGCCGAAACTCTTGCATCAGTAAGAGCATATCTACATGGTGCAGTAAAGTTCATCTTCCAACCGTACGAGGAGGGGTCCAAAGGCGCTTCAAGAATGATAGAAGATGCAGTCTTGGAGAATCCAAGACCGAGTGCTATCTATGGCTTGCATGTCACCAACTGGGGTGCAAACCAAACGTATCTGCGATCGGGTCAGGTGAGTATCAACTATGGGGCCGCGCTTTTCGGAAGGTACCTGTTCAGAGTCATTGTCAAAGTCGACCGCAAAGACGTGATCCTATCTACAGAACAGAATGTACTGATCCACCATCTCAACAGGCTCAATCGCTACAACGTCAAATGCGACAAGGGCTCTCAGGATATTGTGGATTTCCGGATTGTGGAAAGAGACACCCTGTTTAGGAACAATGAGATTCGTCTGAAAGCGTCATTCAGATTTGCCCGACTGCAGTTTCTTGATGACATCAGTCAAGAGCTGCATAGGATCGTAAGTGAGTATAGAAGGATCAACGAGTTCGAAGTTACTGTAGAACCCCTCGATCGCATGCCGCCGGTCTACAATGATGAGAAGGAATCCGAGGAGGCTTACCTGATCTTGAGAGAACTCATTGGCGATAATGCAATACCGATAAGGGATGAGTTTCCTCCTCATGGGCTTGATGACTTTGCGCTCTTCCAAAATGAGCTGGGGAGAGGTTTGTTCTTCTTTCTTGGCCTTGCGAACATAGAGAAAGGCATCGGCATTGGCATGCATCATCCAGACTTCGATATTGATGAGGATTGCCTGGAGTTTGGCGTAAGAACTATGGCGACTTTTCTGATGGAGTTAATGCAACGAGGGTCGGAAAGGCTCTATTGAGTACAAGGGGAGGCCGCACGGACACTCGGCCGTATAACAAATCGTTGGAGCTGACCGCCAGGAGGCCGCTCAATACGTGATGTGGGGGACTAGAAACTGAGTCTGGGTAGATTCCGACGGGGCGGCAGCTCAACTCTATGTTGGGCGGTTGTCTTCCCAAAACGCATTGTCATTTTTGCAAACCCAAAACGGGTTTCGCATCTTTCAAAAAGGAGATGAAAAATGAACTCAATGAAAAAAACCGCAAGAATAGCAGGGTCTCTGTATTTCATATACATAGTAGCCACAATCTTTGCAAACACATCTCGCACCAAACTTTTCGAATTCGGAAATGCCATAGCAACTGCTAACAATATTCTGGCTTCTGAGGGGCTATTCCGTATCGGCTTTATGAGCGATGTCCTCGCTGGTGTCCTTTTCCTTTTGACAGCCTGGGCTTTATACGTGCTATTGAAGCCTGTAAATGAAAACATCGCTTTGTTGTTCGTGCTATTGAACATGGGTGGTGTCGCTGTACAGTGTCTGAATATGCTTAATCTATTTTCTGCCATGCTGCTTTTGAGTGGTGCTAATTACTTGAAAGTATTCCAGGCAGATCAATTGCAAGCTCTCGCAATGTTGTTTATCGATTTACACAAAAATGGGTTTATGATCGCCCAGCTATTTTATGGCGCCTGGCTCTTTCCTCTTGGCTATTTGGTTTTCAAGTCAGGCTACCTTCCCAAAATTCTAGGCATCATATTGATGATTGAGTGTTTTGGCTGGCTTATGTATCCTTTTCAGTTTTTCCTTTTCCCAGCCTACGAAGTAATATCTTACCTAAGTTTCGCGGTTGGTTTTATTGGGGAATTTTCACTTACTTTTTGGCTTTTGATTAAAGGCGTAAAGGAACAGAAACCAGATGTGCTTAGGGCTAGTTGATGTCGAGAAACAAAATTAAAAGCAATTATTAGCACAACAAAAACACCCAACAAGGCGTGCATAAGGAGACAGAAAAATGCTCAAAATAGGTTCGACCATTCTCTCCATCTGGAGCGGCATCAATTTCCTCCTCGCTGCCTTGATTCTGACCACGCTTGTCATTTTCAACGCGGATTCCCCACTGCTGGTCATGGTGTTTGAGAAGCCTGAAATCGCGGCGCTGGATGCCAGAGTCATTGCCTCGCTCAATACGTTGACCATTCTATACAACTCTTGCTCGGTTGTGGTCTCAGTGCTGGTGTGGACGGTCATTCGGAAAAACCTGGTCGCTGGCGAAAAATGGGCTTTCTGGCTGCTGCTGTTCGTGATTGGCTTTATTGAGGTTATGGCCTTTATCGCCTCCGCAAAGGTGGGACACGCACGCTGGCAAGTCAATGTTGTTCTGAGTATTCTATACGTTGCAGGTATTGGCGTGACTGGCTACGCCCTCTTCAAACAATAGCGGAAAGAGGTTGGCGATAATATTTGCGAGTCTTGCAAATATTGGTAGTGTCCCTCAACAATTGAGATAAATGGCAGAAGGGCCATTTGGACGCTCCACAGAGCATCCGAAATACGGTTCACACCTGATGCAGGAAGCCATCACCAACGTGGATCCACAGTTGTCAAAGTCCGTGGTGATCTTGGCGTCCGTTGCTCGCCAAATTCACCGGCGACCTTTGCCTCCCATCCCCCAGCTTATGCCGGTTTCGGGAGAACGGGTCGCACCACGCGGCTGGAGCTGACGCGGCTATCGTGGGCGGCTGCGGAGGTGGTTGGGCCTGCCACCGAGGTCTGTCGCGGAGGCCCGTCGCCAGAGCCGCCGCGCAGCTCAGCCGCCAGCCGTTAGGCGGCTTGTTACAATTGATGCTTATGGACAACGTCTGAGTACGAACAACTTCTGTGTACGTTCGTCGCTGGACAAGTTGCCGTCTGCCCCGTTCGTTCTCAGCGGGCAGACGGCCCGCCCGGCCGGACATACCTGCTGCGGCCGAGAGGAACGCTGCACCGCACCCCCCTGCTCTGAGGGGGGTGCGTGCCAGCACGGATGATATAGCAGCAGGAGGACTGCACCATGACCAGGCCTAGAGTCGTGGAGACTGATCAAGGAATACAGGGCGAGTTCACAGTCACGATGTACGATTACATGCACAGAAGATTGAGAGGCAAGTTCTGAACCGCTCACCATCTCACTCACCTCCTCTCATCCTGCCTATCCGCGCCGACACGTACCACCCCCTGAACAGGGAGGCTCGGCGCACCGTTCTTCTCGCCCACAGCAGGTATGTCCCGCCTGCCGGGCCGTCTGCCCGCTCAACACAAACGGGGCAGAGAGCAACTTGTCCCACGACGTGCTGCCGCAGTGGGGGCATACGACGCTGGCCCCCGCGCGCACCAGCACCTCGAACGTCGCGCCGCAATCCCGACAGCGATACTCGTAGATCGGCATACGCCCTCCTCACTCTCCTGCGAACCGGGTGGTCATCCCCGGCGCGCGCGCCAGCGTGTTGACCAGGAAAGAGATTGCCCGGACTGCCTCACCCGCGCACGACCGAGGTCAGCAGCCACGCCGCCAGTGTGGCGAACAACAGCGCCATCCCCAGCTTGATGATAGCTCCCCTCCGCTCGAGAAAGCGCGTCAACTGCTTCGAGGCGGTGCCATAGTAGGCCATGATGAAGACCACCACCAGGGGCAGGATGAACAGCAGGTTGTACAGCATGAGAAACAGCAGCCCGCGAACCCGCATCTCTGGTTGGCTTAGCACGAACACGATGGTCGGCAGGTAGACCTGTCCCGTGCAGGCCAGCTCCAGGAACGAGACAACCGCGCCGGTGAGGAAAGAGCCGGCGACGAGTGCCGGGGAGTGGCGGCCCTTGCGGATGACGGCGTTGATACGCATGCGCAGGGCGTGGGGGAGATTCAATGCCATACCCCCGATGCCGCTCCGGCGCGCCTTGAGAAAGTCCAGTAAACTGAGTACGGCCAACACGGCACAGAACAGGCCGGTCAGCCCGTACACCCAACGCCCCAACGTCGTCAGCAGACCACCAAGCAGGTCGAGCACCTGGTAGAGGCCCAGCCCCACTGCCAGATAGGCCAGGAAGACGCCCAGCGTAAAGGCTGTGCCTGTCGCCAGCACCTCGCGCCCCTGCCGCCCGCTCAGCGCCAGGTAGGAGACGAAGAAACACAGCGTGGCGAAGGCGCAGGGATTGAGGCCATCCACCAGGCCGGCGAAGGCGACGGTGAGGGCGCCGAAGGACTCGAAGCGTTCCACGATACTGCGCTCTGCCTCTTCTGGATCAAAGTTGTCCCACGCGCGCTCCGCGCCGTTGACCGCGTACTTCTCGGCCAGCGCCACCACCGCCTCGGACGTGATCTCTGGCCCGATCAGGTAATCGTCGCCGACGAAGAGCGCTGGCGTCGCCAGGCGTTTCGCCTCCGGCACGCCCAGGCGCGCGCCCAGCCACTCGGCCAGGGCTGCGTCGCCCTGTACGTTGTATTCCTCGACTATCACCTGTGGGTACTTGCTTTCCACGTACCGGATATCGTACTCGGCGCGGCTGCACTCCTGGCAGCCCACCTCGTAAAAGTAGACTGCCCAGATCGGCGCCGGCGCTTCGCAGACGGCCGCCTCCTCCGGCGCGCAGATCTTGCCCTCCTCGCTTCCCGGATTGAGGCCGATGCCCGGGCCGACGATGGTCAGCCCGGCGTTGACTTCCGTCAGGCCCGGGATGTCCGGCCAGGGAGCGCCTTCTGACGCCAGGCAGTCGCCGACCAGGCAAGGCAACCGCTGGCGGATGGCATCCTCTCCGACGAGCCCTTCGCCGCCGATGATGGCCATGGGCAACCCCTGCTCCTCTGGCGGCACGTCGAACAGCTTTTCTGCGTACACCAGCATCTCATAGTTGGTCGCGTTGAGGCCACCGGGGTTGTTGGGGTCGGAGATGTCCACTACCTTGATCTGCAGTTGATCGCCGTATTCCTCCTGTAGGGGGGTCAAAACCTCGTCGAAAACGGCCTGGCAGTGGGGGCACTCGGCGGAGGTGAAGTAGACGATGTGCACCACGGCTTGCTCATCGGCCTGCGCTGCGCCCGCCCCGGCACGGAAGACAAATCCCAATAAAAGGATCAAGATCGTCAGGTGTCTTCTCCACGTGGAATTCCTCATCGTTTCCCCATCCGGTGCAATGTGCCAGATCTGCTCGCGCTACTCGTCGCTACCGCTCGCGCCCTGGCCGGCAAGCGCTTTCTTAAGAGTGTTCACGGCCAGGGTCGCGCAGTGGACCCTCGCCGGGGGCAGGCCGTCCAGGGTGGTGATCACGTCCTCCGGCGTGATCCGGCCGGCCTCGGTGCGCGACAGCCCGCGCACCATTGTGCAGAGCACATTGGCGCATGCGACCGCCGACTCACGGCCGTCGGTCATAAACGTCGCCTCGGCAATCCGCTCGCCATCCAGCCGCAAATAGATCTCCATCGTGTCGCCGCAGCAGCCGTGGATGACCCCCCAGGCATCCGGCCCGCCCATCCGGACCATGTGAGTGGGGTTCGACGATTCGGCAATGACCTTCGCCGAGTAGGTCGTTGGCTCGGCTACCTCTACATGATCCCTCATCGCGTGACCTCCCAAATCCACGAACGCCAATTTAGCGCCCGCTGGGCGCTCGATTCACGTGCCTGTCGCTTGGGTCGGTAGACGATGCGCGTCAAGCTCCCAGCCTGTCCAACCGCTCCATCACCTCGGCTACCTGTCTGCGCAATTCACTGGCCGTCTCCCGGAGTGCTGCGATCTCCTCCTCGCGGGATGGAGCAGGCGCAGGCGCAGACCGGCCCCTGTCGCGCTCCATTCCCATCCCGGCGTGGGCCGGTCGGCTGGCGCTCCCGGCGACGGGCAATCGGCCGGCCTTGTATGCCTCCACTGCCTGCCGCACCGTCCCGCCGCCGAAAAGGTGGACGGCGACGCCGGCAGATTCAAAGACCTGGAGGGCGTTAGGGCCGACGTTGCCGGTCACCATCGCCTGCGCCCCGCGCTCGACGACGAACTGCGCCGCCTGGATGCCGGCTCCGCCGGCGGCGTTCGCCGCCGGGTTCTCCACGGCCTCGAACTGCATCGTTGCGGTGTCAACGAAGAGATAGATAGGGCAGCGCCCAAAGGCAGGATGGGCCTGTGCGTCGAGGTCTGCGCCGCTCGACGTAACGACAATCTTCATCTGCGTTCCTCCATCTGTAAGGTCAGAATATCGGCGTGCTCGGCTGGGCCGATGCCCGCTCGGCGATCTTTTCGGCAATAGGCTTGAACACGTCCACCGCATAACCCTCGATCTCGCCTGCGTCGCAGCGGCGGGCCAGCTCGGGATCCAGCGGCAGTTGCCCCAGCATAGGCACGCCCAGTTGCAGCGCCGTGTGGAACGCCTGGCTGGGGCCGAAGACCTCGATGCGCTCGCCGCACCTGGGGCAGACGGCATAGGCCATGTTCTCCACCAGCCCGACGATGGACACCCTCATCTGCCAGGTCATCCGCGCCGCCTTGCGTACCACCATCCCCGCCAGATCCTGCGGCGAGGTCACCAGCACCACCCCGTTGAGGGGGATCGACTGCATCACTGTCAGTGAGGCGTCGGACGTGCCCGGCGGCAGGTCCACCACCAGCGTGTCCAGGTCTCCCCACACCACGTCGCCCCAGAACTGGCGGATCGCTCCGCCCACCAGCGGCCCGCGCCAGATGACGGCCTCGTCCTCGCTAGGCAGGAGCAGGTTGATGGACATGACCCGGATGCCGGTCTTGGTCTCGGCCGGCAGGATGCCCACCGGCCCCATGGGCGGCGTCTCGTGCAGGCCGAACATCCGGGGAATGCTGGGACCGGTGATGTCGGCGTCGAGCACGCCGACGCGCTGCCCCTGCCGGCGCAGCGCCACGGCCAGCAGCGCCGCCACCGACGACTTGCCCACGCCCCCTTTGCCGCTCATCACCGCCAGCACGCGCTTGATGGCATTCAGGTGCTCCGCCACCCCGGGTTCGCGTCCCTGTTTCTCTTTCTTGGGCTCCTGCTTGGGCCAGACGCGCGCTTTCTCCTCCTGCGTCATCTCGCGCAAACTGATCTGCACGTCCCGCACCCCGTCCAGCGCCAGGATTGCCTGCCGGGTGTCGTTCGTGATGCGCTCCTTGAGTGGGCAGGCCAGCGTGGTCAGCGCCAGGGTAAGGTGCACGCGGGCATCCTCGATCTCCACGTCGTGCACCATCCCCAACTCGACCAGGCTCTTGCCCAGTTCGGGATCCTGCACTCCGCGTAGAGCCTCCAAGACTTGTGCCTTTTCGATCATTCTTCCTCCTTCGATTCTATTCCAGTAGCCCGAGGGTAGTGCTCCCCCTGGCAGATCTCCATGTGGGCATGATACCTGCTCACCAGGCGGTTGAGCATCTTCCGGGTCTCGTCGAGATCCTGGATCCGCGCCGCCAGCACTTGGTCTCCCACGTCGGTGATGCGATATACTCGCCGGGGCGGCCCCAGGGTTTGTTCCTCGTCCCACATCGAAGTGACGCAGCCCCGGTCTTCCATGTCTCGCAGTGTCCTGTAGACCGCGCTGGGGTCCAGTGCGCCCAGGCCGAACTCGCCCAACTCCTCCACCAGGGTGTAGCCGTGGGCAGGCTCGTGGTGCAGAAACAAGAGCAGCGCCGACTCCGCCATGCCGGCTGCCCGGCGGGTGTGCCCTTGTCCCCTTCTTCTGCGATTGCATCCTGGCATTTTCCTTCCTCACACGATCCGGCGACTAGTATACTACACTATGTGTTTTTTGTCAATAGAAAGTTGCCTATTGACAACTTGCATATAGTGTGCTATACTTGAAACGGTTCACAAGGGGTAAATGTGAGGACGTATTTGGATTGCTATCCGTGTTTCCTGCGCCAGGCATTGGACGCGGCGCGGCGGGCCGGGGCCGACGACGCCCAGCAGCGGGCGGCGCTCGACCGCGTGCTGGAAGCGCTCCGGCAGATCGAGCCGGCGGCCACTCCGCCGGAAATCGGCGACCGGGTGCATCGTATCGTGCGGCAGGTAGCCGGGAACGGCGACCCTTACCGGGAGGCCAAGGCGGCCAGCACCCGCCAGGCGTTGGCCCTGTATCCCCGGTTGAAGCACCTGGTGCAAGAGGCGGGCGACCCGCTGGGGGTGGCCGTGCGGTTGAGCATCGCCGGCAACATCATGGACGCGGCCCGCAGCCAGGAATGCGACCTGTGGGGCACGGTGGAGCGGGTGCTGGCGCAGCCCTTCGCCGTGGACGATGGGACGGCCTTCCGCGAGGCACTCGCCAGGGCCGACAAAGTGCTCTACCTGGCCGACAACGCCGGCGAGACCGTTTTCGACCGGGTGCTGATCGAAGCTTTCGACGTGCCGGTGGTCTATGCGGTGAAGGGAGGGCCAACGCTGAACGACGCGACGCGAGAGGACGCGCTGGCCGCCGGCGTGGATCGAGTGGCAGAGATCGTGAGCACCGGCTCGGATGCTCCGGGGACGATCCTCGACCGCTGTTCGGAAGAGTTCCGCAGGGTGTACGAGCAGGCCGGACTCATCATCGCCAAGGGACAGGCCAACTATGAGACGCTGAGCGAGGAGGGGCCAAGGGTGTTTTTCCTGCTGCAGACCAAGTGCCCGGTCATCGCCCGCGACGTGGGCGTGCCGGTTGGGAGCATCGTGCTCAGACAGGGATAGACATAGGCGTGAAAGCTAAAGGTGAGTCAAAGTGAAGAAAATCGGCATCGTTATATGCAACCGCTACCATACCTGTGCAGGCGGAAAGTGCCTGCGGGCGCTGCGAAATCGGGAGGGGGCCTTTGCCCTGTACGAAGGCGAGGACGTCGAGCTGGTCGGCTACACTACCTGCGGCGGGTGTCCGGGTGGCAACGTGGAATACGCACCGGCAGAGATGAAGAAGAACGGTGCGGAGGCTATCCATCTGGCGACGGGCCTGGTCGTCGGCTACCCGCCCTGTCCGCGCCTGCAGGCTTTCTGTGACTTTATCCCGGCCAGGTACGGGTTGGAGGTAGTGATCGGCACCCACCCTATTCCGCAGAATTACTACCTGACTCATCAGGCGTTGGGGACCTGGCAATCCGCCAGGTGGCAAGAATACATCCAGCACGTCTTGACAGACGAAGAGACGCGGCTGGCATACGATTGACGGTGGAAGAAAGGAGGTGAATGACATGCCAGGATTCGATGGGACAGGGCCGCGAGGCCAGGGGCCGCTGACCGGCCGCGGCGAGGGGTACTGCGCCGTGAGGCTGCCCGACGAGGCGGGGCAACCGGCGTATGGCTACGCCGGGCTGCAGGGAAGGCCGGTGCACCTGGGATCTCCTGCCGCCCGGCCCACGTTCGGGGCCCGCTTCGCCCGCTGGCTGCACCCGGCGACGCGGTCGGGGCGTGTGCTCGGACGCGGGCGCGGTGGAGGCAGAGGACGCGGACGTGGTAGATGATGACGCTTTATATTCTGACAGAAGGGAGGTGAGTAAAATGCCAGCAGGAGATGGAACTGGACCTATGGGAATGGGACCGATGACCGGGCGTGGGGCCGGCTACTGCGCCGGGTACGGCGCGCCGGGCTACGCGAACCCCATCCCTGGACGCGGCTTCGGCATGGGCCGGGGGCGCGGCGGGGGTGGCCGTGGTTGGCGGCACCAGTACTATGCCACCGGGCTGCCGGGTTGGGCGCGCTTCGGGTATGCGCCGGCCTGGGGAGCGCCGCCGCCCGCGGCATACGGCCCTTACGCCGCGCCGCCAACGCGGGAACAGGAGGCCGAGTTTCTCAAGACGCAGGCGGAGTGGCTACAGCAGCAACTGGACGCCATCAGCCAGCGCATCGGGGAGCTCGAGCAAGAGAAGTAGCCGCGCCAGGCGGTGGAATACGTCGGGGCGGGTGACGCTGCTATGACACTTTGCCACCCGCCCCGGGGCCCAAACCGGGTGAGGGGCCCGGCAGGCCCCTCACCCGGCGGACGAGTTCGATTATACCCTTCGACGGGAGGAATGCAAATGAGGATAGTCGTCACATCGGACGGTACAGACCTCGACGCCCCGGCAAGTCCGGTTTTTGGGCGCTGTGCTGCCTACGTTTTCATCGAGACAGATACGATGGTGTTCGAGGCCGTGGAGAACCCGGCCCTGGCCGCTCCCAGCGGCGCGGGCATCCAGGCGGCCCAGCTCGTCGTCGAGCGCGGGGCGCGGGCGGTGGTGACCGGCAACGTGGGGCCCAATGCCTTCGCCGTTTTCCAATCCGCCGGCGTGCCCATCTATCTCTTCGGCGGAGGGACGGTGCGCGAGGCGGTCGAGGCATTCAAGGCGGACAGACTTGAATCTGTCGCCGACGCCAACGTCCAGGCCGGGAGGGGTATGGGCGGCGGCATGGGGATGGGAAGGGGCATGGGGCGTGGCATGGGGCGAGGGATGGGGCGCGGGATGGGAATGGGCTGGGGAGCGACTGCACCGCCAACGCCGGCCGCATCGCCATCTGTATCCGCCCCTGTCGCATCGCGCGAGGAGAACGTCGCCGCCTTGAAGAATATGGTCGGCGACCTGCAGAAGCAGTTGGCCGAGGCGATGGCGCGGCTCGACCGGCTGCAGAAAGAGGAGGAATGAGACATGCGTATCGCAATTTCAACCGATGACGCCAGGGGACTGGACAGTGTGGTCAGCCCGCACTTTGGGCGCTGTCCCTACTATGTGCTCGTAGACCTTGAGGACCGCCAGGTGCGGCAGGTCAGCGCGGTGGAGAACCCGTACTACGGCAACCACCAGCCGGGGCAGGTGCCCGCCTTCATCGAACGCCTGGGCGCCAACG
>Ga0315284_10006468_pt1 | contig 16664 bp, 15 predicted proteins | sample YL17G09_16_MG_FD_203696 | JGI IMG/M metagenome (GOLD analysis project Ga0315284, IMG submission 203696) | Sediment microbial communities from Yellowstone Lake, YNP, Wyoming, USA - YL17G09_16 | ecosystem: Environmental > Aquatic > Freshwater > Lake > Sediment | place: USA: Wyoming | collected...
ACAGAATTCCGGAGAAAAAGTCATACTGGTTACAAAAGACATCAACCTCAGGATTAAGGCGGAGGTTATTGGATTGACCGCTCAGGATTATGAAAAATCCAAGGTCAATATAGAAAAACTTTATGCCGGTAACCGGACGATTGAGACAAAAGACAATATAGTTGAAAAAATAACCTCTTCCGGAAAAGTGAGTTCAAGGTTATGGCCTGACCTCTCGCCAAACGAACTGGTGGTCCTGCGGGGGAGCAAGTGCGATGTGCCCTGCAAGCGCAGCGGCGACAAGCAGGTGCTGGAACTTTTAAAATATAAAGATGCTGTCCCCTGGGGTATAAAGGCATTGAACAAAGAACAGGAATTTGCAATTGAACTGCTGCTTTCAGATGAAGTGAACCTTGTGACTCTTGTGGGTATCGCCGGTTCAGGCAAGACGATGCTTTCAATTGCCTGCGGGCTGCAGAAAACGGTTGAAGAAGGCATTTACAGGCGCATGGTTGTATGCAGGCCCATTATCCCGATGGGTCAGGATATCGGTTATCTCCCGGGTACAAAGGAGGAAAAACTACATAGCTGGACAGGAGCCATTTTTGACAATCTTGAATTCCTTTTTGAGAACCGTGAAAAAAAGGGCAGTACTTCAAAGAAAGTTGATTACCTTTTTGATTCCGGTAAAATATACATTGAAGCGCTGGCTTATTTCAGGGGAAGGACCCTGCCGGGCCAATATCTGATTATAGATGATGCCCAGAATCTCACCCCGCATGAAGCTAAGACAGTTATTAGCCGTGCAGGAAAGGGCACGAAAGTAGTACTCACAGGTGATCCATACCAGATTGATAATCCATACCTTGATGCTGAAAGCAACGGGTTAACCTACATCGTTGAGAAGTTTCGCGGGCAGAGTTTATACGGACATATAACGTTCACAAAGAGTGAACGCAGCAAACTGGCCGCGCTTGCCGCGGAACTGCTTTAACCGACTATCAGAGTTCCCCCCAATGTTTTACTTTGTAAAACCTTGGGGGAAGCAACTTCTTTTACAATTCTTTTACAAAAAATATTTTACAAAAAATTTACTTTACAATATCGTAAATATGTGATAATATTTATATTGAGTGTTATGATAGATATTACGGATTATTATGAAAATAAAAGGCAAAAAAATAATTATTGTGGATGATGATGAATCAATCAGGATTTTTTATAGTAAAATCCTGAGAGATGAAGGATATGAGATACTGGCTTATCCGAGTTGCGAGCACCTGCTCAGCGTGATTTCCGCCAATCCTCCGGATTTGATAATCCTTGACCTTATGCTGCCATGGGAGAGCGGGGAAAGCTTTTTAAGTAAAATTAAAAACATTAAAAAATTTTCAGATATTCCAGTAATTGTTGTTTCAGGGAAACCACTTATCAATGAAGAAATCCAGCGTATGAAAAACATTGGGGCAAGTGATTTTATGATAAAACCTGTTGATGTAGAGGAACTACTGGAGAAATCAAGAGCGTATATAGAGTAGTGGAGGACAAAAATGGATACGGATAACATAAAAGCAATGCAGGAAAAAAGAGCGTATCCCAGATTATCTGTAACAGTAATACCCCTCAAAATGAAAATAATTGATGATAAAAAAGAAGCAAGGCATGGAATAATAAAAGGGATAGGCGCCGGCGGGCTCGGCATTGAAATGCAGGAACAATATGATGTGGATGATTTAGTCCTGTTAAGTTTTATTCTTGACCAGGGATATGAATTTAATGACTTAAAAGGCAAGGTTGTAAGAGTTGAAAAAAACATTGGATGTTCAATTATAGGGGTGCAGTTTGTTGATATAACAGAAGAGGATAGAGCAAAAATAAAGCAGTATGTTAACAGGGAGCTTCAGAAAAAGGACAGCCGAACGATATCACTGAAAAATATAGTCATATTCAAATAAACCCTCCAATTTTTTAAGTAACGCTAAAGATATACATTGACCTTTCTTCAATAACTATCTATTATACATAATATCTCATGGCTGTCCGGTAAAAACATTCTTGTTTTCAACCACCAGATAACTGTCATTCCGAGGGAGCGAGTAAAACGAGTGACCGTGGGAATCTCAACAAACGCAGGAAATCTTGAGATTGCTTCCCCCCGATAAAAACATTCGGGGGGTAAACTACCTCGCAATGACATTTGTCCTCCTACGCCCCGCCTTCGTTGAAACTTCAGCTGGGCAGGCAAGGCTACGGAAGGACAGGTCGTCAATATTTTAACCGGACAGCTGTGATAATATCTTTATTAAATCAGGAGATTTTAAATGAAGCAATTGAAGCAGGATAACAAACAGCCTGATAGAAGTTTTTACGGCTTGGGTATCGCCCCGAAGATTCTTGAAATTCTTGAGCGGATAAAGTTTACTGTGCCCACACCGATTCAATTCAAAGCGATTCCTCTGGCGATTGAAGGTAAAGACGTTATCGGTATTGCCCAGACAGGGACAGGCAAGACTCATGCCTTTGCTATTCCCATGATCCAGCATCTTGCCCAGAAGCAAGGTGAAGCGATAGTGCTTGCACCAACGCGCGAGCTTGCCGTGCAGATTGATGAAGCTATACGCGGATTGACTAATTCTTTCGGAATGAAAACCGCCTGCCTTATTGGCGGGATGTCCATGCGGCCGCAGGAAGATGCGTTACGCAGGCATCCGCAGATTATTATTGCCACTCCGGGCAGGTTCATTGATCATATGGAAAGACGCAATATGAAGCTTGCAATGGTTAATATGCTTGTTATTGATGAGGCAGACCGCATGCTTGACATGGGCTTTGCGCCTCAGGTTGAAAAAATACTGAAAAACATACCTAAGGAACGTCAGACCATGCTTTTTTCAGCGACAATGCCCGTAGAAATCATGCGCATAGTAAACACGTATATGAAACTTCCTGTCCACGTGGAGATTGCCCCATCCGGCACAACGGCTGAAGGTATAATTCAGGAGCTTTATATTGTAAAACGCGAAACAAAAATCATCCTTTTGCGCAAGGTTCTGGCAGAGAATCACGGCTCGGTGCTTTTGTTTACCCGCACAAAACATCATGCAAGAAAAATAGCCAAGGCAATCCGCGATATGGGGCATAACGCATCGGAAATCCACTCAGACAGGACCATGTCTCAAAGGCACGATGCCCTGGAAGGGTTCAAAACGGGCAGATACCGCATACTTGTAGCAACTGATATTGCCGCAAGAGGCATTGATGTGATGCAGATAGAAACCGTAATTAATTACGACCTGCCTGATGATGTAGAAAATTATGTTCACAGGATTGGCCGCACAGGCAGGGCAGGCCATAAAGGGCGGGCTATATCTTTTGCCAGGACGGATCAGAGCCGGGATGTAAAAAACATTGAAACACTGATTAGAATGCAGTTGCCTATAACGAAACATCCGGAAATTCCCGCAGAAGACTTTGACAAGAGCGGACCACCGAAAGTTATTTTTACCAGTAACAGGTCAAGGTTTGGCGGCCGCCGCAGGTATAGATAAGATAAGGTTTGGCATTTGATATTATTAAGGAATACATTAAAAAAGCAAAGACTTACATCGCTTCTCTCCGATTACCAGCTGTGCCATACTCCGCTAAATAACGAAAAACTCCATTTCCGAAGTGCGCCGATACTACCCACTGCCGCCCTCCTACGTCCTCCTAAAGGAGAGACTTCGGATGGGTGGGCAGTGTTTTCAGAGTCAACGGCAACGTCTGGTTCGACAAGCTCACCATCATAAGATACATGCGGAAGTGTATTTATATAACTAACTGTCATATTTCTTGTAAAAGACATTTCATATTTGTATAATACAAAAATGAAAAAAACAGAGGGGTTGCTTACAACATATAAAACTATAAAAAATACTATCAGAAAACGCCTTTCTGAACTTGCATTGAACTGGAATAAGTCCGAGAAACATATATTTGCCGAGCTTGCCTTTTGTATCTGCACGCCTCTTTCAAAAGCTGTTCATTGCAACGAGGCAGTAAATAAACTTGAGAAATCGGGAGTGCTTTTTACGGGTAACGACAAGCAGATGAAAGCATTTCTTCAAAAGGTAAGATTCAATAATCATAAGTCAAAATATATTCTAACTGCCCGGGAGTTTTTAACAGAAAATGGGAAACTAAGCATTAAGAAAAGAATTGATGTTAAAAATATTTATAAAACCAGAGAGTGGCTTGCGGATAATGTCAAGGGTATTGGTTTTAAAGAGGCAAGCCATTTTCTGAGGAATATTGGTTTTGGCAGCACTCTGGCGATACTGGATGTACACGTGCTAAAAAACCTGTGTGATTTCGGGGTGATAAAGCGCGTGCCTGACCCGGTTTCAAGGAAAGCTTATATTGAAATTGAAAGAAAGATGAAAATATTTTCAAAGAAGATAGGAATTCCGATGATTGAAATGGACCTGTTGTTGTGGCATAACGAAACGGGATGCATTGTGAAATAATGATTACGCAGGCCGTGGGCCGCAGGCCGCGAACTACAGTGACGAAGCGGGGATTTGAAATAATGTACAGATTAAAAATAAATTCAGATTTTAATGTTGAGCAGGTTTTACAGATATACAGGCAGGAGAAATGGTTAAAACCGGAAAAGGATAATAAAAAACTTTTGAAGAAAATGATAGCCGGCTCTTATGCTTTTGCGGGCCTTTACAAAGATGATGAGATTATAGGCATAGGCAGAATAACTTCTGACGGCGTTAGCGATGCGTATATTCACGATGTAGCTGTAAGAAAGGAATACAGGGGCAGAGGTTTGGGTGTGAAAATAGTAAAGGCGCTGCTTGCTTATATAAGTAGAAAAGGTATTGACTGGATAGTCCTCATTGCGCAACCGGGCACAAAAATATTCTGGAACAAGCTGGGTTTCTCAATAATGAAGGCTTATATACCGATGAAACTAAGAAAACAAGTTGCAGTTAGAAAGCCATAGACAGCAGGCAGGATTTGACATGGAATATAAAAAGGTAGAACTTAAAGATAGAGACATAATAAATAAGTATTTTAAAGGAACGCCTCAGTGGCTGGCAGAATATACTTTTTCAACAATACTGTCATGGGCCTGCGGGGGATATGGATATGAATACAAAGTTGAAGATGAAGCGCTTTTTATAGCAGTAGTAAAGGAATCAACAGGCGACACGGCATATTTAAATCCGATTTCTCTTAAGGAAACATTTACTCCGCAGAAACTATATTCATTGGCAAAAAAGGAAAAAATGCGGGTTGTTACATGTGTTGACGGGCATTATTATAATAGTTTCAGTGCTGAGGAATGGGACAGGTATTTCAGCGTATCAGAAGATAAGGGATGGGGTAATTATTATTTTTCACTGCAGTCACTTGCCGACCTGAAGGGCAGCATTTATTCTGCCAAGAGAAATCTTATCACGCAATTTATGAGGGAATATGGCAATGGAAAAATTGAAGTAAAAGAATGTTCTGCGCCTGTAATAGAAAAATGCATCCACTTTAATGAAGAGTGGTATAAAATTAAAGGAGATTATAACAATTGCACCCTTGCAAGAGAATTGACAGCCCTGAAGCTTTCTCTGGAAAATTTTGATTATCTGGGCCTTTCCGGGATGGGACTGTTTATTGATGGAGAACTAAGGGCGTTTTCTATTTTTGAGCGGTTATACGATGAAACTGTAGTTGTGCATTTTGAAAAAACTGCAAAGGGCTACAAGGGCCTTCCCCAGTATTTTCTGAATCAGATAGCTTTAAAGCTAAAACAAAATTATAAGTATATGAACAGGGAAGGCGATATGAACGATAAGGGCCTTAAAAAAGCGAAGAGTTCGCTTCATCCTGTGTTTATTGAAAAATCATTAAGGCTGGAGGTAAAATAGGCCGTCGCTCAAAAGAAAACGGGATTATGAAACTTACAACAGATAAACAGAAGAGGAGTAAAAGATGAAACAGACGGAATACATCGTAGTTTTTATTACTACGGGTAATATAAAAGAAGCAGAGAAAATATCAGATAAACTCATAAAAGATAAACTGGCTGCATGCGCTAATATGATTCCAAAGGTGAAATCCGTCTTTTCATGGAAGGGAAAAATTGAAGAGGCTAATGAGCAGCTGCTGATAGTGAAGACGAAGCTTCCATTATTCAGAAGACTGGTTAAAGCTGTGAAAAAACTTCATAGTTATGAAGTGCCGGAAATAATTGCACTGCCTATAATTGATGGGAATGAAGCTTATCTTAACTGGATAAAGGGAACGGTTAAGAAATATTAAATAATTATATTTGTCCAAAATGCAGAACGTTTTATAACGATAGTTACTATTTGAGATTTAATTTTACCTGTTGTCATTGCGAGTAGTTTACCCCCCGAATGTTTTTATCGGGGGGAAGCAATCCCATTTTTCCGATGAGATTGCCACGCTCCTTTCAGTTGCTCGCAATGACAGCTTAATTTACTTGGACAGCAATGTTAAATAATAGCAATGTATCTGCAGCTACGAGAGGAAAGGTTTATTCATGAAAATAGTTTTTCTTGGCACCAGCGCAGCAGTGCCCACAATGAAAAGAAACGTTTCCGCACTGGCATTATATTTTGAAAATTCCGGTAAATTCTGGTTGTTTGACTGTGGTGAAGGCACTCAGCAGCAGCTGAAGAAAACATTTTTAAAATTATCAAAACTTGAAAAAGTATTTATTTCCCATTTTCATGGTGACCATTTATTTGGTTTGCCGGGAATGTTGTCCTCAAGGACGCTTGAAGGCGTAACTTCAAGAGTGGATATTTATGGCCCGGAAGGCATAAAGTTCTACATAGATGCTAACCAGAAGATAACAAACTTTCATCTGGTTTATGAACTTGGAATCCATACCCTCCCGGTTCAACCGATGAGCATTATTTATGAAGATGATAAAATTGCGGTTGTTTCAATGCTTCTTAAACATAGCCTGGATACTTATGGTTTTTCAGTATACAGGAAGCCGGCTTATCGTTTTAATGTGGAAAAGGCTATTCAGCACGGCATACCGGAAGGCCCTCTTTTTGGAGCGTTAAAAAGCGGCAGCATAATAAAGCTGGAAGATGGGAAGCAATATGAAGGAAAAGATTTTATAGAGAAAATTGATTCGGGGAAAAAAATAGTCTATTGCGGAGATACTGCTTATTGTGAAAATTCAGTTATTCTTTCAAAGGGAGCCGACGTACTTATACACGAGGCAACATTTTCAAAAAATGAGGATATGCTGGCAAAAAAAAGCCTTCACTCTACCGTTGAAGATGCCTGCAGGGTGGCAAAAGAGGCAGGGGTAGCACAGCTGATCCTCACTCATTTCAGCCCGCGTTATGATGGAAATAAAGATGATGAAAACGTTTATACTGTGGAAAACCTGGCTGAAGAGGCAAAATCTTTTTTTACGCAGACACTCTTGGCAAAAGACCTGATGGAGTATAATGTAACCTGAAAATACTTCAAATCCTGCGAGGTTCTCCACCTGTAAAGGTGGCGGGACAGAGCAAGGACCCCGATGTATCGGGGTAGAAATCAACTCGGCAATTTGTTCCGATTTTCAGAAAACCCTCCTTCGCCATAAGGCTACGGAAGGGCACGCCATGGGTGCGATAGTCCCCCCCAATGTCCCCGTGAAAACGGGGACAAGGCATGGGGGACTACCCGCCCCATTCATCAATATTTTACAGAGTAAAACATTGGGGGGTAAACCCATGGATGAATGGTAAGACACCGGGATGCCGCCCCAAAAGACAATAAAGTGGGTACCACGGGGGTAAACCCGTGGGGCTCCATATGAATAAGGGTTGTTTTATTAAGTTGATTAACGAAAAAAGAATAAGTATAATAAAAAGAGATATTATATAAACTCATAAGAATCCATCCCGATTTTCAGAAAACCATGGGTGTAAACCCAGGGATGAATGCTAAGACATCGGGATGTCGCCCCAAAAGACATAAAAGTAGGTACCACGGGTATAAACCCGTGGGGCTCCATAAGGGAATAGATACATGGAAAAGGGCTGGGAAAAACAATTTATATATATGTCACAAATTATAGATATGCCTGTAATTGATTTAAGCGTTAATAAAAGAATAGGCAATGTAAAAGACCTGGTAGCAATTCAACGGGAAGCCTACTATAAAGTTGATGCGCTGATTATCAGAAGAAATATATTCTCAAAAAAAATATGCCTGCAATGGAAACACGTCATAAAAATAGCAGAAGATAAAGCTGTATATATTGATAAACTTGATAATTCATCTGATTGTATATATGCAATACAAGAGAACGAGATTCTACTCAAGGAAACTTTCTGGGACAAACAGGTTGTAGATATATCGGGGGCAAAAGTTGTCCGCATAAACGACCTTCATCTCTTGAAAGAAGAACTTAACCTGTGGGTTGTCCATATGGATGTGAGTCTAAAAGGGCTTCTTCGCAGGCTGGGTGTTGAAAACCTATTTGCTTCAATCCTAAGATTCCTGTTTTCCCATGAATTGAAGGATACTCTGGTATCGTGGAAGTACGTTCAGACTATAGTGCCGTCAAAAAACGAATCACTGCAATTAAAAGTAGCTCATTCAAAACTTTCGGAAGTCCATCCGGCGGAACTTGCTGATATCTTAACTGAACTTGGTATTGAGGAAAGGATGATAATTTTCAGTAGCCTCGATAGCAATACTGCGGCAAAGGCATTGCAGGAATTACCTATGAAGATAAGAATACAGGTTGCTGAACAACTTCCGAATGATAAGTTTTCACCTATTGCAAATGAAATGCCAATGGACGAACTTGTAGATTTGCTTGCTGCTCTGCCAAAAAAGAAGTTTAACTCGTTCCTCAGCACCCTGCCAAAAGATAAAGTTATGCAGATTAAAGACCTGAAAGAACATTCTGCCCATATAGCCGGAAGTATAATGAATACGGAATATGTTTCTGTAAAGCATAATTTACCAGCAGGGGAAGTGCTTAAAAAAATAGTTTCAGGAACAAAAGTTGAGTCAATATATTATATTTATGTATTGGACGATAATGATGCTTTAACAGGAGTGGTTACACTGCGGCAGTTGCTTACTGCGCCTCCTGAAAAGGCTGTGGCTGAGTTTATGAGAAAAAAAGTAATACGCGTGAAAATAGATACCGACAACAAAGCAGTTTCAAACATTTTTCTTAAATATAATTTTGACGTGGTTCCTGTGGTTGACAAGCAGAATAAGATAAAAGGGATAATAACCATGAAGGACGCTATGGAGTCTGTTTATCCCGAAATGAGAGAAAAGCTGGAAGAACCAAAATAATAAGAGCCCAGGATATATTTCTTATGTATGCTGTCAGCGGTTATCCTTTGTAAGACAATTTAAGGAAGGTTGAATAAAATGACAGAAACACCGGTCAATAATAATAAATCAGGCATCAAATCCTTGTGGGCTAAAATAGCAACCTTTTTTGCTGTTTTAGGCCCTGGCATTATTACATTGAGTGCGGGAAATGATGCCGGCGGAGTCACAACGTATTCTGTTTGCGGAGCCCATTTCGGTTATTCCATGCTATGGATTGCTATTCCGCTTACTCTTGGGCTTATCGTGATTCAGGAGATGAGTAACAGGATGGGCGTCGTTACAGGCAAAGGCCTTTCAGGGCTTATAAGGGAAAAATTTGGGGTCAGAATAACTTTTAATATTATGTTAGGAGTTTTTTTAGGTAATCTGTGTAATGCTGCCACCGAATTTGCCGGAATAGCAGCCAGCTTGGAATTGGTGGGCATATCAAAATATATTTCTGTTCCTGTCTTTGCATCATTGGTCTGGATTCTGGTTTTAAAAGGAAATTACAAAACAGTGGAAAAAGTATTCTTATTCGGCTGCCTTTGCTTTCTTGCCTATATTTTTACAGGTTTTCTTGCCAAGCCTGATTGGAAACAAGTTGCAACAAGCCTGGTAATTCCTCAGATTAAATTGGAATCAGGTTACCTTATTATGCTTATAGGAGTCCTTGGGACGACCATAGCTCCATGGATGCAATTTTATCATCAAGCCTCTGCAGCGGAAAAAGGGACAAGGCCTGAGCTTCTAAACTATAGCAGGTTAGATGCTGTATTAGGGAGCCTGGCTGCAAACCTGGTGGCATTTTTTATCGTTATAACATGCGCGGCGGCATTGCATAATAGCGGCCAAAGAATAGATGTAGCCAGAGATGCTGCACTGGCACTGAAACCTCTTGCGGGAGATTATTGTTTTTACCTCTTCGCATTTGGACTGCTCATGGCTTCATTGCTGGCAGCATCAGTACTACCGCTTTCAGCCGCGTTTACTGTATGCGAAGGTTTTGGCTGGGAATCGGGGGTTGGGAAAAGAGCGGAAGAGGCGCCGGAATTTTATATAGTTTATAGCATTCTCATTCTTTTTGGAATGGGGGTAGTACTCATTCCAAACATATCCTTGATAAAGCTTATGATTTTTTCTCAGGTTGTAAATGGCTTGATTCTGCCATTCATTACTGTTTTTACAATTCTACTCTCAAGTGATAAAAAGATTATGAAACAGTATGCCAATACAAAAATATTTAGTATTTTCGCCTGGCTTTTTGGTATAGCAATAAGCCTTCTTTCCATTACTTGGCTTGTTGTGCTTTTTACAGAAATACTTAATAAGCGGAATTTATAAGGAAATGGATTATTAAAGGTGATAAAATGGCTCTGATATGGGCATTAGTAGCAACAACAATAGTCAGCCTGGCTTCATTTGCAGGCATAATAACTATGGCTTTAAATGAGAAGGTTGTAAAAAGGCTGCTTATATTGATGGTAGGGTTTTCAGCAGGAAGTATGATAGGGGCAGCCCTTTTTCACCTGATTCCGGAATCGCTTGAGAAATCCAGTACAGATTCCGTTTTTATGTTTGTAGCTTTTGGGTTCGTTTTCTTCTTCATTATGGAACGCTATTTCTACTGGAGGCATTGTCACACAGGAGAATGTTCCGTGCATGTTTTTAAGTATCTTAACCTGCTGGGTGACGGCATACATAATTTTATTGACGGCATGGTTATTGCTGTGGCTTTTGTGACAAGTTTTGAACTGGGAGTAATTACTACGGTTGTCATACTTGCGCATGAGATACCGCAGGAATTGGGAGACTATGGTGTTTTAATTTATGGGGGTTTTAGTAAATCAAAAGCCCTGTTATATAATTTTTTAATTGCGCTGACGGCGGTAGTAGGCGCAGTGTCAGGATATCTGCTTTCCGGGTTGGTAAACAATATTTCTGCTTTTTTGCTGCCGTTTACTTCCGGAGGTTTTATTTATATAGCCGCCACAGACCTTGTACCGGAACTCCATAAAGAGAAAAATTCACGAAAAGCAAACCTGTCGCTGGTAGTTTTTATTTTAGGGCTTGTATTTATGTTTTTAATGAAAATAGAACCGGCAATAAAATAAGCACTGAACAATTGCGCCATGCCTTTTTTATATAATTATTGTTAACCGAATTTAATTATTGACAAAATAATATATATTTACTTTAATAATAAGAATAATAAATTAAATATTTAATGCACTATGAAAGTGCCGGCGATAGTCCCCCCCCATGTTTTGCTAAGTAAAACATTGGGGGGCAAAGTCCAAATAAGGATATTGGCACTTAAAAACGGACAAAGACGTTCGTGTCTTGACAAGGATACAGACGTCTTTTCTTTATATATGCGGGGAAAAGGCGGTTTAAATGGATAATAAATCTTACAGGGAACAGATAAAAGCATTAACGGAAATAAGCAAGGCTATTACTTCAGAGCACTATATTGAAGATATCCTTAAACTTATAGTTGTGGTGACTGCGCAATTGATGGGTTCAAATATATGTTCAATAATGCTGATAGATGAAAAGAAAAAAGAACTTGTCATAAAAGCAACCCAGAGCGTCAGTGATGCATATAACAGGAAAAAGCCGTTAAAAATCGGAGAGGGTGTAACAGGCAAGGTAATAAAGACTAATAAGCCGGTAGCAGTGAAGAATATTATAAAGAGCAAGGATTACAAATATAAGGATATAGCGGAAAAAGAGGGTTTGGTTTCGCTTTTATGCATACCGCTCAGCGTCAAGGGAAAAGTTATAGGTGTAATAAATTGTTATACGCCCAAGCCGCATGATTTTACTGATACTGAGAAGAATGTCCTGACTGCAATAGCCAACCAGGCGGCTGTTGCGATAGAAAATACGGAATTGATGGTAAAAACAAGGGTAATACAGGAAGAGCTTGAATCCAGAAAGAGAATAGAGCGGGCCAAGGGAATATTGATGAAAGAGGAGGGCTTGACGGAAGAAGAGGCATATTTAAAAATCCAGAGATATTCAATGGATAACCGCAAGACAATGCGTGAAGTGGGGGAGGCTATTATATTATCATATGACATGAAGAAGAAATAGATTTGCATATCGTTTGATGGCAGAAGAACAGTAGTTCAGGAAGTAATCAGGGTAAATGAATAAAATGAAATTGAGCAGAATATGAATCTAATATTAAACACTAAAGAAAAGACGCCTATAAAACAACGGGCGTCTTTTTCTTTTGGAGAGATGATTTAATGAAGGCGATTCTAATGCTTGAAGACGGTGCCTTTTTTGAAGGAAATTCCTTTGGAGTAGCTGGTGAAAGGAATGGGGACGTCGTCTTCAATACATCAATGACAGGTTACCAGGAAATACTTACAGACCCCTCATACAAGGGACAGCTGGTATGTATGACTTATACTCTTATAGGCAACTATGGCCTCAATAAAGAAGATAATGAGTCAAAAAAACCGTGGCTTGAATGTTTTATCGTAAAGGAAAACAGCAAGCTTTACAGTAACTGGAGAGCAGGTAGCAGCCTTCATGATTTTTTCCTAAAACATAATGTTATGGGAATTGAAGGGATTGATACAAGAGCTCTTACCCGGCACATAAGGCAAAAAGGCGCCATGCGGGCGATAGTTTCTTCTAAAAAGACAGATATAAAGAAGCTTTTTGAAAAAGTAAAAGCTTCGCCTTCGTTAATGGGCAGTGACCTTGTTAAAGAGGTGTCGTCGGAAAAAAGCTATATATGGAATGAAAAGGGCAAATACAATGTGGTGGTAATAGATTGCGGCGTAAAATACAATATCTTAAGAAAGCTGGCTAAGCTTGGATGCAGGGTCATTGTAGTGCCTGCCAGAACTTCTGCAGAAGACATTCTAAAGTTTAAACCGGATGGAGTCTTGATTTCAAACGGGCCGGGTGACCCTGCAGCTGTTACCTATACAGTTGATACAGTCAGGGCATTACTTGGCAGGCTTCCTATTTTTGGAATTTGTCTCGGGCATCAGATTTTGGGGCTTGCCATGGGAGGCAAGACATATAAACTCAAGTTTGGGCATCACGGCGCTAACCATCCGGTTAAAAATATAATAAATGACAGAATTTCAATAACTTCTCAAAATCATGGTTTTTGCGTTGATATGAACTCGCTTAAGGGCAAAGGCGTGGAATTGACGCATATAAATTTGAATGATAATACGGTTGAAGGGATAAAATGCAAAAAGTTAAACGCTTTTGCCGTTCAGTTCCATCCTGAAGCAGCTCCTGGGCCCACGGACGCAGAGTATTTATTTGAAGAGTTTAAAAGCAACATGAAACAATATAAAAAGTCTACAATTTACAACTATGCCAAAAAGAACTGATATTAAAAAAATATTACTTATAGGGTCAGGTCCTATCGTCATTGGCCAGGCATGCGAATTTGATTATTCGGGCACGCAGGCATGCAAGGTTTTAAGAGAAGAAGGCTATAAAGTGATACTGATAAACAGCAATCCTGCAACCATAATGACAGACCCGATTATGGCTGACAGGACATATATTGAGCCGATAACACCGGAAGTGGTTGAGGAGGTCATTCGTAAAGAGAGGCCGGATGCATTGCTGCCGACATTGGGCGGGCAGACTGCATTGAACGTTACGATTAAACTCTGTGAATCAGGAGTGATTGATAAATACGGGGTTGAATTGATCGGGGCTGACAGAAAAGCAATAATGAAAGCGGAAGACAGGGGATTATTTAAAAAAGCGATGCAGCATATTGGCCTTGATATGCCAAAAAGCGACAAGGCATACAATATAAAAGAAGCCCTTGAAGTTGTGAAAAAAATTGATTTTCCTGTAATTATAAGGCCAAGTTTTACACTGGGCGGCACGGGGGGGGCGATAGCTTATAATATTGAGGAATTCAAGAAGGCAGCGATAATCGCCATTGAATCCAGCATGATAAGGGAAATTCTTATTGAGGAGTCCGTTATAGGATGGAAAGAATATGAACTTGAGGTTATGAAGGACAAGAAGGGCAATGCTGTGATTGTCTGTTCAATTGAAAATCTTGACCCGATGGGCGTGCATACAGGCGATAGTATTACCGTTGCTCCTGCGCAGACTCTTACAGACAGGGAATATCAGCTGATGCGTAACGCAGCAATTATGGTAATGAGAGAAATAGGCGTTGATACAGGAGGAGCAAATGTCCAGTTTGCTATCAATCCTGATAACGGCCGTATGGTCATAATAGAAATGAATCCGAGAGTTTCAAGAAGTTCCGCATTGGCCTCAAAAGCAACAGGGTTCCCGATAGCAAAGATAGCAGCCAAACTGGCAGTGGGATACACTCTTGATGAAATAAAGAACGATATTACAAGGGAAACACCGGCTTGTTTTGAACCCACCATAGACTACTGTGTCGTAAAGATACCAAGATTTACTTTTGAAAAATTTCCGGGAGCCCGGAACATTCTGAATATTTCCATGAAGTCTGTGGGAGAGACAATGGCGATAGGAAGGACATTCAAGGAATCTCTGCAGAAGGCGCTACGGTCACTTGAGATAGGGGTAAGCGGGCTTGAGGACCTGAAAAATTATGATGATATAAGGAAAATAACTCTTGAAGAAATACGCGAGAAATTAAGAGTCCCCAATTCCGAGAGAATATTTTTTATAAGATATGCTTTATTAAAAGGCCTTAGTGTTGATAAAATATATGGACTGACAATGATAGACAGATGGTTCATACACAATATAAAGGAACTTATTGACCTTGAATTAGATATGAAAAAGTATTATAATTGCAAAAGTATAAGTGATTTTCCTGTAGAATTATTAAAGAAAGCCAAGGAATATGGATTTTCGGACAGACAGTTGGGCAAATTTCTTAATAAAGATGAATTAAGAATACGGAAATATCGCCTTTCAAAAGGCATAGGGGCTGTATACAAGGTTGTTGATACATGCGGAGCTGAGTTTGAAGCATACACTCCCTATTATTACTCCACTTACGAAAAGTAGAAGGAATGTAGAGTACCGCTTAAAAGTTTTTTAGCTGAAATATATTGTTTTAACATGTTCTGAAGTGAGAGGAATAATAATGTGCGGAATAGTAGCGATAATGGGTGATAAAAATGCAGGTTATAAGATTCTACAAGGGCTGAAAGACCTTGAGTACAGGGGCTATGATTCGGCGGGCATTGCCACAATTCATGATGGTAAACTGGATATAAAAAAGTCTGTGGGTAAAATAGCCCTGCTTGAGGACAAGTTTCTAAAGAACCCGCTCAAAGGTAATATTGGCATAGGGCATACAAGATGGGCGACGCACGGCGTGCCTTCTATGAACAATGCCCATCCTCACATTGACTGTTCAGGAAAAATAGCGGTAGTTCACAATGGCATAATTGAAAATTTCGGTTCAATCCAGAAATTATTAATTAAAGAAGGGCACAAGTTCATATCCGATTCTGATACTGAAGTTATTCCGCACCTTATTGAAAAATTTTATATGGGTAATCTGGAAAAAGCCGTTCAAAAAGCGTTGATGCTTTTAAAAGGCACTTTTGCAATAGCCGTTATTTGCAGTCAGGAACCAGATAAAATTATAGTTGCAAGGCATCAAAGCCCCCTGGTGGTAGGGGTAATTAGAAAAGGGAATTATATAATTGCCTCTGATGTAACCCCTATCAGGAAATCTACTGATAAAGTCATCTACCTTGCAGATAATGAAATGGCAATTTTTAAATCAGACGGATATCATATTGTCCGTATAAGCAATTTGAGCAAAAATATAGTTAAGAAGATAGAAAAGATTGACTGGGAACTTGAAGGCAGCGAGAAAGGCAAGTTTCGGCATTTTATGTTAAAGGAAATATATGAACAGCCTGAAATTATAAGAGATATAATATTCAGCCATGTGATAAGAAAAAAAGGAAGCGTGAAATTTGGAGGGCTGGAATCGCTCTGGAGAAGTAATGGAAAAAGCGACAGTAATCGTACGGGAATGGATTGCCTCCTTAATGCTTCCAGAATTATTATTTTGGGATGCGGCACATCATGGCATTCAGGCTTGATTGGTGAATATGCGATAGAAAACCTTGTCGGCCTTCCGGTGGAAGTTGAATACGCTTCTGAAGCGCGGTATAAGAATCTTTGTGTAAACAAAAATGATATTGTGCTGGCTATAAGCCAGTCAGGCGAGACTGCTGATACCCTACTTGCTGTAAAGGAAGCAAAAAAACGAGGAGCTATTACTTTCGGCCTTGTAAATGTTGTAGGTTCCACTATCGCAAGGGAGGTTAGCGGAGGAATATACCTGCATGCAG
>Ga0315284_10006469_pt1 | contig 16662 bp, 18 predicted proteins | sample YL17G09_16_MG_FD_203696 | JGI IMG/M metagenome (GOLD analysis project Ga0315284, IMG submission 203696) | Sediment microbial communities from Yellowstone Lake, YNP, Wyoming, USA - YL17G09_16 | ecosystem: Environmental > Aquatic > Freshwater > Lake > Sediment | place: USA: Wyoming | collected...
AATGTTGAAATTCCAGATGATAAACTTGATAACTATAAGGTTATTTTTATTTACAGAAATCCAATACAAGTCATATTTACACGTTTTGCACAACGTCATGGTCCTAACATAAATCATTTAAAAAATATAAAATGTGATAATAATGGCAATATAAATATTTATGATGTAATTAAAACCGGTAGAGATTTATATAAAATAGAAGATTTTTTTGATAATTATGTTAATAATAATGAAAGAAATTATAATATTTATTGTATTAAATATGAATTATTTTGGAACAATATTTCAATTTTTAATAAGGCATTAGGGATTCCAGATATTAAACATTTGTATCCTGAAAGAAAAGAAAAACCCAGACAATTACAATTTCAAAATGAATTGAATAGAATTTATGGGCGTTTAATATTTAAAATGAATAGAATGAAATTTATAGAATTTCTACCAAAAAAAATAGAGGAAAATTTGGAAACTTATGAAAAAAATCAACAATTAGATACTATTTAATATCTTCTTCTACTTTTTCTATGTTTTCTTGATTTTCTATTTTTTTTTGTTTTTCTTCTTCCACCGCTGTAACATCCCCATGACAAATTAGAATTACCGCCCATTTTACAACGACGTCTTTTAGAACCCCCTATAAGTGCCTGTTTATCATAAACAGCATTTGCAGCACCTTGTGTGCTAATACCAGCATTTTGTTGTATTTGAGAATTAGGATTTGAATTATTACCTCCTTGAGGTGTATATAACATTTGATATTGTGGAACTGGAATAGTTTCAGCATTTGAAGCAACAGCACCTCCTCTTTTTTTACCTCCTATTTTTCCCATATTAGCTAATTTTGTGCTGGAATTTGCGCCTTCTTGCATAGCAGAATCTCTTGGATTTCCAGCTAACATTGCTTTTTGAGTCGGATAATTCATACCTGGAACAGAAGCATTTGACATTATATATAATTAATATATTTTAATATAATTTAATAAGTTTGAATTTAAAAAATTAAAATATAAATATCCTATAAGGAAAATGGATGAAAAACAAAGATTGCAACTTCAGAATATGATTAAAGCTAATGATGTAAGTGACCAAACTGGATTAATTAGGTCATTAAAACATAGTCAACTACTACGAGCTGAAATAAATAATATGATTATGATTAAAGCTAAATATAGAGGAGATGATGAAACTATTTATCAAGAATGTATTAGTGAGTGTAATTTCTTGTTTACTTATTATACAGATATTTTTAATAAAGTTAGGAAGGATGAAATAGATATTGGAATATTAAATAAATTTCTTGATGTTTTGAGACGCATAGAAGATGGCGAATTGGACCAACATGAGGGTTCTTTTTTAGTTGGTTCTATTTTAAAAGAGTTATATGTAGATAGTGCATTAAAAAAAGCAGAAAAATTAGACGAACAATATGAAAAAGATAGAGTGGAACCAAAGAAGGCTGAAATTAAAATATCATGGAATCAATTTAAAAAAATGAATAAATAAAATACGCTTTTCAAATTTATAACAAAAATAACATAAATATATCTACTTATATTTATGTAATTATGCCAAAAAAAATTATTACTACTACAACTCTTGTAATTGTTGAATCACCGGCAAAATGTAAGAAAATTGAAGAATATTTAGGTCCAGGATATAAATGTATGGCTTCATATGGTCATTTAAGGGTTTTATCTTCTCTCAAAAACATAAATATAGAAAATAATTTTACACCAACATATACTGTTATTGATAATGCTATAAAGAAAAAACAAATAGAACTTTTGCGAAAAGAAATAAAAGCAGCAGATGAAGTTATTCTGGCTGCAGATGATGACCGTGAAGGTGAGGCAATTGCATGGCATTTATGTGAGCTTTTTAAATTAGATATAAATAAAACAAAACGCATAATATTTCACGAAATAACATCTACAGCCATACAAAATGCTATTAAAAACCCAAGAACAATAAATATGGACATAGTAAACGCACAACAGGCGCGACAAATATTGGATATATTAGTTGGTTTTAAAATTTCTCCAATACTTTGGAAATGTATAGCACGTAATAAAGATAATGCTTTGAGTGCTGGAAGGTGTCAGACTCCAGCGTTAAGGCTAATTTATGATAATCATCAAGAAACTAATAATAGTGAAGAGAGAAAAGTTTATAACACAACAGGCTATTTTACTAATTCAAGCATAGCTTTTGATTTAAATAAACAATATGAAACAGAAGACAATATGAGTGATTTTTTAGACGGTGCTGCTGATTTCAGTCATATTTATAGTTTCTCTCAACCTGTCAAAGTTTATAAAAAACAACCAGAACCTTTTACCACTTCTAAACTCCAACAAGCTGCAAGCAATGAGTTTCATTATTCTCCGAAAGAAACTATGCGAATTTGTCAACTACTTTATGAAGGAGGATATATTACATATATGCGAACAGATTCGAAAACATATAGTGGGGTATTTATTGATAGTGTAAAAACATATATAAATAAGACATATCTTGATGGTGAAAAATATATAAATGAAAATATCAATTCTTTAATTACAGGTGCTTTGAAAGAAAATATAACAAATAAAAAAACAAAAAATGAAAAACAAGGGGTTAAATCAAAAGATAATTTTTGTCAAGAAGCTCATGAAGCAATTCGTCCTACAAACATTTCTCTCTTTGAGTTACCTGAAAAAATGGATAGCAAAGAAAAAAGAATGTATAAGTTGATATGGGAGAATACATTAGAAAGCTGTATGTCTCCAGCTTCTTTCTACTCTATAACAGCTAATATTTCCTCTTTTCAAGATACAAAATTTACTTATACAAGTGAATTGATTGATTTTCCAGGCTGGAAAATTGTAAGCAAAAAGTATACTACAGAGAATAAGGAGTTTTATTATCTTCAAACAATAAAACAACATTCGATTATTCCTTATAAAAAAATGTGTTCAAGATTATCTATAAAAGGGTTAAAACAACATTATACAGAAGCGCGATTAGTGCAACTTTTAGAAGAAAAAGGTATAGGTAGACCATCTACATTTTCTTCTCTCGTTGATAAAATTCAAGAAAGAGGCTATGTAAAAAAAGAAGACATAAAGGGTAAAGAAATGATGTGTAAAGATTTTGAATTAGAAAATGGAGAAATATTTGAAGTTGAAACAAAGAGAGAATTTGGCAATGAAAAATCTAAATTAGTTATACAACAACTGGGAATCATTGTAATGGAATTTTTGGATAAAAATTTTTTTGAATTATTTAATTATGATTATACAAAATTAATGGAGGAGTCGCTTGATAAAATATCAAAAGGCGAAACAATATGGTTTGACGTTTGTAAAGTTTGTAATGAACAGATTGATAAGTTAATAAATTCTTTAGATTTTAATGACAAAATAGAAATAAAATTGAATGATAACAATACATATATGATAGGAAAATATGGACCTGTAATAAAATGTATACAAGAAGTTGATGGTAAAGAAGAGATAAAATTTAAAGCAGTTAAAAAAGATATTGATGTAAAACAACTTGAAAACGGTAGTTACAACGTGGAAGAAATTATAGATACAAATAAAACTGCAAAAAGCCAATTTATATTGGGTCAATATAATGGTCATGATGTAATTCTCAAAAAAGGAAAATTTGGATTATATATATCATGGAATAATAATACTAAAACAATAAAAGAATTAGGTAATAGGCCAATAGAAAACATTACATTCGAAGAGGTAAAAAAATATTTAGAAGAGGGAAGTAATATGATTAGAGAGATAAATAAAGATTTGTCGATTCGTAAAGGTTCAAAAGGTGATTATTTATTTTATAAAAATTCAAGAATGAAAAAACCTCAATTTTATGATATAAAATTATTTATAAACGATATTAAAGAAGACTATAAAATATGTGATATAACTATTTTAAAGTCGTGGATAAAAGAAAAACATGGTATTTAGATTTTTTATTTAGAACCTACCAATGCACCTGGGAATGCATTTTTATATGCTCTGGCTTGAGTTGGTTGAAGAATGACAAATTCTAACAGTAAAGAATATTCAAATACACCAAAATCAACAAGTTGACCATTATGGTATCTTATTTTAATTTTCAATTTTCGAATCCTTTCTGCTGGAGGTATATATTCTTTATAAGGTAAAGATAATCTATCAAACCATTGTGAGATTGGAGTTGTAGGAATAGCAATTTTAGCAAATGACGAATTTACAATCCCATTTGTTTGATTTGTTTGCGCAGTAAAAGAACTTATATTATATGGAGAGGTTTCATCAATACAATTTTGTCCTTCTAATTCAATATAAAAATAAGCAGGTCCCATTAAATTAATTTTATACACTGCTTCAATCCAATGAACTTCAGAACCAGGAAGCTCTGGGTTAGGAAGTAACCAATAACCATCATCTCCTGCAAATATATCACCATAATAAAATCTGGGTGTAATAACATCATTTAAGGAAGATAAACCAGTAATTTCTTCCACTTTTGAGCCACTAATAGAAAGAATATTGCATCTTGATAAACCTAAATTTCCTGGTAAACCCCAATTACTAAAATCAGGTAATAAAGCTTTTGACCCACAATATAAATTATTTAATAATATATTTTTAGTAAATTGAGTTTCATTTGTTAATTCAAACCCATCTGTAGTATTCCCAAACCAAATTTTTTGTGATACAGAATTATAAACAATAACAAAAGATGTATAGCCTCCTTTTGCTTCAAAATTTTTTAAAATATCAGGAAATGTAGATGCATTATAATATGGTCCTGTTGTATCTTTTAAAAACTGTTTAATTTTTAATGTAACTATATAATTAAATTTATTTGTTAATTCCGTTACCATTTGGTCTGGATTATAAAATCCTGTTTCGATTTCAATAGTATATTCTTCATCTTTTGCTAAAAATAAAGCTGTAAAAATAGCACTATAATAAGGTGAATAAATTAAATTAGATGAAGGGTTAAAAGGATTATTTATTTTAAATGTCATAATAGTATTTCCATTAACTGTTGAAAAAGTATTATAATTTGCAGGAAATGTCCAGTTAACAAGAGAAATTGTCGAAACATTCAATAAATCTTCAGGCATTTCAATTTCAAAATTACTTGGATTAGGATATTTTAAAATATCTCTATCTTCAGAATGAATAGAAACATATTTTTTATAAAACAAATATTGTTGTGAAGATGGTATTAATGGATGATTTTGATTAGTATTATAAACTTTAGAAGCATAAGGTTGATTCATTGAAAAAGGTGTATTAAAATCTTGTGACATTATTATTATTATATAATATAAAGTTTTTATATTTTAAAAGTTTTAAATTTATAATAAAAAAATAATTTATATTATATAATAATAATGTCATCAAATTTATTTTCAACCGTAACTAATTATAGTGGTAGGCAACCAGATAATCAACAAGGAATAAAACAATTTGTTACTACAATTAAAAATCAAGCTATATGGACATATAAAAGAGTATCTTCAGGTGAGGTATTTATTACACCTGCTGACTCAAAAAAAAATGTATTTATAAAAACCGACCTTATTGTAGAAGGTTCTATAACAAATCCATCTGATATTTCTCTAAAAAAAAATATTGAAAAAATTTCGCAAGAAAATAATGAAAATGTATTAAATTTAGAGCCGCGAGTATTTACATATAAAAATGATTTTAAAGAACATATACATTTTGGTTTAATTGCTCAAGATGTTGAAAAATTATATCCCAATTTAGTATCAAATCAATCGGGATATAAAACAGTAAATTATATAGAGATAATTCCTTTATTAATACATAAAATAAAAGAAATGCAAGATGAAATAAGTATTTTAAAAGATAAATTAAATGAGTTAAAATAAATAAAAAATTTACACCCTTGAAGATTTAAAATGGGACAAATAAATTAGTTAAAATTTATTCTGTTTTTATTATAAGTATTTCGCATAAGAGCGAAGATTATAAAATTTCCGCTGTTAAATATTATTTGAAGAATAAAGACAATATTATAAAAACTTGTAAAATTTTTTATTGTAAAAAATATACTTTATGAGATTGGATTAAAAGATATAAAACTTATAAAAATCTTACATGAATAATATGTAAAGATTTTTATTTACAATACGCTACATAAAATATAAAATTATAATTGTTATAATTATTTATCTTACATATAAATTAATAAATATAAAACAACGAATGCTCCAAACCATTCACTATATGCACGATATTTAAGATTATGTGTAAATGCATAATAACCAATCAACACAGATGAAATACAATAAAAAATTAAAAATATTCTAAATAGATTAATACTATTATTGTTAATAACATAAAATATTAATATTATTAATGAAATATTTCGAAATATATCCCCTAATGTAATTAAATATTTAGAATTAAATAACATAATATATATTAAGATTTTTATATTTTATAAAATTGTACTTGAGCGACAAGTAATCTATACCTTAAAATAATTACACCTTTAAGTTTTTTTTATGTTTTATAGACAGGTATGGTTTTACACCTTTTCTCATTTAAAACGCCCATTATAGACGCTAAAAAATAAGAAAAAATGTAAAATCAATAGTAGGAATTTCACCTACGATGGTCTTACTTTTTCCTCTTCTTTTTTTATTATTGAAGAGGTGAAAGACGAAATGTGGAAACATAATGGTCGCTCTTGGGTTTCTATCCAAGTTTGAGTTAATTTCATTATGTTTATGGAAGAGTTTGCATCTCTTGTTCTAAATACGATTTTTTTGTTTTCACAACTCACGCAGTTAGAACAGATTAACAGACGAAACACTTTCTTACCTTCTTTATCCTTGTAATATTCCAAATCCTTATTACAATCACAACATTTTACTAATTCCATAGAAAATTATTTTAGTATGTTGAAATCACGATTACAAAAATTAGATGGATTAACCCACCCAGAATTAAAGGAAAATATAACCAAGACCATAAGGAATATACCAAAAGATAAATACAGAAATATAATTAAGGGTGCTTATGAAAGACCAGAAAAATATATATCAAAGAAAAACAATACACGAAAAATCAAGAAGAATTATTTATGAGTTCTCATATAAAATGGGCGTTTTAAATGAGAAAAGGTGTAAATCTTCAAGGGTGTAAAAGGCATATATGATTTATAAATAAATTTATCATATAATATATATGAAAGATTGGTATTCCAGTATTTACAAAGCATTAATAATGGCAAGTGTGATTTCATTTATAATTAGTTTTTTTTCATCAGGTGAGATTTCATTAGGTGCTTCGCTTGCAGGTTACTCCGTATTAATTTTAGGTATAATGATGATATTAATAATTTTATTTCAAAATATATTAAAAAACAATCCAAATCCAAGCTTGTTTCAAATGATATATTCTATTTTTATTGGAACCGGACCTTTTATATTAATATTAGCAGTGATTGGGTTTATTTTATATTTAATTATTTCTTATAAAAATTTGATTATAGATGAACATGTTTCAAAAAGTTATTATACATTTAGTAATATAGCTATTATTTTGCTATTACTTCAATTATATATAGTATATACCAATATAACAACAGCGAGTTTTGAATCTACAGGAAAGATGTCAAAATTAACATCCAGTTTGGTTTATTTATTAGGTGTTTTAACAAGTATGTGTTCATTAATTCTATTTACAATTTTAAAATATTATACAACAGATGGTTTTACACCATTGAAGATTTAAAATGGTTCTAAATTGCTTAAATACTTTTTATTATTTAACAATAAAATGTATAATCATATTGTTTTATCATCTTGTTTATTTGGTCCGTTTTATTTATTTTCTATATCATTAATATTAACAAATAAGGCACTTTTGGAATATAAAAAAATACCAAATGAATTATTTATAATAAATGGTTTAACAATGTTGGCATCTGGTTCTATAATTGTATATAATTTTAGTTTATTGAATTCGTGCTATTTAAAATCTTCAAGGGTGTAAAGTTTAATTAATACTTGTTCCTTTAAAAAATTTATATGTTAACCCATAACTATTTGCGGTTTCCCATATTCCAGCAATTTTTAAAATAAATTCGTCACTCTGTTTATTCGATATATCATTAAATAATTTAATGATACCAATTCTTAATTGCTCATAAATTTTGTATTGAGGTGATTTATTTTTAATGTTATATTTTTTTAAAATCTGTTCTTCTATAATTTTAATATTTTCGATAATATCTTTATGAAGTGTAGTATTAAAAATACATTTATATTTATTATAATATTTTTCACACGTTATATCATTTAAGTTTAATAATATATATATTCCATTTAATACAATATTATTTGTAGAATAAATTATTCTAATGAAAGTCCCATCATTCATAATATTATTTTTAATGGGTTCACAAAAAAATATGTTATTTTCATCATATTGATTCATATTTATAACAATATTCATTATTAAGATTATATAATAATAATGAATTCTTTTTAAGTTGTGTCTTCAAAAACGATAATATATTATTTATGTTTATAATTTAAATAAAGAATATTGAATAAATATAATAATGAAATTTTATGAAACTCATTTTGAAGAATATATATCTGAAAATAATAAGGCCAATTTACATACAAAATTAGACAAAGTATATGACAAATTTCCAAAATTTATAAATGAATTGAAAAACTTAATTTTTTTTGGACCAAATGGAACAGGAAAATATACTCAAATGTTAAAATCCATAAAACGATATAGTCCTACTGAATTAAAGTATGAAAAAAAAATAAGTGTAAATTATAATAAACAACAATATTTTTTTAAGATTAGCGATATTCATTATGAAATTGATATGTCACTGTTAGGTTGTAATTCAAAATTGCTTTGGCATGAAATTTATCAACAGGTAATAGATATAATATCAGCAAAAACTGATAAATCAGGAATAATTGTATGTAAATATTTTCATGAAATACATAGTGAATTATTGGATAATTTTTATAGTTATATGCAGCAAAATAATTCTATGTCTATCGATTTAAAATTTATAATAATTACAGAAGAAATAAGTTTTATACCAGATAATATTTTAAATTGTTGCGAAATAATTAACATAAGTAGACCTACAAAGGCTTCATATGTTAAGTGCATAAAAAATAAACTTCCTAATAAATTAAAATTAGAAAATATAACTAACATCAAAATCCTTCATTTATATAATGAAGACTTAATGTTACAACATAAGATTATTTGTAACAAAATACTTCATAATATGATTAATATAAATGAATTGCAGTTTTTAAAATTTAGAGATATATTATACGATATTTTTATTTACAATTTAGATATAACGGATTGTATTTGGTATATTCTCTCTACTCTTGTTGAAGAAAAGAAAATAAAAAAGGAACAATTATCACAAATCATGATAAAAACATATTGTTTTTTTCAATATTACAATAATAATTATAGACCTATTTATCATCTGGAAAATTTTTTATTTTATATAGTAATGCAAATACATAATTTTTAAAATTTATGGTCTCCAAGGCCATATATTACGTGAATTATTCAAAACATTTCTATTATAAAAACCATAACCTTTCAAATATTTACTCATAGGTGCAGGTACAGTATTATTAGATTGTGCTACAAAGAAAAAGCCAACATATGTGTTAGGTATTCCTCTTCTGTATGTAATAGCGCTTGTATGAATTGCCATTTATATATTATACAATTAAAAAATAATATTAAAAAATATTAATTCATACTTAATACTTAAAGTTTATAATTCATAAAAATTATGAATTATAAAGAAGCTTTTGAAATATTAGAAATAGACATATCAGGTATTAGCTATTCAGATATTACATTAGAATATCTTAAAAAGCAATTTAGAAAACAAGCTCTAAAACACCATCCAGATAAAAATGGGAATACGCATGAATCAACAGAAAATTTCAAAAAAATAAATGAGGCATATCATTATTTAAAAAAGGAAATAAAATATTTGAACCCAGAAGAATTAGAGAGAGATAAAGAGGAGGATAATAATTCTTCTCTCTACATAGACATTCTTAAGAATTTTATGCAGACTGTTTTTGTTGGAACTTATAATGATATTTTATCTAAAATAGTAAATGATATTATAATAGCCGGTAAGAAAATATCAATAAAATTATTTGATGATTTAGATAAAGATACAACACTGAATATATATAGTTTTCTCTCCAGTAATCGTTGTATACTTCATTTGAATGAAGATATTTTAGATATAATTCGCCAAATTGTTGTAAAAAAATACAACAATGTAGAGGTATATAAATTAAATCCAGGTATAAATGATTTATTAAATAATAATTTATATAAATTATATGTAAATAATGATTTATTTTTAGTTCCATTATGGCATAATGAATCATATTTTGATTGTTCAGGTTCCGAAATAATAGTTATATGTGAGCCAGAGTTATCAAATGAAATAAAAATAGATGATGATAATAATATTTGTATTCAAAAAGAAATATATTTACAAGATGAATTGCCTAATTTAATTTATGATAATAAATCAATTAAAATAAATATTGGAGATAAAGAATATGAAATTTTGGTTTCAGATTTGAACATAAAGAGAGAACAATATTATAGATTAAAAAATATGGGTTTATCAAAAATAAAAAAAGATATATATGATGTATCAGAAAAGACCGATATCATTGTTAAAATAATATTGAAATAAGTATTTTAATTTATAAATGCAAAAATTATAAATTAAAGAAAAAAATATTTTATAAAATTATTTTTATGATGAAAAGATGAAATTTATATATTTTTATTTAATATTTTTATTTAATATTTTTATTTAATATTTTTATTTAATATTTTTATTTAATATTTTTATAAAATTTATGCTTCCGCCTTGGTCTTCTTTGAAGAAATAATTCGCTTCTTCTTTGGCTCTTCAGTAGTAGTTGCTGCTACAACTGGTGCTGCCTCTAACACCTCTTCTACTTTAACTGGAGCAATTGTTTCTGTTTCAACCTTTGCTTCAAAAGTTGTATTTTTTACTGCTTGTGGAGGTGGTAATTCAAATTCATCATCAGAATCTTCCACAATAGTTGATGATATAACTCCTTCAGGGTCAATATCTTCCTCTGGAGGAGGTAATGTTTTCAACTTTTGAACATCAGCTGCCTTTGGTTTTAAGAAACATACGCCTTCTGTAATTGTAGATGTCTTTGGCTTCTGAACAATTGCTTGCTTTAAATTCCATGTAATTGAAACCTTACCATTTACAAACCATAATCCACCACATTGAATCAAACAAATTACTTGAGTCTTTGGCTTCAAGAAATCAAGCGGTGTCACGTGTTGTGCTGTTTTACCCTTAATAAACAAAGGCTCTCCATCTGCATCATAAATTTCAGATTGCCAAACGCCTTTCCAGCAAGGAATTTTAATATTCAAAGTAGGAGGTTTGTTCAAATCCATTTCTGCACTACCCTTTTCAATCTTTGGATGTCGAAGCATAACATTAAATTTCTCGTCCATAACATCAGCACTTTTAATTTCTTTACCAAACCATTCCTTTGAATAAGTCATTGCATCAGCCTTTATCTTTGCCTCCAAAGCACGAATTGACTGCAGAAAGCCGTCAGTCTCATCATTTCTAAAATCGCCATTTGGAAATTGAAGAGCAAGTGTAAATTTACCTGTGGGATTCTTTGCTTGGTCCATACCTTCTTGCGCACCCCATGTGAGCATTAATGGTGTAGAAAGAGTAAGTGATTCTCTAAAATGTTTATTATATAAATTAACAACCTTGCCTCCAGTAGGGTTAGCCTTTGGAGCAGAGTATGAGAATACAGAGGTATCAATATTAGTGCCGTCGATTATTGCGCTTGCCATTTCTTATTAGTATGATTTATATTAACGATATATCTTTAAATCAATTTTTTTTTTAAATATAAATGAAATTATGGTCTAAACAAGAAAATTTGCTTATGATGTATGGTAAGCATTTAATTTATTTAATTATATATAAAAACAGTTCAAAAAGAAAATATAAATATAGTATATATGAATACTACTTTAAAAAAAAATAAAAGTAATGAAAGTTTAGTGGACGAGTATATGAGTAATATTGTAAATAAATGCGAGAAAACTATGATTTTAGTAAAAAAACCATTAAAAATTAATGACGACAAAATAAGTATTCCAACTGCAAAAACATATAGTGAAATTACAAGGTATAATTATAATGTAACCCAATTAAAAACCTTTGCAAAACACTATAAATTAAAAATAAGTGGTAACAAAAATGAATTATTATCAAGAATTTACTCTTATCTTTATTTTTCATCTTATATTATAAAAATTCAAAAGGTCTATAGGGGTTTATTAGCAAGAAAATACAAAGACTTGCATGGTCCAGCCTCTATAAATAGAAAAATATGTACAAACAGTAGCGATTTTGTGACAATGGAACCTGTGGAAGAAATTAATTATCATCAGTTTTTAAGCTACAAAGATGTAGACGGGTTTATTTATGGTTTTGATATAATTTCTCTCCATAATTTATATTTTAAAAGTAACAAAGAAATTAAAAACCCATATAATAGAAATTTATTACCTGATATTATATTTAAAAATATTAAATCTCTTTTGAGATTAAGCAAAATATTGAATATTCATATTAATTTACATTTTGAAGATGATACCCAAAATGTTTCAGGTGAAAAAGCAATTGAATTAAGAGCTTTGTCATTATTCCAAACAATTGATTCTTTAGGAAATTATTCGAATTCTCAATGGTTTCTCTCTTTGAATAGAAATCAAATAATAAAATTTATGAGAGAATTGAGTGATGTTTGGAATTATAGAGCGCAATTATCACAAGAAACAAAACGCAATATTTGTCCTCCGAATGGAGACCCATTTAGGAATTTAAGCATGCCATATATTCATACAGAAGCTAATATGTGCAATGTAAAAAAAGTAGTTTTGGAAGTTTTAGAAAAACTCGTTAATAATGGAATAGACAAGGATAGTAAATCTTTAGGAGCATATTATGTCCTTGGTGCTTTAACTTTAGTCAATCAAGAGGCCGCTACATCGCTTCCTTGGCTTTTTCAGTCAGTGAGTTATTTTTAAAGAATGTAGTATACTTTATTATTTATATATTACCATATTATCGTAACAATATATATTATTTGCGTTAAATCACTTAAAAACTATTTGTTTAGATATATTATAATAAGATGCCAAAGAAAACTTCTACAAAGTCCGAGACTGAACAAGTCACTGCTTCTATTGTTGCTCCTGTTGTTGAATCTGTTTCCGCTGCTCCTGCAGATAAGAAAACCAAAAAGCCAAGGTCTGTAAAGCCTGCTGCTGTTGTTTCCACCTCCACCTCCACTTCCACTTCTTCTCCTGTTGTTGACTCTCTTGTTGTTGCTCCTGTTGTAGAGCAAACAGAGACAGTTGATGTCGATACTCCTGTTGCCGAACAATCTATTGAGTTCCTTGCCAAGCTTCAACAACTTGGTGTTCTCATTTCTTCTTTGAAGGCAGAGTACAGAACTCTTGAGAAGAAATGGTCTCGAGAGCTTAAATCTGCTCAAAAGCAATGTTCCAAGCGAAAGCGCAAGGCTGGTAATCGCGCACCTTCTGGATTTGTTAAGCCCACTCGCATTTCTGATGAGCTTGCAAAGTTCCTTGAGAAGCCTTCAGGTTCTGAAATGGCGCGCACCGAGGTTACTCGTGATATTAACAAGTATATTCGCAATAACAATCTTCAAGACAAGGAGAATGGTCGCAAGATTAACCCTGATACCAAGCTCGCAACTCTCTTGAAGCTCAAGAAGACTGATGAGCTAACTTACTTCAACCTTCAAAAGTACATGTCTCCTCACTTTGCAAAGGCTACCAAGGAGCCAATTAAGGAGGCAGTGGTTTAAATGTATTTTTAAATACAAAAAAATAATATTATAAAAAATTAAAAATAAAAATAAGAAAAAAAATAAAAATAAGAAAAAATAAGAAAAAATAAAAATAAAATAAAAATAAAATAAAATAAAAATAAAATAAAAATTATATAGTCCATAAAGACTAAATAATTTATAATTAATATATTTGAAATACTTTTATTGTATTTTAAATATATAATATGGCAAATAATTTAAATAGAATGAAACAAAATGCAATTCAAGCACTTAAAAAGGCTTTTAATAATAATGTAAAAAAAATAAGAAATTATTATTTAGGTTTAATCAGTCAAGTTATTAGGTCAAAAAATAAGCCTAACATTAAAAAAAATTTAATTAATAAATTAAAAAATGAATTAAACAATGCTATTAATGAACTAAAAAATAAATTAAATAATGATATTAATGCTCTTAATCAAATTACAAATAACATTGCTCCTGTAGTTGTTCAACCTGGAAATAATAAAAATGCATTATTGATAGGAATCAACTATATTGGAACACAAAATGAACTATATGGTTGTATAAATGATACTAATTCAATTGCTAATTTATTACTATCGCGTGGATTTAAAAATGTCAAAATTCTTACTGATAATACATCTGAAAAACCAACTCGTGATATTATTATTAATGAATTTATTAATTTATTAGCAAGTGCAAATAATGGAGATACAATTTTTTTATTTTATAGTGGACACGGCACATATATGCGTGATAATAATAATAACGAAAAAACAAAAAACGACCAATTAATTGTCCCTTTGGATTTAAATTGTATAGTAGATGATGAATTAAAATCTATTATAAATAATCATCTTAAAAATAATGTCACATTAATAGCAGTATTTGATTCATGTTTTAGTGAATCTGTTTTAGATTTAAAATATCAATATTTAGATACTTTAAACAATAATAATGATAATATAAATGTTAATGAAACAGATACATATGGAAATGTGATTATGATTAGTGGATGCACAGATAATCAAACAAGTGATGATGCTGTTATAAATAATCTTCCACAAGGGGCATTAACGTGGGCTTTTTTACAAACATTTAATTTACAACAAAGTCAGACATGGAGAGAATTATTGAAAAGTATGCGCGCAACATTACAAAATAATGGGTTTTCTCAAATACCTCAACTTGCTTCTGGTAAATTAATAAATATTGATGTAAGTATTTGTTTTTAATATTTAACATATTTAAAATATTTAAAATATTTTAATTTATTTTCTATTAGCAACTGTTTCAAAATCATCAACGCTATCATCATCCGATTCATAATCATCCATAGCTTTATATAAAGCTTCTTTCTCTATATGTTGTTGATATTTTAAAACAATAAAAGAATCAATTGAAGCGTCTTCTTTTGTTAGTTGATATTTTTTATTTAAAATATAACGAACTGCAAATTTTAAATCAATCGTTTGAGTTTTTAAAATATCTAATAGCTTTACAGCATATATATTGTCTTTTAATGTTTTTCTATCATATTTATTATTATATAAATCTATCATTTATTATATAATAATATAATTTTAAATAATAAAAAGTATTTATATTATAAATGGTATTGTTTTAATCAAAATAATAAATTCATTATTTTTTAAATAATAAAAGGGTTAAAAATACTAACCTAACTCACATATACTCATTCGTAGATTTGATAATAAATATCCAATATTTGGATTATGTTTTTTATTAACTAATTTATTAAAAAATATTTGTGTATTATCAATTGATTCTAACATATTTCTTGTTTTATAATTTTTTTCTATAAATCTACAAAATTCATTTTGATTCAAAGGTGTTTTTTTAAATTGCAATAGTAAAATATTGTTTATTTTACACCATGATAAAAATGATTGATAATTATTTATTAATATAGCTTTAATAACATAATATGATAAAACATTCGTTTTTTCTTTATACAAATGGTCACGTAATATCTTACTATGTTCACTATTAGAATACAAATCTCCATATTGTAAACCCATAAATTTTAATGTTTTAACCAATTGAAAAAAGCTATATGTCCTTTCAATATTTATATAAAATTCAGAATTAGAGAGAAATTGAGTTATATCTGATTTATTTTTAAGTGCTATAAAACTACAAAATAAAGCATTCATTATTTCAGCCCAAAATTCTGTATATGATTCGTATAAATTTACTTCGGATTTTACACGAAAAATATTTAAAATACAAGCATTCACAGATTTATTATTCATATCAGAAAAATCTAAACCAAAATTATGAAATGTTTCGTGAATAAATACTTTAAACCATTCTTCTTTTCTAAAAACCACTATTTCTGAATCTTTTGGACACGTTGTAGTAAAAGCTGTATTTACATTTATTTCATCCAGTATAAAAATATTTGAATTAGGTAAGTGTTTTTCGAGAGAAGTAAAATAAAAATATAATTTAAGTGAATGAGCACATTGTTTGGAAGCAAATTGATTTAAAATATAAATCCACATTACTATACTATCTACATATCTATTATAAGTCTCAAGTTTAAGTTCTACGTTGTCTTCTTCTACCATAAAAAATATCTTGATATGTCTATCAAAGAGAGAAAAAGTATAACAAATTTCATATATAATAGATTCATCAATATGTTTTCTTATGGTAGAAGAAGA
>Ga0315284_10006470_pt1 | contig 16661 bp, 23 predicted proteins | sample YL17G09_16_MG_FD_203696 | JGI IMG/M metagenome (GOLD analysis project Ga0315284, IMG submission 203696) | Sediment microbial communities from Yellowstone Lake, YNP, Wyoming, USA - YL17G09_16 | ecosystem: Environmental > Aquatic > Freshwater > Lake > Sediment | place: USA: Wyoming | collected...
TGAATCAGAATAAAGAGTATTTATTGTATTATTTGCAAAAAGATTTACTATATGAGTTCCTTCTGAAGTATTAAAAGTAGTATTTAAACAATTTGTAATAGTAAAATTATTTCCATTATCTAAATTATACCAACACGAACTAAGTCCGTCTGTAGTGTTTCCAGATACTGTAAAATTTAAATTTATTGATTCATTATAATTAAGAGACTGAAGATTTGATGGGTGAATTATTGAAACAGAAGTAATAGTTGGAAAAAATGTTATATTTAAGTAAGGCATATAATCAGTCGAACCGTTTTCTTTGGTTACAAAATTATGATATTGCCCAGTAGTTTTAGTATCAAACCAAATCATAAAAGAAATATTTTTTTTACTGTTTGTTATTGAATTTTCATTTACCCAATCGGTTACTGTGAAATTTGTCCAAGCGTTATCTGTTGCAGAGAAATTAGAAACATCTTCTTTGGCTATTAAGTCTCCAATAGAAGGACAAGGAAAAAGAGTAGGATGCCCACGGCAAGAGTTTTCATTCCAAGACTGGTTTGAAACTTCATAAATTGTAAAATTTTTTCCTGCGTTCCATCTTCCTTCTTGCCCTCCTCCTGATTGATATAAAAACAATTTTGCATCAGAAATAATTATATCTCCATAAGTGACTTTATCAAATGCAAATTTTATATAAGAACGATAAGAGGCAGAAGAACTAAATTTTCCTACAGTCATTTTTAAACTGTTTCCACTATCTAAAACTCCATCAGTAGAATTTACCTCAAAAGTATCTTCTAAATTTTCTGATTGAAGTTTAATTGAATCTGCTTTTACTAAGGTTATAGATACTAAAAAGATTAAAATTACAAATACAAAAATACCACTTTTTCTCATCTTAAATCAAAGTATTACTAACTTATAAATTTAACTACAAACCCCTAAAAACGGAAATAATTGACATAACCATCCTCTTATTGTGTTTAGTATATTATTATATACTGCACTAAAAATATTCTGTGGTGGCTCTGGAATGTCTAAATTATAGTTAATTGTTAAGTTGTTTGCATTTCCTATAGTTCCTATTGCCCAATTTCCTGCTCCTGAATACGCTATGTTTGCATAATCGATTCTTACTGCATAAGTTTCAGATTTCTCAAAAGTAAACTGCTGTTGGACACTTGGACAAATAGTCCCATTCATTAAGATTGCTTCTTGACCAGTTCCGTCTATCCACCAAGAACAATAAAGATATGTCCTTTCCAGCCCTTCTGTATCTAATGGAACAGTCGATGTTATTTGAGGAAGTTGTTTTGTTTCATAAGGATTAACATTAATAGTCGTAGCAGAAATTACAGAAAAACAGAGAATTATAAGAAATAAACTTAAAAATATTTTATTCATCTTTACCTCCTTTCAAATCTTTAAATTCAAAATCATCTTCTGGCTCATTTAGATTATATTTTTCCTCGTAATCTTCATTAATTTTTCTAGAAAGAGGTTTATTTTTTCTTTCATCATCTAGTTTTTTTATTACTTTTTCTTTGAAGCTTATTGTTTTTCTGATTCTTCCCATAAATAAATCATACTTTCATAATATTTAAATCCTTGTTTTTTGAATTTAGAAAGAAATTAATTCTTTTGTCTTAATTTTGTTTGATTTTAAAAGATACCAAGTCCAGGCTCCGAATCCAAGAGAAAGTATTCCTATTATTATATAATCTGCAAGTAAAACCTTTCTATCTGCATTTCCTAATGCAACAAATCCACTGGCTTCTGTATTAGTCAACCAAGCTTCTCCCTGATTTAAGAAAGCTTTTGTATTTTCTATTCCATTATTTACATAATATTCTGGTGAGTTTCCTATTGGGACTAATTCACTTATTGGCTTGGCTACATTAATAATTGCCTGGAAAGCTCCTCCTGTTGCATTGGCTATGAAGATATATATTAAAATAATCGAAATAAAACCAAAAAAGAATATAGCAATCCAATGTCTAAGTTTTGCATTTCTTTTAATTATTTTTAACAATAAAATTACTGATACAAAAGTAAAGAATAGCATTCCGATTGAATAGATGGCTAAAACTAAAAAAGGTATCGACTTAAAATTTACTAAGAAACTTTTTTGTTTATATCCTATATCATAACCTGTTTTGCTTGTCTGGACTTCTTTAATAAATTTAGCAAAAATATCGTCTAATTCTCCTGGAGTAATATCTGAATATTCTTCTTCTCCTAACATTACTCTTTTAAAAAGAGGAACACAAGTCTCGTAATTGGCTATTTTTGCTTGAACATTGTCTTTAATTCCTGGATTATTTCTAACTACCCAATTATCTACTTTTTGTTCTGCAAATATATGAATAATAGAATTTGCTAAAAATGAATTTTCAATCGCTGTTGGCACTAATCCTTTTTTTCCTTGATAAATTGAATGACTGGCTATATCTGCTGGTTGGTGTATACAAGCTCCTACTGCACAAGCTAGTTCTTGTTTATTTTGAGAATCCTCTATCATAGCCCTGCAAAAGTTAGGAGAATGAGTTACTGCATATTTATATCCTTGAGTCCAGTAGAAAATAACAGATACATCATTAAGTAAATTTCCAGTATAACATTCTGTTGGATATTCTGCACAAGCTTTATAGAGTTCAGAAGTCTGTTGTTCACTCATAGACATTTGGTGGATAAAAAAGTGACTTTGAGCAGGCATAAAACTACTAACTAATGGTAATAAAATTAGACTAAATACTAAAATTGAAATTAAACTTTTTTTCATTTTAACACTCACAAACATAAATTTCTACTAAATAATTGTAATTTAATAAACATTCAGGGAGATATGATGTCATAGGGTAAGCAGAAAGCTTCCAATTTTTCACTCCGTCCCAAACTAATGGGCATAAATCAATATTATGAACTTGAGGAGAAGTATCAACTGCGTTCCATTTTACATTTTCGCTATCTGCAAATATCCACTCTAATCCTTGAGGACTCATAATTCCTCCACATTTATCATTACCATAATTCCATTCTGTATGAATCTTTGCACCTAAATGACAATCCCCTCCAACTGCAACATTGCTTAAATCCATTTCTGCTGTAAAACCATCGTCTCCTACTAATGAACCACTTGCTGAACCTCCTCCAACTACATCTCCAACATCATAATCTCTTGTCATGCAATACCCTCCACTTCTAGTTTGCATACAAACATCTCCATAATCACATTCAATATTATGGCTGGTAACAATGCCCCCTTCACAAGTATATTCAGTTACTGTCTGCCCAAAATCTAAGCATTTATCATAATAAAAGAGTCCTTCAGAAGTAACATGACCTGGAGTGTCTCTGTTATTTCCATCACTATCAACACAATCAGAAGTTTTTTCATGAACAATAAGGTTTTCTTGATTAGTTAAACAATCTAAAGTATCCATTTGATTATTATGATTTCTATCACAGATTGCCCTAAAAATAAAATTTCCAACAGTATCTATGTTTCTTGTTTCTGTATAAATTCCATTTGCATCAGTTATTCCTTCATAAACTAATTGCCAACCACTTCCACTGTTTGCTAAAAGATAGCATCTTGTATTTTTTCCATCAGTTAATGTTCCAGTAATCATGTCTCCTGCATAAATTGAATTTGGGCTTAAATCCAATGTACAATCTCCTGAAGCAGTTCCAGCTAAAAAATTGTTAATATCTCCTTCACTTATAAAGTAAGTATTATTTTGGTTGAATATACCTTTGAACCAGCCTTCTGTTCCCCCATACCAAAAAACTCCTATTAAAAGTAAAATTCCAATAATCCAAAAAATCCAACTATAATTAAATGTTTTTCCAAATACTTTAGACATTATTCCTTTTTTCACGCATTTTCCTTCTATTTGTTTGTATCCTGTTTTGCATTTCATCTTGAACATTCTTTTTTATATTTATTTTTCAAAAATTTAGAGTGTTTATATTCATCATTTGCCAAGCTGTTTAACTCGAATTCTTTATAATCTTTGACTCCTTTTTCTTCATCTCTGATAAATTCTTTTATTTTGTTACAAGTTAGTTTCATAACCCTCCCCCTAAACTTATTTCAGTCTTTTTTGGTTTTTTTGAAAGCCTGATTATTATGAACACGAAAACGATTATCAAAATAATTGATGCTGTGATTATTATATAAAGAGTAATTGGTGGTTCTTTCTTAATACATTGCCCTGACTCGTCACAAATATATCCAGACGGACAATCATCTGAATTTCCACATTCTTTTACTGTTCCTGTTTCAGCTATTTGAAAATTATTGCTTGTTACTTCTGTAAATCCAGGATAACCAGACTTACTTGCTTTGATGTATATTCTATAAGAACCTTCTGCAAAATTATAAACTAATTCATGTTTTCCTAAATTGGTTGTAGTTATCTGATTGCTTACATCTATATCTCCCAAACCTGTTGAAGCTCCTGAGGGTGTAATTTTAACGATTAAACTATCTGGATTAAAATATTCATCGAAAGCATCTTTTGTTTCAAATTTAATTGTTTTTATTCCAGGTTTAGTGTTTCCAATTTGAGCCAAGTTAGTAAATTGGATTGTTATTTTTGGATTTATTACTTCGGCTGATGTTGATTCTTCATTAGAAAATACTCCAAACTTTTCTGCCTTTGCAACTAGTTTAAACCTTCCTGGTTGGTCTAAAGTAAAATAATATCTAAGATAATCATTCTTTTTAACAGGAATAGGTTCAGTTAAGTCTACAATAGAACCATCTGGCTTTGTAAGAGTCGCAGTTGCGTATACTTTTACTAAGTCTGGAATTAAGATTCCATTTTCACTGACTCCAACATCTACATAAAAAGGAGAATTTGTTATTATTTGAGAGCCAGTTAATTCACCAAGAGGAAGTTTAACATTTGTTTCAAGAGGATTTCCTATATTAAAATTGTATATTTCTGGTGTAACTGAAATACTATTATAAGATTTTTCAATGACTATTTGATATTCTCCCGTTAATCCTGGATTAGAGAAAGTAATTGTTTTTGTAGTTGGAAGAGAAATACTTGTTGGACCTTGAATTTGGATAGCACTAGTTGTTCCTGATTTTACTAATTTAAATGTGATTTGAACAGAACCAACTCTATCTGACCTAACTGAATAATCAAAAACTATATCTTCTTTTGTGTTAAATCCACCCAATTCTATACTTGTTTCAAAAGGAGCCTGACAAATTGCACCAGAACTTGTTTCAATACAATCTTCTCCTACATTACAGAAATTAATAGAAGTAGACTTTACTGGACAGCCTTTTGAATCTTTTACACATTTTATTATTCCAGTTTTTACATCATTACAAGTGTCTATTGCACAAGCATTTGTTATATCAATTATTGCATAATTTATTTTTCCATTAAAAATGAATGTATCATTTTTACTTAATCTTTTTGTTCCTGTTTCAAACTTTCCAGTTGCTATTGAGCTATAACTAGCTGTTCCAGAGGACTTGATTCCATTGTTTTCTATTTTCCAAGATTTTGAACACTGAAAAGGATTTGAACTTCCACCGAATCTTTCAGTAGTTTTATAAGCAGGTACTGATTGAAGTGAAGTTGCAACTTTATAAATATCACTTCCTATTTTGTCATCACATAATTCATACATTCTTAAAACTTCTCTACCTGCCCAAGTTGAAACATAAAGATTCCCATTATAAGCATAAAGTCTAGTATTAAAAGCTGGAGCTTGATTATTATCTAATATTATTTCACTTATTTTTGAACCTCCCGATATGCTTGTTACACAATAAAGATGAAGTTCACTTGTTTTTGTAAATTTACTTCCTGTAACTATTCCATTGATTGCTATCCATTTTAAAGTAGATCGAGTATTATAATCTTCTAAAGAATTTGCGTTAGTTCTAAAAATTACGATTGGAATTTCTCCTGTCTGAGTTATACATTCATCCCATCCATTTACATCACAGACGCTTGGACAAATAAATTCATTTGCAGTAGTTCCTGAACCTCCTACATTGCAACCAGTTGGAACATCTCCTATTGCAAGAGCTTTACTTTTACTTAAAGCTCCTGTCTGCCAGAGTATTAAAAAAGTTGCTATAAGAATTACCGATACTATAATCCAAGTTAAATTTACTTTCTTTTTTCCCATATTTTATTTAGTTTTTTTGTATTTATAAGTTATTTCTATATTTATTTTATAGTCAGATAAATCCTACAACCGCAAGGCTATAAGCAAAAATATTTAATCCAAGATGCACAAGGATAATAAAAATTGCATTGGCTTTAGTTACATCTTTTCTTAAGGCGAATATCATTGCAGTAAAACTAAAAATAAATGCTGTTATAAATGCAGAAATGTTGCTGGTAAAAGCTTCTAATCCTTCTGAACCAGAAAGGGTATAAAATCCAAAAATATAAGAACCTAAGTGAAATAAACTGAAAAGTAAACTTACTAAAATTATCCAAAGTAACTTATTTTTGGGATTAAAATTTCTGAAAAAAGCAAAGATTGCACCCTGAAACAAAATTGTCTCTGTAATAGGGGCAATAACTACTACTAAAAACCATTGAAGACTGTATCCTATAGAAGCTGGAAAACTAGGATAAGCCAAACTAAAAAAGGGCACTAGACTAGAAATTATTATAAATCCTACTGCAAAAAGAACTCCGTATCCTGATTCCTGAAAAAAATTGTCTGTTCTTATTCCAATTAAATCGTCTTGATATTCTTTAGTGCTATAAATTATAAAACCAATAATTAAGAAAATCATACTAATTCCTACTGCTCTAAGCGTATCTGTAGAAGGATTTATAACAAAAATAAATGCAAGAATTATAAAAGTGGCGATTATTACATAACGAATTATTTTATTTCTAACTGGAATTCCATCTCTGAATATGCTGGATTTTTTAACGCATTTTCCTTCTTTTAGATAATAATCTTTTTTGCATTTCATAAAGTTTCATTTTTTCCCAATCTTCCTTAAATTACTGAACACAGATAATTGAGAAAAAACAATGTTATATATGATAACTCCTACAATAGCAATCCAAAACCAAAAGCTACCAATAAATAAATAAAGAGTATATCCAATACCTATTGCTATTATTCCTGAAAGAACATAAACAATCCAAGGATATTGCCTAAATAATTCAAATCTAAACTTTCTTCCAACACTTTTAAGAGTTCCTGTTGATGCAATGAATGAGAATATAACTCCGACTCCTATTAAAATATATTTAATTATTGTTAATATGTCAAATAATCCTCCAAATAAATCTGAAAAAAAGTTTTTAATTGATTCCCATAATCCTCCTCCCCCCGTCCCTTTAGTAACACATTTTCCATTTGAACATTCTTCTTCTACTGTACATCTATCAACAATTATTGCTGTTGCTCCATCTTCAGAACAAGTTTTTACAACATCTAATCCTCCTTCAAATCCACAGAATTTCTCTCCAGGTTTAACATCACAAGTTACTTGTGGTTGAACACAAACTGAAACTGACTTTGTAACAGTTTGCCCTGTGCTTTCAACTGTAATTATGCAAGAACTTCTTTGTTCTGAACTTGCAGTTGCAGATAATGGAATATTATATTTTGAAATTGAACCTGAAGATACAGTTCCTTGAATATTTCTTGTTGCAGTAAATACACCTGAACAAGTTGCATAAGCATTAAATCCTCCAGTTTCTCCTGTGTTTGATAAGTCAAATGAAATTGCTCCTTCTGTTCCTGTCTTGAAACATTCAGATGAAGCAGAATCTATTTTAAATTTTGGAACTGGAGTATAAACACCGATTGAATCTGCCTTTAGATATAATGTAGTCACAGGAAGTTGTAATGCAGATGATGTTATATAAGAAATTCTTGCATTGTTTAAATCTCCAGGATTTTCAATATTCCCAAATGAAACTGATGATTTTGCCTGATTTGCCCTTGAATTAACATTACTAATTAAATTCTCTAATTGTGTCTTGTCACTTGCTCCGCCACCAAAATAGAATGTTGATATTTTATCATATTCATTTTTATAAGAATCGTAACTATTTGAATTTATAACTCTCCAATTTCCATTAACATAAGCCCCTAAATAATTCGCTTGAGAAGGACAAGCTTTTCCAGTATCTAAATTTCCATTCCAAACTGAATAAGCAAAACTTCCAATAGGTCCTGATGTAGTTCCTTCTAATGTATTAAATGTTTTTGATGCAGATTGCCCACCAACAACATCTATATTAATTGTGTAATCTGCAGAAATATCAGGATTATCAATTCTTTTTATAACAGATTTTGTATCATATCCAATACCATAACAAGTTAAACTCCATCCATATTTTCCAAAAATAATTATATTATTTGATCCCTTTTTTTTTGCCACTTCTTCTGTACAAGGGCTTGCAAAAGGAATATATGTCCATTCAATTTTCCTAACATCTTTAATTGGGTCAAGAGAAGTTCCTTTGATTGGATATTTACATTTTGTGTCTTCATATTCAACTTCGACCGAAAATTCTCTATTGCTCCTTAAATTTCCTGATGTTGCATCCTCGACATCTAATGGTTTAAATCTTCCAAAATAAGACTGCCCTAAACTATTTGCAGAAAATGTTAGCATCCAAACATCCCCTGAAAGATAAGGATTTGATGATTCTAAATTTGCTTTTGACAAACCTAGAGTTGAAGTTCCCCCTATTGCAAGTGGAGTAAATACAAAAAATAACCCAAATAATATAATCCCAAGTATAATAATTACTATAATAATAATATTTTTATTTTTCATATTATATTAAGAGTTTTTTGTTTTATAAACTATTTCTATATTTAATTTATAGTCAAATTTCTTTAAAAAATAAAAGAAAAAAAAGAAAAAAAATTAAAATTTATGCACCCCAATAAGCTGTTACTGAAGGTAAATTGATTACACTACCAACTCTTGTTGTATCTCCATCTGCGAATTTTTCTGTGTCTAACACTATATTTCCAGCATTAGTTACATAGTAATTTGCAGGGATAAACTTGACATAATAAGGGCTTCCAGCACCTACGGCTGTTGCACCATTAAGGAATTGGCAATTTATTGTTCTAGGCGATCCACTTCCATCATCTATACCAGATGTGTAAGCAAAGGGCTTGTATGCATTGGTAGTAGCTGTTACTGTATAAGTCAAATGATAAGGATTGCTGTCTAGCAATTCGTTCCCTGTACAAGTAACTGAACTAAGTGTTGAGTTGTATTCTACAACCATCAAACCACCGAAAGGTCCAGCAGATTTCTTTGCAGTTCCTTGGTAAGTAATCTCTATATTTGCTTGGTCGTTTGCACCCATAGAAGTATTGTAAGTACCAGCTGAATTAGATTGTCTGTTTACAGTATCATAAAGAGTAACTGTAGCAGATGCATTGTTCCAAGATTCTTTGTTTACAATGTCTTTAGTTCCTCCACCTTGGAAGACTATTGGCTTAACCCAGTAAGTAGAATTACTTATCCAATAAGTGTATGAAACACTTGAATCTGTATTTGTCAAAGCTGTTGTTCCAGCAGGGTTATTTCCAGACTTATAATAAGATGTTCCAGCAATACTTGTTGTGGAATACTTATCTTGAGTCGAATAAGTTGCTGTTGGCTGATAAGTTGCTCCGCCTCCAGTTCCGCCTGTTCCTCCATTGCCAGTTCCGCCTGTTCCAGGACTTATGATTCCAGCAGATAAGAAATAAGCTCCTGCTTTGTCTCCTAAGTTAATTGCACCTAGTTGACCTAGAGTACCGATACCAGCATAGATTACTAGCATCAATCCAAAAATTATAGCAAAAGTTTTCCATCCGCCTTTTGCCCTAAAAACATTCTTCTTAGAACCTGCAATGAATAATGCTAGACCTATCACTAATAACAATAAAGTCACTATTAATCTTGCGTCCATGTTTTGTTTTTTTATACCTCCTTACAAGTAGGGTTTACTTAAATTTTCTCAAACAAAATCACACTCTTAACTTAAAAAAGACTGCCTCGGCATCTTTTCTTAAATAAGCCATGTATTTTTAATTGATTGATTTAAGCATAGGAATAAGAGACCCTTTACTCTATCCTAATGAATATTAATTTTTGATAAGCATATAAACTATGAATCCAACTAAGAGTAGTCCTAGTATAATCCAAATTATTTTTGAAGAATCCACGAAAATTCCATCTCCAGATGGTTGTGTTCCTCCTCCACCGCTTCCAGCTAATTGAACTTGAAGAGTAGTAGTAGACGAAGCAGTTGAATTTGTTTCATCACTGGCTGTTGCTATTAAATCCCAATTTCCATTAAAACTTGAATCAGTGAAAGACTTTGTAAATGAACAAGAAGACCCCAAATAAGTACCTGTTCCTGAAACGGACTTTGCATCGCTACCCGAACCATATCTATAAAGAGTATAAGAACAGCTTGTTGTATTTGAATTGACTACCGTATAAGTAAAGGTTTGAGCGTTTGAATTTGAAACTATTTGATTATTTGTATGAGAAGTAATACTTGGTGCTTGTGGAATTGTATTGTCAATAGTTATTCCAGACCTAGTTTTATTAACAAAATTAGTTCCATTCCAAACCTGACACTTGAAAGTATAATCATTTCCATCTTCAACAACTATTGTGTTTACTGTTCCATTAAGGGCATAAGCAGTTGTATTTGTTATCCAACCAGTAACTAAGGCTTCAGTAGTATTTGCTGTTTTACTTACAGACTGAAGATAAACCCTTACTCTTGTCCAGTTTTCTGCTTCATAACCTGCAACTAGACTGCAATTAAAAACTGATGCTGTTCCAGATAAATTTCCAGAAGAAGCAGGAATAACAATAGTAATATTATCTGCAGATAAAACTGTTGCACCCGAAATAATTGATAAACTAATTAGACTAAAAGCTAAAAGAAACACTAAACTTAAAAGTTTTTTATTACTATTTTTCATAAATTTATTAAAGAAATAGGATTTATAAACTATTTCTATAAAATAAATATAGTCAGATTCTAATTAAAAGGCATTGATGAAAGCCATCTGAAAATTTATGGCTTGAGAATGTTATTTTATCCAAGTCCATCTCAAAGATTATTTTTTTTTCTCCATTGAATTTTTTAATGAATATTCCTATGTCACAATAATTTTTAATTCTACTTGTTATTATTCTATATATATTGTCTATTTCTTTTTGTGTCTTTTTATTTAAAGTTATTGAATATTTCTTTGAAACTTCCCAAGTATTGCACTCTTCTTTATTTTTGTAAGAATTAAATATTTCTTTGAAAATAAATAAATCAAGTTCGTCTATTAAATGTTTTTTCATTGCATATCTTCCCTGCCTCTCTTTTTGTTTTTCCTTTTAGCATTTCTTTCATTATGCATTTTTTGAATGGTTTTCTTCTAACCATATCATTCTCCTAATTCTTCTGAACCTTTTGATTCTTTGAAAATATCTAATTCTCTATTGCATTTTCCATTAGTCTCGACGCTTACTACCTTTCCAGCTCGGTCTCTTTTTATTTTAATTTTGCATCCTTCAGAATCTTTAGGCACTGGTCTCCTCATGAATCTATTTGGTATCATTTTTACCTCCCTTTGTGTAATCATTTAATAATAATATTAAAGCATAACAATCTCCTGAAAATTCATAAAGTTCTTTTGCAAATTCTTTTTCTCCTTTTTCTAAATATCTGTTGGCTACCTCTGAAATTCCCATAGAACTAGCAAGTAAATGTTTACTAACACAATAAAGTTGGCTGTTTTCTTTTTTAACTATTCTATCTAAAAGGATTGTTCTTTTTTTTCTAATTAAATTTAAAACATCTAGCCATTTTTCTTCCTTAGTATTCAAGTAACTAAATAAACAATGGTTTTCAATAGATACTAAATTAGAAAGAGCATAACAAGAATCCTCAATAAGCCCCACATCTTTTTTTGAAGCCATTTTTAAAATCCTTTGAATTTATCTCTTTTACAACATTCTATCATTTTTCTTTTTATACCTCCAAGTACTCCTTCCAAATCATCGTCTTCTTTTTGTTTTCTCATTTTTATTATAATTATAATCACTATAACTACGATTATTATTCCAATAACCAACCATTGCATTTTACAGCCCTCTTTCTTTTTTGCATTGACCAGTCATTCTTTTTGCAATATTTTCAATTTTTTCATCATCTCCATCCATAAGAGTCTGGACATCTCCTGTAAATATTGGCTCACAATGTTCATCTACTCCGATAGTTATTTCAGTACCTGTTGCAAATTTCTGACCAGTTTTTTGGTCGATTATTGCTCTTCTGCAAGTTCTACTTCCATCCTCATGAATTTCGTCACAATTCCAAAGTCCTTTCTTTTTATTAAAAATTCCCATTTTTTAACCTCCTATAATTTATTACAATACCAAAATTTAATTTCATATTAGCCCTCCAAGATGAGCTATAAAAATACATATTCCACTATATAAAAGCACTAGGAATACTCCTATCAAGAAAAATTTGTCTTTTAAATTCATATATCTTGCCTCATAATATTCCGATGTCTTTTCCCAATCTACTTTTATATCTTTTTCCATCTTAATCACAAATTATCTTTCTCTTAAAGATTCCTCCTTTAATAAATTGACAATTCTTGTTCCACATATATCTATTATTCATTGGATATATAAAATCATCGTCTAATCTTGCTCTTAACCAAGCTTCAACTTCAGTTACAGAATTTGAACCATCTTTACGAGAATTCATAAAAAATAAAATTGGATAACTTCCTTGAATATATTTATAAAAAAGCCTAATTTTTGGGTTGTCTACTATTCCGAAAGTATGAAAATTAGTGCAATCAACTATTTCTATTCTTTTGTCTAACTTTAATTCTGAGTTTATTTTATCTATGCATTTCTTGTATTTCATACAATAATCACACTGATCGGTTACAAATAATACTCTAGCATTTAAAAGTAAAGGATGTATCATCTGACTCTCATTATCTCCCCAAAATTTTCTTCTTGATGGAAATCAAAGTCAGTTTCTAAAGTTTCTTCTATTACTGGCATATCATAAATCTCTTTAAGGTTTCTTGCATCTTCTTCTGTGAAGGTTATTTCTTTCATAATATTTTTTTTCATATAGTTGTCCCAATTACTATAAATGCATATCTTTTTATTAAACTTGTCGTTTATGAAGTTATTTATTCCTGTTTCAGTTGTTTCTATTACTGCAAATGGCTCATCGAAGTTTACTCGTTTCTTTCTTTTAAATATACCCCACATCTGCTTCTTCCAAGTCTTTAAGTTCATTAGGAATTTCAATTTCTTCTGTTTCTAAATTATCTGGAAGTCTAGATGGATAAGGAATTTCCGAAGAAGATTTTAAATTAACTGTCCCAAAACCTTTTGGGGAATACTTAATTTGTTGTCTGGCAATTCCACCTAAAACCTCTGAAGCATGAAAGATTTCTAGGAAAATTAAATATATAAACAATTTTTCATCTTTTATTACTTTAAATATTTTATCATCTTTTTCAATTTCGTGTGGATATTTTAAGAATTTTTTATAAGCTAATTTAATAGGATAATATACTAAATGTTCCATATACTCATAAAGAGACTTTTCAAATTCAGAGGCTTTTGCGAATTTTGTTGTTTCATTTACAAATTTATTTATATTACTAAGTTTATCTACTTCATCTATTGCATCGTTCTGTAAATCATCTAAAAAGAGATCTGCTCTATTTAAGTTGTCTATCATCCATTTGTAGCTATTTTCGTGCTTTTTTATATATTCGTTCTCTTCTGGCATAATCATATTTTTTAAAAGAGACCTGGCTGAATCAAGATAACCTCTTGCTTTAATTAGTCTCATTCTTACTTCTTCTTCAAATTCAGGATAATCAAGTAACCTGTAAAACTCTCTCATTTTGATGGTTATATCCCAAAGGTCTAATATTTCTATTCTTTCTATTTCAATTAAATCGTTCTTTTGATTAAACATATCCAAATTCCCTTTCTAATAATTTATTAATTCTATATATTGAGTTTTTATCTATTCTCCAAATTATATTTTTAAGTATAAGCCCTGGATGTGAATGTGGCTTTCTTGTAACCTCTTTTTTAACTAATTCCATCCTAACTAACATATTACCTAAAGATATAGTGGATGGATTTTGTAATTCCATAAGCTTAGATAACTCATTATTTGTTATACCATTAGGGTGATCTTTTATTATTCTAAGCATTTTTGTGTGTTGTTTTGCCATTTAATATATTCTGTGCTATAAGGTTCCTAGCTTTGAGGGTTATCGCCCCTTATTGATAGAAAGTTCCTAGCTTTGAGGGGTCACTCCTGAATTTTTCATCATTTTTGAATAATAGGGGTGCTCATCCATATTTTTAACGATTTTCGATAAAATTGCACCTTCCATCTGAGAATATGCGATTTTGCAATCATTTGTCTCATTCACCAGAAAATAATCAAAAAAGTCAATTAATTGCCATTGCTCCCTTAAAAGCTTAAAGGTTTTTAGCAATGAACCCCCTTCCCAATAAACTAAACGAGGTATAATATATGATTCTTGGAGATTTGTCAATATTAGGTAATCAAAATCATTATCTTTAAAATCAAACTCTACACTTTTTCCAAGAAATGTTTTTATTCTAACTTTTATCTTTCTACCATCCCTTTCAAAAATCCAATTAAATCCATCAGAATCAGAAAGATTCCATCCTCTTTCTAGTATTTTTTTTACAATTATAATATCTCCTGCTTTGTTTATCATCTTAAGTTTACTTGTGGCTTCATCCCTCCATTTTCTTTTTCTGCTTCTTTAATTTCATTGATAATTGTCTTAGGCATCTTATCTTGACTCCAAGAAATTAAACTTTGAAGTAAGTCTAAGGCTTTTCTGAATTCTGTTTTTGTTCCCATTTCTTCTGCTTTCTTAAGTAATTCTTCATTTATTTCTTTAAGTCCTGTTATTAATTGATCGTTCATATTTTTAAGCTGTTGAAGTTGGACTACTCTTAATTGCATATCTCCAATTTTTTGCTCAAATTGAATCGATTTGTCCATAGCCTTGCTTAGTTCAGTTTGAGAGTTTTCTGAAATGTTTCTTTCAACTCTTAATGCTCTTTCTAAGTCTCTTATTCGTTTAACCATATCTACCTTGTCTTGTTCTATTTTTTCTATGTATTTTTCCTTTTCTCTGATTGAAATTTCTCTTGTAATTATTAGCTCTTTTAATGGTTTTTCTCTTACTTTTGCCCATTTTATTTGATTGGTCTCTTCATCATACAAGCACTCAGGCATTGGTTCTTCTTCTATGTCTGGAATAAAGATATAATCCTCGTTACAAGGTAATTTTATTACTCTTCTTCTAAGTTGGTTGGCTATTGACTCTGGTTTATAAATTATTTGTCTTAAATTGCTTCCATAAGAAAGAACTCTATTTTCTGTATCTTGAATCCCAAAATATCCATTTATAAATAAAAAATCTTTAAGCTTCCCAAAGATTACTTTGTCGTTTCTATCTGTAATATCTATTTTTCCTTTGTACCTCTTATCATTTATAATTTTTATTACCTTGGTTAGAGAAACTGCTCCACTAAATTTCTTTTTGTCAAATTCATACTTTTGGGCTTTTAATTCTTCTATTTTTTCTAATCTTTTGTCTTTTTCTGATTCTTTTATCTTTTTTTCTCTTTTTTTAGCAGAAATCTTAGAAAGCTGTGCATCTTGAGACTGAAGTTTTTTAGTAAGCTCTTTTACTATTGTGTCTCTTTCTATTAATTCTTCATCAACAGGAGTAATCTGAGTTACTTTCTCTTTTTTTTTAAAAATGTTTAATATTCCCATTAACTTGGATTAATAGGAGTCTGCATAAAGCCAATTCCACCTATTTCGCCTCCCGAACCTGATCTACTTGCGATGATAATGATAATAATTATTATAAGTAACAATCCTCCTGCCCATCCCCAAATTGGAAAAATCCAAAGTTTGTCGGAGAAACTAAAACCTTTTATTTCATAAGTACCCATAGTATAACCATCTGCTTCTATTGAATAGACTCCTGCCTTATTGGGAGTAAAAAGTATTTTGCTTCCATTTCCACTCAAAAAAACATTCTTGTCTATTGAATCAAGCTTTTTTCTAAAATAAACTGTCCAATTTGTTTCTCTGTCTATTTGAAATGATTGTTCTGATTTTTCAAAATTGCTTCCAAGATAATTAAGAATCGGATATATACTTGTTTGGACTACTGTTTCATTTCTAGTTACATTAATCGAATAAACCAAATCATCATATCCATTTGCTTTTCCTCTTAGTTCGTAGAGAGTATTAGTCAGAAAATTAAATTTAAAAGATTCAGAACTGGAATTTATTTCTTGTGCGTTTATCCAAAGTCTAGGGCTATTTACCAAACTGCCTGTCTTGTTGTCTACTAATTGAATAATAACTGACTGATTGTTTGTTATTGTTTCTATATTGGGGGTAAAGCTTAATCTTAAATTTGTTCCTGCAACTGAATTACCACTTGAACTTATTTTAATCTCTTGAGAATAAGGGGTAAAAACTGATGCTCCTTTATATTTGAATTCTGCTTTAAAGATAGTATTTCCGTATTTTGTTGGTGTAAAATCATATCTATATATTCCAGAAGTAATG
>Ga0315284_10006471_pt1 | contig 16660 bp, 11 predicted proteins | sample YL17G09_16_MG_FD_203696 | JGI IMG/M metagenome (GOLD analysis project Ga0315284, IMG submission 203696) | Sediment microbial communities from Yellowstone Lake, YNP, Wyoming, USA - YL17G09_16 | ecosystem: Environmental > Aquatic > Freshwater > Lake > Sediment | place: USA: Wyoming | collected...
ATTATACGTTATTTTGGCCAAAGGAGCCGCCTGTTTTTTTAACCTTCAACTATCAATTGGACACCCTCTTTTCGATTGCGCCTTCATCCTTTGGTATTTTATATACCAATTGCCCTTTTTTCCTGCTGTAAAGCACATATTTTGCCCGCTCGTAGGTATCGAATTTCAAATACCGATACCCACAACGATATTCTGTCTCCTGTATTCTGTGTTCTGAATTCTGTTTTTGAAAAACGCGCATGAAAATTTGAAAAACGCGCATCTTTCACCCTCGTTTTTGAGCTGATTTTTAAAAATTTGAAAAACGCGCATGTTTTCTTGAAAAATGCGCATGCCTGTCCATTTTTGCACCTTCGTTTTTAGCCAAAAAGCTTGTCCGCCGCAGGCGGATTGCGCGAAATGTAAATAAACCTGCGCTTTTTGCAAAAAATTTCTCTTCTAACTCCTTTATTCTTGAAAAAAAATAACAACTTACAGCAATTTCCCAAACACAAACAAACGACTTATGACTAAATACTAACGACTAAAGACTATCGACTAATGATGCCGTTATGGCATCATTATCGATTACGCATTTTACAAATTCTCCTTTAATCAAAGGCCTGTCGCAAGAAACGGAAATTTCGTAATATCGCTCGTTCTTGCCGCTTTTCTTAACATCATTTTCTATAAGGACTTGGGCTGTTTGGCCGATGAATTGTTTCCTGAAATTTTCGGCCATTTGTTTTTCAAGTTCTTTAAGTGCCAGTATTCTTTGAGTTATAACCTTTTTATCTATCTGCTCTTGCAGTTTTGCTGCCGTTGTGCCGCTTCTTTTACTGTATGGGAAGATATGTATTTTTGAAAATCCCGCAAGTTTAGCTACTGCAAGGCTTTGAGCAAAGTCTTGTATGGTTTCGCCTGGGAATCCGACGATGATATCTGTGGTTATTGCAGGCCTGTCTAATTGTAAGTTTATGTTTTCAATGGCCTTAAGAAATTCTTTGACGGTGTACTGTCTGTTCATTTTTTTAAGTATTTTTCCAGAGCCTGACTGCAGCGATAAATGCAGGTGCGGCATAATGTTATGATAATTTTTCATTACATCAAGAAGTCTTTCGGTTACATCGGCAGGTTCTAATGAGCTTAATCTAATTCTTTTAAGGTTAGGCACTTGCGCAATTTTCTCAAGCAGGATTGCGAAGTTTTCATTGATTCCATCAGGCCAGTTTTTGCGTTTTACGCTATTTTGGCCGTAGGCTCCGAGGAAAATTCCGGTCAGGACAATTTCCTTATGTCCTGAATTTACAAGTGCTTGTGCTTCATCTATAACTTTATCCATTGGCTTGAAGGTGATATCAGGTCTGGTTTTTGGGATTATGCAGTAAGAGCAGTATCCATCGCATCCATCTTGGATTTTCAGGAACGCTCTTGTTTGTCCGCAGAATTTTTCTATTGTGCCGGCCTGTGATAACATATTATTTCCAAATGACTTGCAATCAACGCCACATGCAACCAATTCTTGTTTTAAAAGCTCAAAAAGTCCTTTCAAATCAGCGGCAAAAAGCAGTTTTTCATCAAGGTTCTTAAGTTCTGTCGGGTCTGAGTTTACAAGGCAGCCTGAAACGATTATTTTTGCTTTAGGATTTTGTTTTTGTGCTTTTCGAACGAGTTGTCTGCTTTTTGCCGATGCTATGTGTGTAACGCAGCAGGTATGAATAATAATAACCTCAGCCTGGCTGAAGTTTTGAACGTATAATAAGTTGCAATCGGTTAAAAATCTGATTATCTGCTGAGATTCGTACTGATTTACTTTGCAGCCGAGAGTAGTTATGGCAAACGTTTTCATAATATGTTATACTTGAAAGTCCTTATTTTTTGACTAAATTTGAAGTTTAAGTGATTTCAGGTAATTTTGCAAAGGCGGAGTAGCAGGAAAATGGCGTCAGTAAAATCGGTATGGGCTATCGACATTGGAAATAACTCGTTAAAAGCCCTGCGCCTCCAGCAAAGCGGCGAAAATATCGAGGTAACCGGACTCGATTACATCGAACATTCAAAAATTCTGTCCGCTGAAAATATCACAGAAGATGAAAAAAACCAGATTATACGCGCCACACTAAACATCTTTGCCGGCAGAAACAATCTGTCAAAAGACCCAATCGCTATTTCCGTTCCGGGACAAACAAGCTTCGCAAGATTCATTAAACTGCCGCCCGTTGACCCAAAACGCGTACCGGAAATCGTAAAATTCGAGGCTGTTCAGCAAATACCCTTCGATATCAATGAGGTCGAATGGGACTGGCAGCTTATGCTAAAAAAAGACAGTCCCGATACCGAAGTCGGAATCTTTGCCATAAAGAACGAACTTGTCAGCAAATACCTTGAAAACTTCTCCGCTGAAAACATCAGAGTTTCCATTGTCCAAATGGCCCCCATCGCTCTGTACAACTACGCATGGTACGATAGAAAAGACCTCGACGACGCCGATAAAAACGCCATCGTACTGCTCGATATGGGAGCAGACAACACGAATCTGGTCATCTGCACGAAAACAAGCGTCTGGCAAAGATGCATCCCACTGGGCGGCAACAACTTCACAAAAACCATTGCAGACGCCTTTAAACTAAACTTTGAAAAGGCTGAAAAACTAAAACGAGGCGCTCCTGTAAGCAAATATGCCAGACAGATTTTCCACACCATGAAACCGATGCTGACGGATTTCGGAACTGAAGTACAACGCTCTCTGGGATACTACGGCAGCAGCCACAAAAACACTGCCTTTGCAAAAATCATTCTTCTCGGCGGCGGATTGAGACTGCAGGGCCTGAATAAATACCTCCAGCAGACCACACAAATCCCGGCCATAAGACCCGATACTTTCGAGAAACTTGTGCCTGCACAAAATGTCTCCAGCGCCAAACTGCACGAGAATATCTGCGATTTCGCCATAACGTACGGCCTGGGCCTGCAGGCATTAAACATCGCAAAGATACAAAGCAATCTCCTGCCGGCAAAAATCGCAAGAAACATGATGTGGGCCCAAAAAAGCAAATACTTCATCGCCGCCGCAGTTATACTGCTGGCTGTCTCGATTCTGGCACTATTTAGAACAAGCATAGACCTGAAGGCATACTCCGGCAGAGATGCTCAGAACAAAAGAAACGAGACAGAAAACATTCTTCAATCGGCAAAAAAAGCCGTAAGCAACCTCAATACTGAACAGGCAAGAGACGCTGAATACCAAAAAATCATAGAAAAATACGTTGATACCTTCAAGTATCGAGACGTCATACCGCTGCTTCATGAAGTTATTTTAAAGACGCTGCCAAACCAGGAAAATAACTCGGAGCAGGCAGAACTCTACGAGGCTTATACCAGAGGAAACATCGAAAAAATCAAACAAAAACCGAGAAATCAGAGAAAACAGGCCTTTATTACAAGTATCGGCATTAATTATGCAGGCAGTCTTGCCGCAGCAACGTTTGATGCCGGAGCCAGAACTACAAGGCGCGTTGAAGATTCCCGCTCGTCTGCACAAGATTCCTCTCAAGACCAACAAAAGAATATACAAGGCTTTGTAGTCGTCATCGAAGGATTTACCCCTTACGAAAAAATCGGTGAGCTTATGGACCCGGTCGGAGCGGGAGACGACCCAAATAAATGGGGCATCATTACACGCATGCTTAATCTGAACCAGCTCTTCGATGGAAACTGTCCCTTCGAACTATTTCAGAAAGACAGAATCGAACACTTCAAACTCGAAACAGGACCCGTCGATATACAAGACCAGCAAATGCCGCAGGGCATCGGCATACAGCAGACAGTAACAAGAGTTACCGCAGAAGAACCTGCCGCTTCCGACAGCAGAAGAACCACAAGGACACGCTCAATAACGGGGGCGGAGGCTGATATCGTTACAAAAGAGACAGTACTTGTGGACCCGCTGACAAAAGAAGAAATAAGCAAAACCTTAAGTCTCGATGATAAAGGAAGAAAAAAAATTGATTCTTTCGGACATCCTCTTTACATCGAAAGAGACAGGTGGTTCAGAATTAAGGCCAAATTAATCTGGAAAAACGCTCCCGGCCAACCGGAAATGTCACAAACAGGAAATATCGTCATCACGAGAGGTGTTGCAGAGGGAGTGGGAGAAAAATAGAATATGGATATCGTAAAAATACTAAAGAAGAACATTTCATTAATTATACCGGCAGCAATAACCGCAGCGGCGATACTGCTGTTTATACCAACCGTTATAATACAAGGTAAAATCGGCAAAAAGCTCGAACAGAGCATAAGACTCGGAAGAGAAGTTGACTCCACAATTAGTTCCGCTGTGCCTGCCAGACAATTTGAAGTCGTAAAAGCATACGAGGACAAACACGAACAAGACGCAAACGAGATACAAAAACTGGCCATAGAAACCACCCAACGGCCGCTTCTGAGCTACAAAATCTTTCCTGAACCGAACGAAACATCCGTACAAATCTTCAATGAATTCAAAAAGACATACAAAGAGGCCTTCGAGAAGCTGATAAAAGATATGAACGCCCTAGACGCACCTACAGACATTGAAATCAGACAGGAAGCCGGCTCCCTGCAACGCGAAATACCAACCGACAGCCTCGACAGGCAAGGCGGCGACAGAAGCAATGAAAAAATCATCGACCTGGTTTGCGAAAAAAGATGCAAACAAATACCCTGCTACGCAAAGCCGCAGGTTTTCAGCGGCTACGCTTTCTGGGACAACTGGGAATATCGCGGCACCGAACCGGCCGTGAGGGACTGCTGGTATAGCCAGCTGACCTACTGGATACATGAAGATATCGTCGATACCATAAATAAAATAAATGCCGGCTCAAACGCCATTGCAAGTTCTTCCGTAAAAAGACTGCTCGGTATACGTTTTGCAAGCCCGGACGCCGCAACTATCGGAGCAGGCAACAGCACCGAACTGCTGGTTTATGTAACAGCTAAAAGCCAAGGACTCTGCCAGCCGTGGACCGGCAGAATATCAAACGACAAAATCGATGTTGTACACTTCAGCCTTGCTGTTATTATCAGAGTAAACGATATTCTTAAATTTATGGATGAACTCTGCAGCGAAAAAACGCATTACTTCTCAGGATACAAGAACGACCAGCCGATGCAACAATTCAAACACAATCAGATTACAATTCTGCAGAGCAACGTTGAGCCGGTCAATCGAGAGGACCAGAACCACAAAAGATACCGTTACGGACAGGAGGCCATTGTTAATCTTAATCTTATCTGCGAATATATTTTCAATAAAGAAGGATACGACGCGATAGAACCAAATTCAGCAGAGCAGGGTCTCGCCCCATCATCCGAAGAAACCTATGGCGAGCGACAACGGGGCATGTCTCCAGAAGTAGGCGACAGAAGAGAATGAAAAATGAAAATTGCAAAAATCACAGCCCGCTACCAATGGAAAAAAAGAATATAAAACTCAAAAAATCCAAGTTTTGAATTACGAATTACAATATGGGAAGAACAAAAAGTAATTTAATCGAGCTCTTCATAGATAAGGCGGTAATGGCAGCAGCTATTATAGCTGCCCTCGTAATTCTGTTGTTTTTTGTTATCAGCAGCCCCAACTCCGTCGAATATGGCGGCGAAAATCATGGGCCGGGGCAAATTGACGAGTTTATCAACAGAAAGGCCGCCACTATCCAGGAGCAGCTGAAAAAAGAGCCACAGGACAGCAACTCCTACGAACCCAAAATGCCCCTTTACCTTAGCCTAATAAAGGACAGCATCAAAGACGTAAATACAAACATTAACTTCCCACTGCCGGGTTACTCAACAGGTGCGGTCACCGCCGAAAACCGAACATACCAACTGCCAACCATAGAACAGGCCAAAAAACCATCCACTGCTGTCGTTGCAATGGCAGCCTACGTTCCCACGGAGGAATTAACCGATGCCGTTACCTACGACAAAGCTGAAACAAAACTTGCCGATATGGACATTGTTACCGTCGAGACCAGCATCAATGCAAAACAACTATATGAAAGTTTTCATTCCGCTCTTGCGGGAAAAAATACAGCGGAGAAACTTGAGGAACAGTACGCAAGGCCTGTCTTTGCAAAGGTCGAACTGCAGCGAAGAACCCTGCTCGGCGATGGGTCATGGAGCCAGTGGACAGAAGTGCCAAGAACAAAAATATGTCCTAAAAAGGTCCTCCAACTGCCAACAGGGACCAACGAATATGAAATCCAGATAGCTATGGTGCAATTCGCCAAATTTGAAATCAGGGACGAAGTTCTGCAGCCGCCGGTTTACGACAACGCTATTCCCGCTGAAAAATGGCTGTGCCCGTCATTATACAACGAAAGGGAAAAAAGACTCGAAAAAGAAAAGGAAGAACTCAGAAGGCAACAACTCGAAGCAGAAAGAGCAGGCAAAATGCTTTCCAAAACGCGCCCGCCTGCCGGACGACGTCAGCCACCTACTGGCGGCTCGCCAGGAGGTATAGAAGGCGGGGCAGGAAAAGAAACACCGACACCGCCGGGCGGTATAACACAACCACCGACAAGACAGCCGACAAGGCCGACGCCTGTACCGCGACAACCGCCGTCAAGAACAAAACCATCCGCACCGACTACCGCAGAAAAGAAGCAGGCCCTGACAGAAGAACAAAAATATGACGAGATACTCCTGACTGACAAGACAAATCTTGCCGACCTTGAAAAACTTGTCTTCTGGGCCCACGACGATACCGCAAAACCGTCAGAAAAATATCAGTATCGCATCAGAATAGGAGTCTTTAACCCCATCGCAGGAAAACCCTGGTTTAGTGAGGAACAAAAAGACCTTCAGGACCAGGTAGTGCTGCTGGGAATCTTCAGCGAGCCTACAGAAACCATTGAAATACCAAATAAACTTTATTTCTTTGCAACTGATATGAGAGAAGCCAAAAAAAGTAACATTGTCGATAAAACCGTCGAGATAAAAGTCGCCAAATATACTCTCGGAAACTGGGTAAGTGAAACATTCAGCATAAAGGCCGGTGAACAAATCGGCACGGTCAGCGATAAGGCAAAAGCCAGACTTGAAAAAGCCGGCATCCAGACAGAACCTGTCGACCTTGCAACAGGTTACGTAATGGTCGATACCAGACCGGTTACAGAATGGACAGGCACAGGTTTTCTGAAATCAAAAGATTTTTATGAGCTGCTCTACTGCAAAACAGGCCAGGCTATTGCAACCATGCCTATCAAGGAAAGATTCTGGCCTGAAGAAATTGCAAAAGTTTATAAGGAAATCGAGCAGGCTGAAGCCGCAGAACCGGTTATTCTTTTGACAAGAGAACAAGTTGGAAGCGGTACACGCATCGAAACAAGGCGTATACCATCAGAGCCTGGTCCTACGCCATCGCCTGAATCTGAAACCGAAGGTTATCGCGGCGGCAGAATGTAGCGGGGTTACCTGTCCACTCGTGCAGTGCCGCCTGCCATTACCTTTTCCACATCAGACAATGATACCGTTGTAGTATCGCCGGGCGTAGTCATAGCCAGCGCACCGTGAGCCGCGCCATACTCAACTGCCTGCTGAGGCGATTTGCCTTCCATCAGGCCGTAAATCAAACCGGAAGCAAAACTGTCGCCGCCGCCCACACGGTCGTAAATTTCAAGATTTTCACGCAACATCGCCTCGTAAAAACCGCCATCCATATAAAGTATCGCGCCCCAGTCGTTGATTGTAGCAGTTTTTGCATTCCGCAACGTTGTAGCAACAGCCTTAAAATTCGGAAACTGTTTTACAGCTTCCTGTATCATTTTCCTGAAATTTGAAGGGTCAAGATTTGAAAGATGTTTGTCAAGGCCGGGTACTTCCAAGCCTAAACACGCAGTGAAATCCTCTTCATTGCCCATAATCACGTCAATATATGGCGCTATCCGGCGATTAACTTCCTGAGCCTTTTTCTGACCGCCTATGGATTTCCACAAACTCGCCCGGTAATTAAGGTCATACGAAATTATTGTGCCGTATTTTTTTGCCATTTGGACAGCTTCAATTATCACATCCGCAGTTGTCTCTGAAAGTGCAGCAAATATTCCGCCAGTATGAAACCACCTTATGCCATCTTTGCTGAAAATCTTTTCCCAGTCTACATCGCCTTTTTTTAACTGCGACGCTGCCGAATGGCCTCTGTCGCTGCAGCCTTTTGCGGCTCGTATGCCAAAGCCCCTTTCTGTAAAATTCAGACCTACGCGAACTTGTCTGCCTATGCCGTCAAACGGAACCCACCTGACATATTCGAGATTTACGCTGCCTTGAAGCATCAAATCTTCAAGAAGCCTGCCGACAGGATTATCGGGTATGGCGGTTACAACCGCTGCCCGCTTGTTAAAACAACGATGCAAGCCCCTTGCGACATTATATTCGCCGCCGCCCTCCCAGACACGAAAAGTACGTGCCGTATGAATTCTGTCATCGCCCGGGTCAAGACGAATCATTACCTCGCCGAGCGAGAGAATATCATATTTACAATCCGAAGCAGGTTTAAGTTTAAGTATCGACATTTTATTTTCCTCCTCGGATTTGCTTTATCAATTCAATTGTTTGGGCAACTTTCTTCTTTATGCCGGCAAAATCCTTTGCGGCGACAAGCTCTTTAGTGATGAGCTTTGCGCCCATACCTGCACAGACAATACCCGCATCAAACCATTCTTTAAGATTTTCCTTTGTTGGAGAAACGCCGCCCGTAGGCATAATCTCAGTCCAGGGACAAGGGGCTCTTACCGCTTTGACAAATGCGGGTCCGCCAACAGTGTCGGCGGGGAAAATTTTTACAATATCGACGCCGAGAATATGAGCTTTCTGAATTTCGGTAACTGTGCCGCAGCCGGGACTGTATGGAATTTTTCTGCCATTGCAGATTTTGGCAGTTTCTTCGTCAAGAACAGGACTAACAACAAAATCTGTTCCCGCTGAAATATACATCGCTGCGGTAGGGGCATCACAAACAGAGCCGATACCTAAAATGATATCGGGTCTTTCGGCATCTCTGAACTCGGCAAGTTTAGTAAATATATTAACCGCCCGCTCGCCGCGATTGGTAAACTCGACACATTCAGCGCCGCCATCGGCACAGGCTGCGATAATATTCCTGGCGGTTTCAAAATCAGAATTGTAAAAAACCGGAATAAGACCTGTGCGCTTCATCGCGGTTAAAACCTCAAGTCTCGAATGTCTAGCCATTGAATCGCCCTTTCAATTATAAATTTTGCCTTGTCTGTAATCCGTCCAGGCCGGCTCAAACGCCTTTCTACTCTTAGGAGCCGCTCTTACAGGAACATTCTCACAATCAAACTGTCCGGCCTTTTCATTAAATTGTATTCTTATTATTGTATTTCTCAAGTCCTTGTTTTCAGGCTTAAACCTCAGCGGCCTGCCCGTATCAGGGTCTTTGATGTCAGGATGAATTTCAATGCCGTCGGCATTTAAAACAAGATGCGAACCGCGAGAGCCGCTGCCGGCTTTTAAAAGCTCCAAAATCGCCTTCAAATAAGCGATGCTCGAAAGAGCCAAATGCTCGGCTTGTACCGCAGGGATAAGGTCTTTCGGTTCTTTTACCTTCAGGCTGCTCTTTTGTATCTGCTCATAAAGTACAATAGCCTCGGCAACAGCTTTTTCAGCATTTTCCATCTTCCTTATATGGCCACCATAAGTCGTCATCCTGTGTTGTATCTGAGAAATTATTTCCTGAGAATTTAAACTACCCCCTGACTGATTTAGCTTTTCAATCTTGTCGATAATCTGTTTAATCTGGGACTGGTCTGCAGAAGTATCTGAAACTTTAGAACCATATGCATTGACAATATACTCAGCCGCCCTGCCGGCGCCGACCTGGCCGGCATTGAGCGCCGAGCCGCCGGGGCGCTTGACGCCGTGAGAGCCTGCCATCTCGCCAATCACAAAAGTATGCTTTATACTCGATTCCCACCAGCGATTTATCGCAAAACCGCCGTTGTTATGCTGAGCGCAAACCGAGATTTCCAATGGCTCAGAGTACAAATCAATATCGTGCTCTTTGTAGATATCTATCGCAGGCCGATTCATATGCTCAAGCCGTTCTATCGGAAGCTTCTGCATCGCGCCGGCTGCCTTTAAATAATTCAACGCCTCCGGCTCAAGGTCCTCTATACGAAATGAGGACATACTGCTGCTGCCAATTGGATTGCGCAGGAAATCCATAAACACACGTCTGCCCTTTTGGTTCTCATTAAAGACAAGAATATCTATCAGCGAAGACTGAAAATTTTCAATTCTCTGCGGGTCAAACGGCCATTGATAACCTTTGAGGAAAATGTTAGTGGCCATTTTGCCCATTGTCGGGAAAAACGGCGTCAAAAATTCCTGCTCATCGCCGCCGTTCGCATCTGTGCTGAATAGCCTCGGGACAACCTGCATATATGTGCCGGAGACATTCCAGCGGAATTTTGTGCTGGCAAGTCCAAACTGCGATTCCGTCAAATTCTCGGCAGCAAGACCCGCCCTGAAAGCCAAACCGTGAATGCCGACCTGACCGAGAGGATATACGCTCGTCTGATACAATTCGCCGGGACCGCCGGCTGCGAGCACAAGATTTTCAAAATAAAATACGTTAATGCCGTAATCGTCATTAGACAAAGCTTTACTGTCTATTGTAACTATGCTGATTATTCTGTCCTCTGATTTAATAAATTCGACCATCTCCCTATTGTCAAAAATCTCAATGCCGTATCGGCGGACAATCTTTTCGAGACATTCGCTCATAAATTTGCTGGTCTTGGGGCCTGCCGAAGTCGCTCTTTCGTATGGGTCGTGGTCAGTTTTGTAACCTATATATGTGCCCATCGGGTCGTGCGGAAACGGAACGCCGGCCTCGACAAGATTATAAAAGCCGCGAAGCGAGCCAATTGCCTCAGCCATCGCCAAATCGCCGTGACAGCAGCCGGCCGCCGTAAGAGATGCAGCGAAACTTTCGGCACTATCAGCCACATCGGGACTTGTGCCCATCTTGTAATATGTTTGCTTGTCAGAACCGCTCATACGGGATGCTCCCAAAGGCAGCCCGCGGGTAACAACCGCTATCCTCGATGCGGCATCCTTAATACCCTTTGTGTCAAAATACTCATATAACTTCTTGGCACAATTCATACCTGCTGCGCCGGAGCCGACTATCACCGTGTTGTATCTGTGCATTCTTATCTTCTGGCCCGCAACTTTCATCTGTTCCATTTACAATCTCCTCAAATGAAAACCGCCATCAACATTTATTACCTGGCCTGTGGAGAAATCCAGTCTGCCTTCCGCTATAGCGCCAACTGCTTTTGCGACATCTTCAGGCTGGCCCCAGCGTTTTATCGGCGTAAGGCCTTCGGCAATCAATTTATCGTACTTTTCCTTAACTACCGCAGTCATATCCGTCATTATTATGCCGGGACGAATCTCAAAAACGCCAATACCAAATTCAGAGAGTCTGTCGGCATAAAGTTTTGTCATCATACTTATCCCCGCCTTGCTGAGACAATACTCGCCGCGGGCGGGACTGCTGGTATAAGCCGACATTGAACTTGTATTGACTATTCTGAAAGCTCTGTCAGGAAACTTTTTCTTTTGCTCTATCATCCAGTTGGCAACAAGCTGAGTGAGAAAATACGGCCCTTTTAGATTGATAGTCATAACCCTGTCATAGCTTTGTTCAGTAGCTTCAAGAATATCTATTCTCTTTAAAGGCGCAACACCTGCATTATTGCAGAGCATATCGCATCTGGCAAACCTGGTTTTTGCCAAATCGACTAATTTTTCCCTGTTCTCGGCATTTGAAACATCGCCGCGCAAAACCTCACATTCAACACCCAGCGTTTTTATTTCTTTCTGCGTTTTTTGGCCCGTCGCCTCGTCAGGTTTACCCTGCGGATCAAAGTCAAAATGATTTATCACGATATTAAAACCAAGTTTTGCCAATTCAAGGGCAATGCCCCTGCCAATACCACGGCTTGCTCCAGTTACAATTGCTACGGGTTTGTTTGACATTTTAGACCTCATTTTTCAGTTTCAATACATATTTTCTTGACTTTTAACAGATTCTGCGGCGGACAATTATATGAAATAACGCCGGTACCAATTATTACATTATCATACATAGACGCGACAGCTTTCGTCTGCCGAACCTGAGCAATCAGCTCGTCCTGTGGGCCATTTTCTATCAGGAACGGACTTATGTTCCTTCTTATCAGCCGAGCAGAGCCAGAGGCATTTACAAACTTTTCTATATCCGAAGAAAAATCACTAAGGATAATGTCAAATCCACTCTTAAGCATATACTCGGCAATAGGATTGGTCGCACCCCCGATAACATATTCGCTAAACCCGCAGCCTGCCGCTTTCAATGCATCACTAAGACGCTTGATATAAGGCAGAACAGCGTTCTCATAAATCTCCGGCGAAATAAGAGGCGGCGATGCATAAGAGTCAAACACGCAAACCGACAAGCCTCTTTTGACAATTGCTTTGGCGTAGTTAATCGAAACATTCATACAGTATTTCATAAGCTCATCAAAACCCTGCGGGTCAGAAGATACCAGCATTATCGCCGACTCTATACCCATAAGGCCAACAGCAATCGAATAAGGCCCGCTAACCACTCCGCGAACCGGCACTGTATTACCAAGCTTCGCATTGACCTTTTCGCAGGCTTCAAGCATTAACGGTAGCCTTGCGGTTTTTTCTACATCAAAAGCCAAAAGCTTGCCTAAATCAATACCATCGTCATTAAATATTCTCCGCTCTATGGTCGGCACAGCATCTTTAGTATCAGGGAACAAGATTTTACAGCCGACAGCCTCAGCCTCAACGTTATAAATATCTATGCCCACTGTGAGCATATCAGGTTCGTAAGTCTCATACTCAGCAAGAACCGACTCAACGAGCAAATTTGCATCCAAAGCAACTTCAGCAGGGCTTTTGTCGATTAAAGCCGCCTTGTGTTCATAAATCGCAGGACAAAACAAACACCTGTCGGTTGGCAGTCCCTGAAATTTTGCCTTGAATCTTTCTATTGGTTTCATCCTAAAAACTCGTCGATTTCCTTTGCCGCTCTTGTGCCGTCGCTTACTGCTGTTACAACCATCTTTCCGCCATTGATAATATCGCCGCCGGCAAAAACGCCTTTCCTGCCGGTCGCAAGGCTGCTATTTTTGACCGCTACAAGACTACCGGCGGTAAGTTCAACGCCGGGCAGTAAAGCTTTTAAATTATCCGGAGCTTTCTGGCCCAGCGATTCGATAATCACATCGACATCAATAGTAAGCACAGCCTGCGGAATTTCGATCGGCCGGCGGAAACCTTTTTCATCAGGCGGTGCGAGATTGACGTGATTAATTTTTACAGCTTTTACCTTGCCGCTATCGCTTAAGTATTCCTTAGGCATAAACTGGTTCATAAAAGATATGTCTTCAGTCAAAGTCCGCTGCCGTTCGTTTAGCCAGGCGGGCATCGTCATAAAAGATTCAAAGCAAATCATATAAACGCTGTCTGCCCCGGCCTGTTTTGCCGCGACGCAAATATCCATACCCGTATTGCCGCCGCCGATTACAGCAACCCGTTTACCTGTAAAGTCAATTTTTTGGCCGGCCTTTATCGCAGCCAAAAATTCCAGAGCACCCCACAATCCATCAAGTTTGCCGTCTTTATGCAGCGTTTTTGATTCCCACAAACCCATCCCGATAAAGGCTGCATTGAAACCTTCAGCCATTACCTTATCGAGGTTATAATCAGCAGTTAAGGCCCTGCCAAAACGAATTTCAAGGCTTTTTGCGGGAACTGATTCAAACACAGCCTTTAGCTCATTTTCAAGACTCATACCCTGTTTTTCACGGGCGATAACGCCTTTTACCATACCGCCAAGCTCATTACCTGCTTCAAAGACTGTTACTTTATGGCCTGATTCAACAAGTCTTGCGGCGCAGGCAAGACCTGCCGGGCCGGCACCGATAATGGCGACTTTTTTACCGGTCAATTTGGCCGGTATTCGCAGCTTCGACCAGCCGTTTCTGTTGGCCTGAACTGCCAGGTATCGCTGAATATCAGATATAGACATCGCCATATCGCCGAGGAAGTTCTGCATACAACTGCCTTCACAAAGCTCTTCTGTCGGGCACAGCCACGCGCAAATCTCAGGCAATATATTTGCTTGTCTTATAACCTCGTAAGCGCCTCTATCGTCGCCGTCGAAGAACAGTTTGATAAATTTTGGAATATCGATTCCTGCCGGGCAGGCCTTTTTGCAGGTAGCATCACCGCATTCGCGGCAGGCATCGGCCAGACGAACAAGATTAGTCCTGTCCCCCATCCTGCCCTGCTCGTATATCGGGCCGTAAACTTTATTGTCGCGAATCACGCAGCCGGCCATTCCGCCGTCACGCATAATCTGCGTGCAGCCGCTGCAACCGATACAACACTTGTCGGGGTCCATCCGTCCCTTTTTGATTATATCATAAGGAAAATCAGGATAAGCAAAACTCATCCTGCCTGCCCCAACGACAGTAACTTTGCCATTTTTTTTGCTCGCTGCGCCGACATAAGGCAGAAGCGACCTTAACCAGCTATAACCAGTGCCTACAACTACTAAATCCGGCGCTGCTTTTTGAATTTCAGCAGTAATATTTAAAATCCTCGCAAGAGCAATTAATGGATGTTCAGGCATCTCATATGTACCGAGAATCGGTTCATTGAAAGGCCGGCCCATATGCGGACTGTAGTAAGGATTGCCGACCGTTGTGTTAATAAATTTTACGCCCCTGTCCTGCAGTAGTTTAAGTAACTTTTTCGGCTCAGTAAAATCAGGTTTCGTATAATCGTCCTTGTCAACCGCCCAGCCATAAGGATACGGTATTGCATCGTACATTGGAAAACGTGTGGTAACCAGCCTGTCTTTGCCGAGCTTTGCGTGAATTTTGTCGATTATCTCAAGAAGGATTCTTGTGCGGTTTTCAAAACTTCCGCCGTATTTGCCTGGACGATTAAAACAGGCAAGTGTCTCATTTATCAAATAGCCGTGACAGGCCTTTATATCAACAGCATCAAAACCTGCCTCAAACGCTATCTGTGCAGCTTTTACAAAATGTTCCTGCAACTTATCAAGATATTCGTCTGTTACAACCGGCCAATCAGCGGGCAAATTTTTCCTGGCCTGGGTATTTGGCGGATACTGCGGCACCATCACATCTCTGTACGGGTCGTGCTGTGGAATTATCGGTTCAGAGACGCCTTTGGGTTTTGAATATCTTCCGCTGTGAGTAAGCTGAGCAACTATAATCGGATTATGCTTTTTGCCCCATCGCTGATGAGCGGCCTGACGAGTCTGTTTTATCATATCTTTAAATGCGTTTTTACTATCTTCATTGAACCAGAGTTGTCGCGGATTAGCTCTTCCTTCCGGCACTACTGCTATCGCTTCAGACCAGATAATTCCTGCGCCGCCGGCAGCGAAACGTTTATAGCGTCTGAAAGTTAATGGACCGGGCCAGCCTTCACTGTTGCCGTCGCAGCCTTCCATCGCCTGCGTCGCAAGCGAATTGGGGGCCGTAAGAGAGCCAACCTTAACAGGCCGAGCTAAAATTGAGATATCCTCGCTTGTTTCGATTCTGACCGAAAGAGCATCAGCAAGCCTGTGAAGCTGCTCAATACCGCTTAAGTCGAAATCCCATATATTCTGTTTTTTCGGTCTGATTCTTAATAATGTTTCCATATCCCGGCTCTTCAATAAGAAGGACTAAAAAAGTTTTAACATAAATGCGATATTTTGTCCTCGTAAAAGCGGAAAATATTCATTCGCGTTTTAGGCAATTTTTCTTGAAATTACTGAAAATATCGATATAATAATTAGTTATGGAAAGTAAAAATACTCAAAAATTGCATATTTTCAATCCGGACATAAAATTGCCTGATTACGGCGTATTGGTTGACAGCCGGATAGGAAAAACAGGCTCTGCAAATATCGCACACAGACATAACCATCTGAGCATCCTCTACGTAGTTTCAGGACAGGGACTTTTCGAGTTCGACAACAAAAAATTCCAGGTCGATGCAAATTCGGTTATCACCCTGGAAAAAGAAAAAATTCACAAACTATCAGACAAACCACCAAAAGCGATGACGGTTTTTTCAGTTTATTTTGATACCGCAGCTTCCCAACTGAATAAAGACATGGTCGAATATCTCTTTGCTTCGACAGAACCTTTTGAACTGCCGCTGTACTACTCTGAAAATATCAAAAGGTATTTGCGACAAATGCTCTACGAACAGACCACAAAACCGCCGGGGTACAAACTGTCAATAAAACAAAACCTGAACCTGGCTATATTACAAATTTACAGAGCCAGATTAGAGCAGACAAAACAGAAAACCTCCCAAAAGCCGCTCTCCAGCATTGAAAGAGTAAAAGCTGTAATAGATTTCATCACCGAGAACTGCCATGAGCAATACGGTCTTGCAGATGCGGCAAGATTGGCAAAAGTATCCCAGCGACAATTTACAAATCTGTGCAGGAACCTAACCGGTGAAAGTTTTATAAAATTCCTGAATTCGGTAAGATGCGAAAAAGCGGCGGAACTGCTTAAACAAACTGATATGTCGGCGGCAGCTATTTCCTTTGAGGTCGGCT
>Ga0315284_10006473_pt1 | contig 16658 bp, 10 predicted proteins | sample YL17G09_16_MG_FD_203696 | JGI IMG/M metagenome (GOLD analysis project Ga0315284, IMG submission 203696) | Sediment microbial communities from Yellowstone Lake, YNP, Wyoming, USA - YL17G09_16 | ecosystem: Environmental > Aquatic > Freshwater > Lake > Sediment | place: USA: Wyoming | collected...
TCCGGTTGGTATTGAAATGATAAATCAGGCCGGCAATTCCCAGTAACAGGGGTAATAAATAATATATATTTCTTCCCTTGTTCGATCGTAAGGTTTGCGGATAGTTTTCCTGGGGACCCAGTCTTAATTCATCAATCAACGGGATGCCACTGATCCAGTTCCCGTTTAAAATATCGCCATTCCCCTGGTTTTCAGTCTGTCTTCCTGAGAAGTTCCACATGAAATATCGGAAATACATATATCCGATCTGGTACCTGAAAAAGAAAAACAGGTTTTCGGCAAATGTGGGCTTTGTACCTTTGATATTTGCCCATCGTTTATATGCGGCAATATCCTGAGGATCGGTGCTTGACATCCTTGGAAACAGGATCATATATTTTTTATCATACAGATACTTGGCATTAACTTCGGTCTTCCTATATTTCCCATTTACAGGAACATACGAAAACCTGGGTTTATATCCGGTGACCGGGGCATTGTAATTTGGACCATAAAGAATGGGGCGAATTACATATTGTTCCCGGTTTATGTATCCGAGCAAGCTGAAGGGGTCTTTTACCCGGCTCAGGTTTATCGGGGGATTGGCATCGGCGCGTATAGCAAGCACCAGGTAAGATGAATAACCAATGAACAAAACCATAAAGACCATAACAATTTTGTTCATCATGACTTTTTGGTATTTATGACTGTGTTTCAGAAGCAGAATAATGGCTGTCGCCAGGCTTATCAGGTAAAAGAGAGCTCCCGAATTGACAGGTAGTCCGAAACCGTTTACAAACAACAGGTCAGTCCACGCAGCCAGTTTTACGATCCAGGGAATAAACCCGAAAACCACAAGTCCCAGAAACACAAAGGAAATCAACACAGACGCCAGGAAACCTTTCCAGCTTAAAGGGTATTTTTTGAAATAGTATACCAGAACAATAGCAGGGATGGTAAGCAGGTTCAGCAGGTGCACACCTATTGAAAGTCCCATCAGGTAGGCGATTAATATGATCCAGCGATCAGCATTTTCTGCATCGGCAGTTTCTTCCCATTTTAAAATTGCCCAGAATACAACAGCGGTGAATAAAGAGGAAGTAGCATATACCTCACCTTCAACAGCCGAGAACCAGAACGTGTCAGAAAATGTGCAGGCTAAGGCACCTACCAATCCGCCTGCTAGGATCGCGATCGCCCTGCTTACCGGTAGCTCTTCTGTTTTTTGGAAAACCTTGCGGGCCAGGAGGGTGATTGTCCAGAACAAAAACATGATGGTAAAAGCACTCGCCAGTGCTGACAGGCTGTTAATCATTTTTGCAACCAATCCGGTGTTGCCACCTGCAAATAGTGAGAATACTCTTCCCAGTAACAGAAACAGGGGAGCCCCAGGTTGGTGTCCTACCTCCAGTTTATAGGCACAGGCAATAAATTCTCCACAATCCCAAAAACTGGTTGTAGATTCGGTGGTGCGCAGATATACGGTGGCAGCAACTGCAAATACAAACCACCCGAGTATGGTGTTGATTTTTTTGAAATGCATATCCTGAATGAATTATGCATCTCAGTACACCAGGAACCCGATATAGGTTCAAAAAGTCACAAGAAACTGCAAATTATCTGTCAGTTGAAAAGCTTAATAGTTTCATCCTGCATAAGAACCCACAGGGAATAAACTCCTTTGAGGGTACCCAGGGGAAAGTTAAGACAGCCAACGGCCGCAATAACCAAGATGATTATCCGGGCCCATTTCTGATAGCTTAACAAGCCTATACCTCCAATCAAACCTAATAATGATATCAGTAAAATAATGGCGGGCAAAAATGCACCCAGGAATTTCAGGACGGCATTGGCCACATCCACATCAGAAACAAAGGATCCTGCAAAAGAAAAGACAAAGAAAACGACCATGGAGGCAATGATACCCATGGTGCTAAAGCCGATGTGCAAAGCTGCTACCAGCGTAACGTGCTTTTTCATGCTAGATTCTTCCATATAATTTAATTTTTCAGAAAGTTAAGATTTTTTTCATGATTTGCATTTATGTCTATAAAATTAAAGGATTTGTATATTTATCTCATGGCCTTATGAGCATTTGGCTAATTTTGGCATAATATTTAAGGATTTGAACAATCTCTTTTTCTGGCTGTTCAGATATTTCGCATGATAGTGTCTGACAATCAATAATTCAAAGCAAATACGATGAAAAAAAGAATCAGAATCATTTTTACAGTTTTAATTATCCTTCTGCTTGTAATAATTATTCTCTATCCCAAGATCAACCCCTTGTTTAAGTCAGATGATAAAGGCGTTCCGGGAAGCGGACAGATGGCACGTCCCGGTGGGCAAATGATGCGCCCGGGTGGGCAGCAAATTCTGAGTGTTAGTGGCTTTTTAATAGCTCCTGCTCAGATGAATGAAATGATCAATAGTTCAGGAACGGTGCTTCCGGATGAAGAGGTTGAACTGTCTTTCGAAACATCGGGGAAAATTGTTGGAATTAATTTCAAGGAGGGGACCAGGGTAAAGAAAGGAGAACTTTTAGCCAAGATAAATGACAGGCAATTGCAGGCACAGTTGCTGAAACTCCAGGCTCAAAAGAAACTGGCAGATGAGAAGGAATTTCGCCAGAGAAGCCTGCTTGAGAAGGACGCGATTAGCAGGGAGAGTTATGATCAGATTGCTACGGAATTGCAAGAGCTCGAAGCTGATATTTTGTTGGTTCAGGCGCGTATTGCCGAAACCGAATTAAGGGCGCCTTTTGACGGGATTATAGGTTTGCGCCTGTTCAGTGAAGGAAGCTATGCTTCTCCTTCGACTAAAATTGTAAGGCTCGTGAAAATCAGTCCTCTAAAAATTGAATTCGCCATCCCTGAACGATATGCCGGTGAGCTTAAACCAGGATTCCCGATAGAGTTTCGTATTGATGGTAACAACAATGTATTTAAGGCATCGGTTTATGCGGTTGATCCTAAAATAGATGTCAATACAAGGACTATAGCTGTCAGAGCATTATATCCCAACAGCCGCGAAGAGCTGAAGCCCGGACGATTTGCCAGTGTAAGTATGCGACTGGCACAAATTGACAATACCATTGCCATTCCCACTGAGGCTATTATTCCTGAAATGGATGGTGAAAAGGTTTTTATATTCAAATCGGGGAAAGCTTTCCCGGTGAAAGTGACAACTGGTTTGCGGACAGCAGCACTCATCCAAATAAAAGAAGGGCTCAATTTCGGCGACACATTGCTTACATCAGGCACCCTTCAGCTCAGACAGGACCTGCCTGTTGTTCTGGATACACTGGTAAAGAATTAAATTAAACTTAATCAGTTGATATGAGCCTTTCATCAACAAGTATAGAGCGACCCGTACTGGCAACAGTATTTTCGTTAGTCATCCTTATTTTTGGAATAATAGGATTAACCTACCTGGGAGTACGCGAGTTTCCAAGTGTAGATCCTGCCATTATAACAGTGAGCACTACTTATCCGGGGGCTAACTCCGATGTAATTGAAACCCAGATTACCGAGCCACTTGAGCAATCGATAAACGGAATTCCCGGTATTCGTACGCTCACCAGTGTCAGCCGGCAGGGTAGCAGCAATATTACCGTAGAATTTGAGTTAAGCGTGGATTTGGAAACTGCAGCCAATGATGTTAGGGACAAGGTATCACAGGCCCAGCGTTTGCTTCCGAGAGACGTTGATCCGCCTGTTGTTTCCAAAGCGGATGCTGATGCCAACCCTATAATTTTCGTGGCAATTAAAAGCGAGAAAAGGTCAATGTTGGAACTTTCAGAGATTGCTGAACTCACCTTCAAGGAACAATTACAAACAATACCGGGTGTAAGTGCCATCATGATATGGGGACAAAAGCGCTATGCCATGCGTCTATGGCTTGATCCCGCTAAACTTGCCGGGTATGGTATGACCCCGCTTGATGTTAGAAATGCTATTGGTCGGGAGAATGTTGAACTGCCTTCGGGAAGTGTGGAGGGCAATACCACCGAGCTTACCATCAGAACACTCGGTTTAATGACTACACCCGCTGAATTTAATAATCTCATCATTAAGCAATCGGGAGATCAGGTGGTAAGGGTGAGTGATATTGGTAGGGCCGAACTCGGACCCGAAGATCTCAGGGGAATCATGAAAATGAACGGTGTACCCATGGTCGGTAATGCAATTGTTCCTCAACCTGGCGCCAACCACATTGATATTGTGGATGAAGTATACAAAAGACTTGAATACATCAAGAAAGACCTTCCCGATGATGTTAAAATTGAAATTGGATTTGACAACACCGAATATATCCGTTCGTCCATCAAAGAGGTGAAGAATACGATTCTTATTGCTTTCATGCTGGTGGTTGTCATTATCTTCTTCTTTTTGCGCAACTGGCGCACCACCCTGATTCCGATAATAGTAATCCCGGTATCCCTTATCGGGGCCTTTTTTATCATGTACATTGCCGGTTACACCATTAATGTGCTTACTCTGCTGGCGATCGTGCTGGCAATCGGACTGGTAGTGGATGATGCCATTGTGGTGATGGAGAATATTTATGTGAAGATTGAAAATGGCATGGATCCTCTGGAAGCTGGTATAAAAGGTTCGAATGAGATATTTTTTGCCATTATTGCAACGACTATAACCTTAATCGCAGTTTTTTTCCCGATTGTTTTTCTCCAGGGAATGACCGGAAGGTTATTTCGCGAATTCAGCATTGTGATTGCAGGGGCCGTTGCCATATCGGCATTTGTGGCCCTTACCCTTACCCCCATGTTATCCACCAAGATGTTGAAACCCCATAGTACGCATGGGTGGATATACAGGGTTACCGAGCGCTTTTTTGTTAACCTGAATGGCGGATATCAGAGGTCGCTTGATTCTTTTCTGAATAAAAAATTCATATCCCTTGTTATTCTTGTGGTTGCCACCGGCCTGATCATTTTATTGTGGTCGAATATTCCCGCCGAGATGGCCCCGCTTGAAGACCGATCACAGGTAACCATCAGTACAACTACACCGGAAGGTGCAACTTACGAGTATACCCTGGCTTATATTGAAGACCTTGCCAAAACAGTGGATAACGCCGTTCCTGATCGTAAAAGCGTGATGACCATGGTTCGCAGCGGCGGAGGTTTTGTGCGGATTGTTCTGCCAAAACCCTATGAAAGAGACCGGACACAGCAAGAAATAGCCAACCGGCTCTCGGGAGAAGTTAGGATCAAGACAAAAGCAAGGGCCAGTGTCATGCAACAGTCCACTTTTGGTGGCAGAAGAGCAGGTCAACCTATACAATATGTGATCCAGGCGCAGAATATTGAAAAACTGCGGGAAATTCTGCCTGTTTTTATGGCTGAAGTACAGGACAACCCTGTTTTTCAGATGTCCGATGTAAACCTGAAATTTACCAAACCCGAACTTCAGATCAATATTAACCGCGACAAGGCAAATCTATTGGGCGTATCAACCCAGAATATCGGACAAACCCTGCAGCTGGCTCTCAGTGGTCAGCGTTTCGGGTATTTCTTTATGAACGGCAAACAATATCAAATACTCGGGGAGCTTGCCCGTGAAGACAGAAATACACCCCTGAATCTTAAGTCGCTTTACGTGAGGAATAACAGTGGAGAGATGATTCAATTTGACAACCTGGTTTCCCTGAATGAAAGCACTGCTCCTCCCCAGTTATTTCGATATAACCGTTTCGTGGCGGCTACAATATCTTCTGGACTGGCTGAAGGTAAAACTATTAGCGAAGGACTTGAAGAAATGGATAAAATCGCCAAGAAAGTGTTGGACGATTCATTCAGAACAGCACTGGCCGGCGATTCGAAAGATTTTAAGGAAAGTTCATCAAGCCTGATGTTTGCCTTTATGCTGGCCCTTATCCTGATCTTCCTTGTGCTGGCTGCCCAGTTTGAGAGCTTTAAAGATCCGATTATCATCATGATGACAGTTCCCTTAGCCCTCACAGGGGCACTGATATTCATGTGGTATTTCAATATTACCATGAATATCTTCAGCCAGATTGGAATTATTATGCTGGTGGGCCTGGTTTCTAAAAATGGGATCCTCATCGTTGAATTTGCCAATCAGCGCAAAGCTGCCGGTATGAACAAGGCTGTGGCCATCAGGCATTCGGCAGCATCACGTTTCAGACCTATTCTAATGACAAGTCTTGCCACCATACTGGGTGTATTGCCACTGGCACTTGGTCTTGGTGAAGGTGCTCGGAGCCGTGTAGCCATGGGGGTTGCTGTTGTTGGTGGTTTGACCCTTTCAACATTACTTACCCTTTACGTGGTGCCGGCAATCTATCTTTTTATATCCAGTGAAACTAAAAAGACCAATAATGATAAGTAGAAGGACTATCCTTTTTGTTATAACCACATGCTGTGCAATACCTATTGGTGCACAAGAATTGTATGATCTGAACCGGTGCATTACAAACGGACTGGAAAAGAATTTCTCAATTCTCATAGCACGCAACAGCGAAGAAATATCGTCCAATAACTATTCTGTCGGGAATGCAGGATTTCTGCCGTCACTTAATCTCAGCAGCAGTTATGGCGGCACTGTGAACAATACCACACAAGAACTTACGGCAGGTGGCGAGAATGTTACAAAAGGTGTATATAATACTTCGGGAAATGCTGCTGTTACACTTGGATGGACAATTTTCCAGGGTTTTCGCGCCCATACGACCTATAAAAAGCTGAATGAGCTGAAAACAGTTGGAGAACTCAATACGCAGATGGCTGTGGAAGATTTTATTGCCGGTATTGTTTCGGAGTATTATTATTATATACAGCAGTTGCGACTTTATCATAACCTCGCTTATGCCGTTTCCTTGTCACGGGAACGGGTCAGGATTGATGAAGAACGTTACCTGCTGGGAGCTTCTTCCAAACTCCAGCTCCTGCAGTCCATGGTATACCTGAATTCAGACAGTTCAAGGTACGCCCGACAGAATGAGGTTCTTCGGGCTTCACAGGTGAGGATTAACAGACTTATGGCTTCCGAGAATCTGGGAGAAGATATAGCCTTAAAGGACTCCGTGATTCTTATCAATGCAGGTCTTATATATGATTCACTTTTTGCTGCAACACAAAAATCAAATACCAGCCTGCAAATAGCCCGTAAAAATCAGATAATCTCCGAGTATGATTATAAGATTATTGCAGCAAGGACATACCCATATCTGAGTTTTTCCTCGGGATACAGCTACTCATGGAATACATTTGAAAAGAATTCACTAAGAAACAGGCAGGTTGACGGAGCGAATTACGGGCTGACCCTCGGAATTGATCTTTTCGACGGTTTCAGCCAAAGAAGGGAAAGAGCCAATGCCCGTATAGAAATCGATAATAAGGAACACCAGTACCAACAGGTAGAACAGCAGGTAGAGGCCGACCTGATCACGGTTTATTATGCCTATCAGAATAACCTTCTGTTACTGAAACTGGAAGAACAGAACCTTAAAACCGCTGAGGAAAATCTTGAAATTGCCCTTGAAAGATATAAACTGGGCAGCTTATCAGGGTTAGAACTCAGAGAGGTTCAGCGGAGTTTGCTGGATGCGGAGGAACGGTTGCTGTCCGTGCAATACCTGACCAAGCTTGCTGAAGTATCACTGCTGCAAATAGCCGGAAGAATTATGGAATACGTGTCTAGGTGAAAATCAATCTGAAGAGTAAAAACAACATGCCGGAAAATAAAATGGTCACCGGCAGGGTGATCAGCCAGGCGATGCCTATAGAAGCCACAGTTTTTTTCTGAAGATTTTTAAATCCGCTTCCTGACACCATGGAACCGGCGATGCCCGACGAAAGTACATGTGTTGTACTTACAGGCAATCCTAACCAGCTGGATACTGAAATTGTGCTTGCAGCAATCAATTCAGCGCTGGCGCCTTGTGCATATGTGAGGTGAGTTTTCCCTATTTTTTCGCCGATGGTCACTACAATGCGTTTCCAACCAACCATAGTGCCAAGACCGAGTGAAATGGCTATGGCCAGTATAACCCACCAGGGTGCATATTCGGTATAGCCTTTCATTTCTTTAATCTGTGCCCTGTAATCCTTGATCCACTTATTGCTGGCCGAGGGTATTGGTTTTTCGGAAAGTCGTTTTAACAGCGTTTCGGATTTTTTTGAAACTACCAGGATATCCCGTCTTGCATTCAGACTGTTTATTCTTGATATTTCTGAAAAGGAGTAAATGCCAGCCATACAATTATTCAAAGAATCAATACCAGTTACAATACTTGTATATTCTGTCTTTTCATGAGGTAAAAACTGTGCAGTGTCAAGCTGTGTCAACATCGTATGCATGGTTATAATATTACCGCGTAACGGTTCCGGACCCTTGGTGTGATCAATGGCGAATCTCATAGGTACAATGGCAATCAGGATGATCATAATAAGTCCGACACCCTTCTGTCCGTCATTGGAACCATGCGAAAAACTCACGCTGGTGCAGGTAAGGATCAGTAATGATCTTATCCACAAGGGAGGAGCTTTTTTAGCCGGGGGTTCTTTGAAGATCGCTTTATTTTTTATTACAGAACGCATAACATACATAAGCAGCATTGCCATTAAAAAACCAAATACCGGAGAAATGAGCAGGGATAGACCGACATCTTTAACTTTGCTCCAGTTAAGTGATATATCATGGCTTCCGGGTAAAAGCATATAAGCAATACCTACCCCAAAAATTGATCCTAAGAGTGTATGAGAACTTGAACAGGGGATTCCCAAATACCAGGTTCCTATATTCCATATTATGGCAGTAAAAATCAGGGCCAGAATCATGGACAGGTTGTGATATATGTTGGAATCGGTAAGAGCCTCCAGCGGCAGAAGGTTTATTATTCCAATTGCTACAGCGATTCCTCCTACATTTACACCAAAGAAATTCCAAAGCCCTGACCAGATTACGGCTGTACGAGGTTTCAATGAATGTGTATATATTACCGTGGCCACGGCATTCGCCGTATCATGAAAACCGTTTATAAATTCGAAAACCAGGGCTGCGGTAATGCAAAATACCAGAAGGAGGGTGGTGGAGGTATCCAATCCAAACATATCATAGTTATTTCAGGTAACAAATTTAAAATTGTTAATCATATTTTAGCAATTAAAATTTCTTTTAGTACAAGGATAATAGTTCATCTGCCAATAGATCACAGGAAAGCGCAGATTATGAAAGTATTAAGCGTAAAACCAGGAAGAGAACACCTGAGAACAGCATGGTCACGGGTATGGTAATGAGCCAGGCAATGCCAATGGATGCCAGTGTTTTGGTCTGCAGATTTTTCATTCCGTTGCCCGAGACCATTGTACCGGCAATACCGGATGACAAAACATGCGTTGTACTCACCGGTAATCCAAAAAAGCTGGAAGCTGAGATGGTACTTGCGGCTATTAAATTAGCGGTGGCTCCCTGGGCATAAGTAAGGTGGCTTTTACCGATTTTTTCGCCCAGGGTAACCACAATCCGTTTCCACCCAACCATGGTTCCTAATCCAAGAGAGACTGAAATAAAAAATATTACCCACCAGGGTGAGTACTCGGTGAAAGCTTTGATGACATTGATGTGTTTGGAATATTCCTTCTTCCATGCAGGTGTTATTGAATTTGCGGGATGCTCCATCAACTGACTTAAAAGCAGATTTGATTTTTTCGATAAAACAAGTATATCTTTCCGGGTATTCACATAGGTCCTTACTGGTAACTCACTGAATGAAGTCACGCCCTCGAATCGCTTCACTATGGTGTCGATGGTAAGGGACATTTCATTATAGTAGGCGGTTTCAATGGGATTAAGATCTGCCTGATTCACTTGAGCAAGCATTGCCTGCAATACTTCGGTTTCAGACTTTAAGGTGACAGGATTTTTGGAATGATCCAGTGCAAATCTGGTAGGGACAATAGCAATAAGTATAATCATGAGCAGTCCGACACCTTTTTGACCATCATTGGATCCATGTGAAAAACTTACAAAAGTGCTTGTGAGAATTAGTATTGATCTCACCCACATCGGCGGGGCTTTCTTGGCAGGAGGTTCTTTGAAAATCGTTTTATTTTTAATGAAAGTTTGTAAAATCAGCATAAGGAATACTGCCAGGACAAAACCAATGATGGGTGATATTAAAAGCGATAAACCGGCATCTTTGACCTTGCCCCAGTTGAGCAGGATATCGTGATTATTGGGAAGCAGCATATAGCCAATGCTAACGCCTGTTAAAGAGCCAATAAGTGTATGGGAACTTGAACAAGGTATGCCGAGGTACCAGGTTCCGACATTCCAAATAATGGCTGTAATGATGAGTGCCATCACCAGGGCAAGATTATGATAAATATTGCTATCAGTAAGTGCTTCCACCGGAAGCAGGTTAATAATTCCAATAGCAACGGCAATTCCACCTACATTAACACCAATGAAATTCCAGATACCCGACCATATCACTGCGGTGACAGGTTTAAGCGAATGTGTATAAATGACAGTCGCCACTGCATTGGCAGTATCATGGAATCCGTTTATGAACTCAAAAGCAAGTGCAGAGGCGATACAAAAAATAAGCAGAACTGTGAGCGAAGTATCTAAACCAAACATAAAGTGGTAATTTCACCATACAAATTTAAAATTGTTAATTTTATTTTCGTAACTATTTGTTTATTTTACTCTAAATAGCTTAATTTTCAGTCCTTGTAAAGGCATTTGTTACTGTATACTATATAAATTACCTGAAATGTACACAGATTTCGAAAAGAAGATCTACGGCAAATCAAAACTCCGTACAAAAATGCGGAGCGTAAGAAACCTTCTGATATTGTTGCTGGGTTTGTTTTTTATTACTGTGGCCTTCACTATTGTGCTGGATGTGAACAGTGCCATTGGTGACGGGATGAAAAACATCCGTTATGGACTTTTTGCGATGGGTTTGGTTGTGAGCGGAACCGCAGTAATTCTTGCACTTCTGTTTAAAAGTAAGAAGTAATCCGCAATATACTAACCTTCATCCCGGCATAGTGATTGGAGAAGATCACAGGCTGACTGTACCGAGGTAATTGGCTCGCAAGTCAGGGTAAGTTTATTGTTTCCTTCTTTCATCCTGAAGCGTGCGGGTTGTTTTTGAACAAAGCTCAGAACATTACTGAATGTTTTTGATTTGTAAAAACCGGAGTCAGGATTGGATACAAAGTTGCCAATCATTTTCCCGTTTTTCAGTACCATTTTTTCAAATCCTAATCGGTTGGCGAGCCATCTAAGCCTTACCACTTCAAGTAATTCACGGCTTGGGCCGGGTAAAGGTCCGAACCTGTCAATCAGGCCTGATTCAAATTTAATTAAATCTTCCTCTTGCTGGATCTGGTCGAGTTCCCGGTAAAGGCTCATTCTCTCCGATATATTTGAAATATAATCATCGGGAAACAGTAGTTCCAGGTCGGTATCAATTTGGCAGTCATCCACAAAGACCAGATTATCATTCTGTTCCGCCGGTTGTTTCGGAGCAAATAAATCTTTGTACTCGTTCTCTTTTAGTTCGCTGATGGCCTCATTCAGGATCCGGTTATAGGTCTCAAAACCGATGTCGGCAATGAAACCGCTTTGCTCGCCTCCCAGCATGTTTCCGGCACCGCGTATATCGAGATCATGCAGGGCAATATTAAACCCACTGCCAAGTTCCGACAATTCCTCCAATGCTTTAAGCCTGCGACGTGCCTCAGGAGTAAGTACCGCAGGGGGTGGTGAAAGCAGGTAACAAAAGGCTTTTTTGTTCGACCTGCCCACTCGTCCCCGTAACTGGTGCAAATCACTCAGTCCGAAATGGTGGGCATTGTTGATGAATATGGTATTGGAATTGGGGATATCCAGTCCCGATTCAATGATGGCCGTTGCTACCAGCACATCATAATCTCCCCTCACAAAATCTGTCATGGTCTGCTCCAGTTTATGTCCTTCCATCTGCCCATGGGCAACACAGGTTTTAATACCGGGACATAGTTTCCGGATGAGGGCTTCCACTTCATGGATGTTCTGTACCCGGTTATTGATGAAAAAAGCCTGACCACCTCGCGAGACCTCATAAATAATGCCTTCACGAATAACATCATCATTAAATGTATGCAACTCGGTAACGATAGGATGCCGATTGGGTGGGGGAGTATTAATGACCGACAGGTCACGGGCTCCCATGAGCGAGAATTGCAGCGTTCGGGGTATAGGTGTTGCTGTAAGGGTAAGGGTGTCAACATTTAGTTTAAGGTTTTTCAGTTTTTCCTTGGCGGAAACGCCGAATTTTTGCTCTTCATCGATGATCAGCAACCCCAGGTCCTTGAATTTAATATCGGCGCCTAACAGGCGGTGTGTGCCAATAATGATATCGATTTTCCCCTCGATGAGTCTTTTGATGATGTCGATTTGTTGTGAGCCTTTCTTGAAACGGTTTATGTATTCCAGGTTACAGGGGAAATCTTTTAAACGGTCCCGGAAGGTATTGTAATGCTGAAGTGCAAGTATGGTGGTGGGCACAAGTATGGCCACCTGTTTGCTGTCGGCTACCGCTTTAAAGGCAGCCCGCACGGCCACCTCAGTTTTTCCAAAACCAACATCACCGCATACCAGACGGTCCATGGGATTCTCGGATTCCATATCTTCCTTGATTGCCCGGGTGGCCTTTACCTGGTCGGGTGTGTCCTCGTAAATAAAGGAGGCTTCTAACTCATTCTGCATATAAGTGTCGGGGGTAAAGGCAAATCCCTTTTGCATTTTTCGACGGGCGTACAGATCGATCAGTTCACGGGCAATATCCTTGATTTTTTTGCTCGTATTCTGTTTCAGCTTTTGCCAGGCTCCTGTCCCTAATTTGTAAAGCCGGGGTGGTTCATTTTCTTTGCCCTTGTATTTGGAGATGCGGTGCAGCGAATGAATGCTTACATACAACACATCATTGTCCTGGTAAACCAGCCTGATAGATTCCTGTACTTTTCCGCTAATATCGATTTTCTCAAGACCGCCGAATTTCCCAATGCCATGATCGATATGCACCACGTAATCACCGGGTTGTAATCCTGTGAGCTCTTTCAGGGAGAGGGTCCCGCGGTTTGAGAAATAATTTTGAAGCGTATATTTGTGGTATCTTTCAAAGATCTGGTGATCGGTATAACAGCACAACTGCAGGTCGCGGTCAATAAATCCCTCATGCAGGGTTTTCAGCAGCGGCTGAAACCGGATGTTGCGGTTGATGTCGCTGAAAATAGCGGTCAACCTTTCAATTTGCTTTTCACTGTCGCTCAGGATATAATTCTTAAAACTGTTTTGTGTGAGCGCAAGCAGATCCTCTGCCAACAGGTTGAAATTCTTGTTAAAGGCCGGTTGCGGTGAAGTATTGAAAACAACTGGCTGGCTTCCCGGAAAGAAACCGCGGGAGCCTAACTCCACCACACGGTATCCCGGAAGTTTACCAATGACATAATGCCCGGTGGTAAGCTGATTCTCGGTGAGTGGCAGTGCTTCATCCTTCCGGGTCGCCCGCCGGGAAATCTCATCGTATATTTCATTCAGTTTGTCGGTTGTGAAACGGATGTCACTGATCCAGATCACCGATGAAGTATCCAGGTATTCGGTTAACGGTTCACTGACATCATCGAGGGTAAGTTCCTGGACATTCGGCAGAATGCTGATCTTTTCCTGGAGTTCCTTGGATAGCTGGTTGTCTATGTCAAATGTACGGATCGACTCCACTTCATCACCAAAAAAGTCGATGCGGTAAGGATCTGGATTAGCAAAGGAGAATACATCTACCAGGCTGCCCCTGATGGCATATTGTCCGGGCTCATACACAAAATCAACCTGTGTGAAATGGTATTCCTCCATCACCTCCTGTATAAAATCAATGGATAGTTTTTCTCCTTTAATCAGCTGAAGCGTGTTTTTTTTCAGCTTTTTATGGGTGATGACCTTTTCTGCCAGTCCTTCGGGATAGGTGACAATAATGAGGAAATTTCCGTCTTTAAAAGCATTTCCCGATCCCAGTTTGTTGATAACATTGGTGCGTAGGATTACATTACCATTATCGACCTGGTTGTAATGTAAGGACCTTTTAAAAGATGAAGGAAAGAACAAAACCGGATCACTGCCCAGCAAATTGACCAGATCGTTGTAAACATAGGCTGCATCTTCTTTTTCAGGAAGAATTACCAGGTGAATACCGGATAACTGTGGTATAACCGCCGCTGCAAGCAAACTCTTCGATGAGCCGGAAAGTCCGGGGCAGTGAATTTTGTGACTGTTTTCCTCCTTGAGCAGATACAGCAACTTTTTGCACGACTGATGCTGACGATAGATATTGATAAGTTCTGTTAAAGCCACGAAAGAATATTTCGGTAATGAAGCACAAAATTAGGGATTATTGCGTAAACAGGGAAATATTATTAAATTACCGGCTGTTAGTATGAATAAAAGCAACCATTCTGTTAAAAACACATCTATTAAGAGATAAAAGAAATTTAAGAATTACTAAATCAATATTTATGAAAGCGAAGTATTTCATCACACTTCTGATCAGTGCAATGTTTATATACTCCTGTGAACTCAACCATGACGAATCCTTTATAGTGACATTCGATTTTTTCGATGACGCAGATGGCTGGACAGGTGATTTTGCCGATTATCCTGTAGGGGGTGAAGAATTCTATGAATTAAATTTTACCTGGTCGCATTTACCGGCCCCATTAGAAACCACCAAAGGAGCCTTAATGATAACCGGCAATAATCATTCCGATGATTTATTTATGTTTGTAAAACGCAAGGTGGATGGATTAAGACCAAACACAAGCTACAGCATTACTTTTGATGTTGAGTTTGCTTCCAACGCCCCAACCAATGCTGTGGGAGTTGGCGGCGCTCCTGGTGAAGGAGTGACTATGAAGGTTGGCGCAGTAAGAACACAACCTGCAAAAGTTGCCGGGGATGATGATAATTATACCATGAACCTGGATAAGGGTAATCAAGCCGGTTCAGGTACGGATATGTATGCCATCGGACATGTTGGTGTAAGTGATACCACAACGGTTTTCACCCTGATCCACAGGAACAACAATTCGCATCCCTTTGTTGTGAATTCTGATCTGAACGGGGAAATTTGGGTTGTTATCGGTACCGATTCCGGGTTTGAAGCTACCACAACCTTGTATTACAGTAAAATCAAACTGTGGATTAAAAGGAATTGAAATCTCCCGAAAACACTATTTTTGGCCTAAAATCAGTGACCTATGAAAGTATTTAAATTTGGCGGAGCCTCGGTGAAAGATACTGCTTCAGTAAAAAACATCGTTTCTATCCTAAAAAATTATCCCGATGAACTGGTGGTGGTGATCTCGGCCATGGGTAAAACAACAAATGGTTTGGAACGGGTGCTGCATGCCTATATGTCGGATGACAAGGCACTTGTTGCTGCAGAACTATTGGCCATCCGCGACTATCACCTGCAGATATCCGGTTCCCTGATACCGGAAAAGAGTCATCCCCTTTTTAGTGAACTGGATAATATTTTCACCGGCATTGAAAAAAGACTGGATCATACCCCGACAGCATCCTATAATCAGGAATATGACCAACTGGTTTCATTGGGAGAAATCATTTCCACCATCATTGTGAGTAATTATCTGAACTATGCCGGTATAACCAACGAATGGACAGATGCCCGTCAATTTCTGAAAACCGACGGAACCTTCCGGGAGGGCAAGGTGGATTGGGATATGTCTGATAGGCTGATTCGGGAAAGATTTGATTTTACCAATACTCATGTTTATATAACACAGGGATTTATCGGATCAACGGTAAATAACCTTACCACTACGCTGGGCAGGGAAGGATCGGACTATACGGCCGCCATCCTCGCCTATATTTTGTCAGCCGATTCGGTTACGGTTTGGAAAGATGTCCCCGGCGTACTGAATGCTGACCCCAAGTGGTTTGACGATACGGTAAGACTCGAAAGGATATCCTATGTAGATGCTATTGAATTGGCTTATTACGGCGCCAGTGTTATTCACCCGAAGACCATACAACCTTTGAAGAATAAAGAAATACGATTGTATGTGAAATCATTTCTACATCCTGTCGATCCTGGTACTATAATCGGCGAAAATGACTATGAAAAACTTATCCCTTCTTTCATTTTCAAAATGGACCAGGTGTTGATTCACGTGCATCCGGTTGACTTTTCGTTTATTGCCGAGGATAATCTGGAAAAGATATTTCGCTGTTTTGCCGGTTATGGTCTGAAAATCAACCTAATGCAGAACTCAGCAGTCAGTTTCGATGTTTGCGTGAATAATGACCGGAGCAGGATACCTTCAGTACTGACCGACCTTGAGAAAGAGTTCAGGGTAAGCTCAACCACGGGACTTGAACTGATCACCATCCGCTATTATGATGAAGAAACCATTAAGCGGGTACTGGTGAACAAGGACCTGCTGCTGACTCAGCGTACCAAAAGTACTATTCAGATGGTGGTGAAGGATTTGGGGTGATCAGCATATTACAATAATTCATCCTCTACGAGGATGTTATGAAAATAATCGAATCGTATGTTCTTACAATAATAAAACCTCAACGAGGTGTGGGAATATAAATATCCTCGTAGAGGATATATTACTG
>Ga0315284_10006474_pt1 | contig 16655 bp, 13 predicted proteins | sample YL17G09_16_MG_FD_203696 | JGI IMG/M metagenome (GOLD analysis project Ga0315284, IMG submission 203696) | Sediment microbial communities from Yellowstone Lake, YNP, Wyoming, USA - YL17G09_16 | ecosystem: Environmental > Aquatic > Freshwater > Lake > Sediment | place: USA: Wyoming | collected...
AAGACCTTGAGCCGACCTCTGACGACGAACATCATCTCTTCGCCTTCGTGCTGCAACAACGCCGGCTGCTTGAGGGTGTGAGGAATGGTCAGAATATAAGGGTCCATCTGCCGGTTGGCAAAGGGATAAGCCAGGGTCTCGTAGGAATAACCAAAGTCAGACCCAGGTCGAGCCATCTCCCGCCTTTGGCTTTTTGTCACCAGACAGATGGGGTCCCTGGTTTCGGTCTCGCCGAAAAGACTAGAAATACTGACCTTCAGGGCCTTGGCCAGACGGAGCAGGGTCGAGACCGGAGGCGACTTGTCGGAATTTTCAACCTTGGATAGATAGCTCTGGGTAAAGCCAGTTTGGGCGGCCAGCTGCTGGAGGGTCAAGCCGCTTCGTTTGCGGAATCTCCTTACCTTCTTGCCTATTTCAGCTTCCTGGTTCATCTGGCACCACTTGATGGCCGCTGAGGGCATTCCGGTTTATGCTTCTTTCTCAGAACAGGAAAGAGAACAGAATAGATAAGAATTTATTCCTCGTTATTCCCAACGGGAATATAAATATGAAAAAAAGGAAACATTGTCAAGGAAAAAATCTGAGGATTTAACCGTTCAGTGATAAAAAAAATCGGTCGGGAGAGGACTTTTCCCTGATCCCCGGTTTCCATTCCCCAGATCGAAGGGGGCAAAGCGTATGTTACCTTGAGAATGAGACTTGGAACGGCTTTTTCCCGGGGAATCGAAGTGCCTTGTTTTTCCAACTTCTTTTGTCTATGCTATTCAAAATGACCCTGGCCAACCTGGCTGACCCAGATGGGCCGAAAGCAAAAACATTTCTACCCCATAGGAGAACAGGATGCGCGACATTTTCTACCCGAATTGTGTAGCCGTGATCGGGGTCTCCAGCTCCGCTGATAACATGGGCCGGGGGATTGTCTTTAACTTAACCGAATTCGGCTTTCAGGGGATTATCTATCAAGTGGGGCCGAAAGGCGGTGTCTTTGCCGGGCGCCGAATTTACAAATCCGTCTTGGACATCCCCGACCACGTGGATCTGGCCGTCATTCTCACCCCCGCCCGCACAGTCCCCAGTATTCTTGAGGAATGCGGGCAGAAAGGAATTCGGTGGGCCGTCGTGGAGTCGGCCGGCTTTCGCGAATACGGAGAAGAGGGGAAAAAGATCGAGGAAGAAATCATTCGAGTGGCGGAGAAATGGGGACTGCGCTTTGTGGGGCCGAACTGCATCGGGGTTATCAACATGGAAAACGGCCTCTGTACCCCTTTTCCTCCGCTGAGGCGGATCGTCCGCTTCGGAGACATCTCCATGATTTCCCAGAGTGGGGGCGTGGGCATGTCCGTGCTCAACCTCCTGGCCGACGAGGGGTTAGGCCTGAATAAGTTCGTTTCTGCCGGGAACAGCCTGAACATTAAAACCGGGGAGTTTCTTTCTTATTTTATCGAGGACCCGGGAACGAAATACATCCTCCTTTACCTGGAAGGTATCGAGGACGGCCGCAGGCTTATGGAGATAGCCAGGAGATCCACCAAGCCTATCGTGGCTTTCAAGGCGAACATCGGACAATTCGGGAAATCCATCGCCTCTTCCCATACCGCCTCACTTTCCAGTAATGACCGGGTGGTGGATGCAGCTTTCCGCCAATGCGGGATCGTACGGGTCCATGATGCCACGACCCTGGGAAACGACCTGAAGATTTTGCACCTGCCGCCGATGCGCGGGAAAAACCTGGCGATCATTTCCCGCTCCGGAGGTCACGCGGTCATCGCCGCCGATGCCTGTGAAACGTCCGGGTTAACCCTGGCGGAATTCCCCAGAGATTTCCTCGAAGAAATCGAGAAGCATTTTCGAGCCTCGGTGATTAAACTGACCAACCCTCTGGACCTGGGCGATCTTTTTGACCTGGAGATCTATTTGAAAATTATCGACCGCACTCTGGCGCAAAAGGGAGTCGATGGCATCGTTTTCCTGCATACCTTCAACGCCACCTTCGAAGGGCAGAAATCCCGGGACCTTTTCCACCAAATCATTGAGCTATCCAAAAAATACGACAAGCCTGTGGCCATCTATGTATCCTCCGAAGACCAGGAAGTGAGCTACTTGAAAAAAAACCTGCAGCACCCCATTTTCACTCAGGTGGTAGAAACGGTCCGGGCCTTGGAGCTGAATCGCTGGTATTATGCGGAAAAGGAACGCGTTCAGCAGCCAGCGGAGGTTTCCACCTTTGCCGTGGATAAGGAAGGCGCTGGGTCCCTTTTGGATAAAGCCCGCGTGGAAAAGCGCGACCTGCTCCTCCATGAAGCAGCCGAGATTCTCAGGCTCTATGGTATTCCTAGCGTTCGGGGGATTCCGGTCCCCGATGAAGGAGAAGCGATTCGGGCGGCCAAGGAATTGGGATTCCCAGTGGCCATGAAGGTGATCTCCAAGCAGATCTCCCACAAATCCGACGTCGGAGGGGTGCAACTGAACTTGCGCAGCGAGATCGGGGTAGCGGATGCCCACCGGGATATGACGAAGAGAATCCACCAGGCTTATCCGGAGGCGAAGATCGAGGGAGTTCTCATTCAACCTATGGTAACAGGGGGGCGGGAGTTAATCGTCGGGGGAAGACAGGATGCGCAATTCGGCCCGGTAGTCCTGGTGGGTCTCGGAGGGATCTTTGTGGAGATCTTGGGGGAAGTGTCCGTGCGCGTGGCACCCATCTGCCGTCGGGAGGCCTTGGAAATGATCGACGAATTGCGCGGGTCGGCCATGCTGAAGGGAGCCCGGGGAACAAAGCCATCTGACGTCGAGGCCGCGGTGGAGGTTTTGCTGAGGCTTTCCCAGCTTCTTTGCGACCTCCCGGAAATTCTGGAAATCGACATCAACCCTCTGCGCGTCTTCCAGGAGAAGGAAGGCTGCCTGGCCCTGGACGTTCGCATGATCTTGAAAAAAGAATAGATAGATTCACCCGTGGGGCCGGGGCAGCGGCCCGGCCCTCGGCTCGCGGAGCAGAGTCTGAATTAATCTACTTATTTCCGAAACGGGGTACTAATGTCGCGTCTCTGAAATTCGTATCATATTTCAAGCTTCTCAGACGGCCCGGGGCCACGTCCCGCCTTGGCGGGATTGGCATCCTGAGGCGCTGATTTCTTCGTGGATGGGGCGGGAAGGAGCACCCCGCCTCCTGCGGCGGAAGAAAAAGGTATCTTTTCGCGCACTTTTCCCCCTGCCGAGGCTGCCGGCGCGAATCGCCCTGACCCCCGGGCCACGGCAAAGCGGTTCGCATTCCTAATCTGACCGGAATTTAACAGTCAAAAAGCCATAGTTATTAGAATCTATCAATCGTTGATTCCAGAAAGAAGTTCATATATCATTCGACACTGTCTGTCAGGTCGAGTTTCGATTTCGACATTTTTAATCATTCCTCGCTTTGTCCCTTGGTCTCCGCGTCGCCCTGTCTTCATTTCTTTTTGCTCTTATTCCCCCATCACCTGAACCAGGACATTCCTTTGCCGCTTGCGGTTGTCGAAATCGATGAACACAATTTGCTGCCATGTTCCAAGAGCTAAAGTTCCACGGACCACGGGAATAGTAAGAGAGGGCCCCATGAGCGCTGCCCTCACGTGAGAGAAACCGTTACCATCCCCCCAGCGCCGGTCATGGGCGTAGGAGATGTCAGACGGGGCCATTCTTTCGATGGCTTTCTTCAGATCTTCCAGCACTCCGCTTTCGTATTCGATCGTCGTAACTGCCGCCGTGGACCCGGAACAGAAGATGGTCATCATTCCATTTTTTATTCCCGATGTTTGGACAACCCCGCTAACAGCCTGCGTGATATCGATAATGTCTGAAAAACCCTTTGTGTTCAAGGAAATAATCTCCGAAAGAACCATGATATTCCTCCAGGAGGCAAAAATGGCATATCATTTCATCTCCTCGACAAACATAGCTAAATGTTTGGTTAATTTCAACAAAAAGCTTTGGGGGGGTAATAAAACCCGCATATAATGAGCTTATTTAAAGTTGGGCGTCCTGAATTTGCGGGAGCCAATCAATTACCATATGACCATGATGGTGTAGGATGGCAAGGGCGTGTTGCGGAGAGCACCTGCCAGCGGATATGAGTAGTCGGGCCGCCTGACTTCCCGTTCAATGCCGAACATGATATATAATGGTCTTACGTTGTTGAGCATTGCGCTTTCATTATCCAACCAAAAAGGAGCTTGCTGAATATGCTTTATGATCTTCTAATAACAGGCGGACATCTCTTTGATCCCTTAGATAGGAGCTTTCGGAAGGCGGATATCGCTGTGGCCGGTGGGCGAGTCAGTCGCATTGCGCCATCTCTGGGAGGAGAGAAAGCCAGTGAGGTCATCGATGCCTCTGGCTGGTTCGGTTTTGTGGCCTGAATCTTTTGCTTAGGGCATTACAGTTTTTTCGGTTGCATTTATTGTTATAGAAATTTCCGCAATCATTTGCTCTGGCAATTCTCGTGAACGAAACACAAAAGAATGAAGGCACCCTGAATTGATGCTGAAGGAAAAAGGACCTCATATTTCTACTAATACAAACGAAATAAGTAATGTGTCATTGCGAGGAGCGGAGCGACGAAGCAATCTCAAACAAAAACGAGATTGCCGCGCCCTTCGGGCTCGCAATGACTGTAACTCTATTTACTTCGTTTGTTAGTTTGTGGGAGTAAATAGGATATGCCCTTGTCAACGGCCCTAAGGCTAACTCGGAAATTTGCTCTGGCCGGAGCACTCACCATTGGCATATTGTTTGTGTCGCTCCTGTTGATTTTTTCCCTGATCTACACGCCAGAGTACGTAGTCCGGGTAGTGCGTTGGGGGAATGCAGATGTGTATGATTACCGGAAATTCCCCGAGCGCAGACTAGAAGCCAGCCCTCACCCCTTCCACTTTGTCAAAGACCCGGATGAATCCAGAGTGCGGGCCCTATTCCAGACAATTTCGCGCATGGAAGACCTGGAGGCTTTTCTGGCCGCCAACCGCACTCAAGCTTTCATCGTGATTCAGGACGACAGAATCCTTTACGAACACTATTTCAACGGTGCTCAGCGCGATACGATCGTCACCTCCTTTTCTGTGGCCAAATCCTTCACTTCGGCTTTGATCGGGATCGCCATCGCCGAAGGCTATATCCATAATGTCCATGATCCGCTTACCAGATACCTGCCCGAGCTCATCGGTCGTGACCCGCGGTTTTCTAACATCACCATCCGTAATTTATTGATGATGGGTTCGGGGATCAAGTACGTGGAGTTCCCGTTTTTCAACGGCGACAATGCCAAAACCTACTATTACCCAAACCTGCGCCAGCTGGCCTTGCAGCATACCCAGATCGCGGACCCCCCGGGCAAGCATTTTCTGTACAACAACTACCATCCGCTCCTTCTGGGTATGATTCTCGAACGGGCGACGGGCACGACCGTGGCGAATTACTTGCAAGAGAAAATATGGAAGCCGATCGGCGTGGAATTCGGTGGATCGTGGAGCCTCGACAGCGCCGCTTCCGGGTTTGAGAAAATGGAGAGCGGCATCAATGGACGCGCCATTGACTTTGCCAAGTTTGGCCGGCTGTATCTAAGGAACGGAAACTGGCAAGGCAGACAGGTGATCCCAGCCTCCTGGGTTGCCGAATCCACCCGGGAAGACCCGTCCATCGACCCCGCCACCTACTATGCCAAGAAGGGTATCTTTTCTTCACCGGGGAATCACTATTACAAGTATATGTGGTGGGGAAAACGCCGGAGTAATGGCCAATACGACTTTTGTGCTCTGGGAAACCACGGACAATTCATCTACCTCTCGCCCCATAAAAACCTGATCATTACCCGAAATGGCGAGCGGTACGGCCTGGAGCCGGCAAAATGGATAGATATGTTTTACAGGTTTGCGGGTGCAATTTGAGGTGCGTCCAGGACCTTCGGCTCTACTCCCCCCTTAACCCCTGCTTTAATCTTCTAAAATCCGCCCAGGTGAATCCCTCCCCCTGGCAGGGAAGGATGGAGTTGTTGTGAAATAAAGGTTCATTTTCCACATCGAAGGGGGACGATTTTTTTGCTTTCTCAAATAAGGGAGTACCGGGGATGGGGGAATACTCCACCAGGATCGGCTTGGCACCCGTCTCTTTTACAAAAGCAATACTCTCCTCTACTTCTTCGATTCTTTGACCCGGCAGCCCGGCCAGGAGATAAACTCCAATCTCTTCACCCGGATAACCCGCCCTCCGTAAGCTCCGAACAGCCCCCTGGAACTCCCGGTTATCCACCTTTCCTCCGGTTTCCAGCTGAGCTTGTTCATTCGCTGTCTCCAGACCAAGGCGAATCGTTTTGAACCCGCTGCGAAAGAGAAGGTCAGCCACTTGTTGGTCAATCATTTTGGCATGAAGGGCATTGGGGGTGTGAAAGTTGCATCGCCTACCCCGCCGGATCACCTCTTGCAAGATTTTCATGATATGCTCGGATGGGTTGATCAAAAGCGCATCGTCGTAAAAGGCAAAGTCGCTCACTCCAAACTGATTCGTCCAGTATTCGATTTCTTCAACCACTTGCATGGGGGGCCTGGACTCGAGGCCCTTCATTAAGGTTGAGGCTGCGCAATAGGTACAGGAAAAGGGGCATCCGCATCGCGTCATGAGGCTAACGTATTCCAGCTTAGGATAGAGATCAAAAGCCGGGTAGGGCCAGGAGGCGAAGTCTTCCCCGCCCTGGAGAACAGGGCTCCCCAGATACTCCGATAGAATCCGCATCTTCTCTCCATCCCAGGGTCCGGGTAAAACTCGGTCGGCATCAGAATACTTCTGGGCATGATCAAAACAAAGGGTGGCATAAGTGCCTCCCAGGAGGATGGGCACGTCCGGCATGTTTTGCCTAAGGAAGCGAATGGTCTCGATAACGCCTGGGTACCAGTAGGTCATCGAAGAGGTGATTAAAATGAGGTCCGGGCAAGGAAACGGGGAGATAGATTTCTTTATGACCCCGGGGGGGATTCCGTAACGCCGGTATTGGCGCGGGATTTCCCGCAGGGTTGGCGGTTTTGGGATTGCTTCTTTGTAAAAATGTCCCCGCCCGAAATCCCGGCGCTTGGGCGGCTTCAGCTCCGTTGCAACTTCGGTCGGCAGAGATGGAAGATCCAAGCAGTCGAGCAGTGAAACTTCATACCCTCTTGACCGCAGGATGGACCCCAGGTAGAGGAGTCCAAGGGGCTTCATCCAGAAATCATAGGCGGAAAAGTCATGGATCCATGGGTTGACCAGAAGAATGGAACTTCTTTTCGCCGGGGGGGACATAGCGGGAAATCAGAAAAGTTTCATCTGATTCACTTCTCCTGCTTCTTCCGGGGAAAGTCCTTTTTCCCGTTCTTCGGGGGAGAAGATCTGAATCTTGCCGAAAACCCCGTCGTATCCCGGGGTAATCTTCAGGCGTCCTTCGCGCACTCGCAAAATTCCCTCCAGGATGAGGGGTGGAGCAAATGAGGAAAGCTCCTCGGGGGAGAGTTCTAAAAGGATGTCGAACTCTGTCCCCCCGCGCTCCACCAGGCGCAGGTATTCTTTCTCCACAGAAGCGGCATTGGCTCCCACTCCCAGAGCATCGGCGATGATTTCATCCAGGGGAACCATGTGCAGGGCGGGGATGGCTTTCTCCGGAACCGCTCCTTCTGGCCGGTCAGCTAACTCCTCCACCCGATTCATCACCCCAACGGTCAGGCGTTTGCCGCAGACCGGACATAGACTTTTGTGCGCCCTGGTTTCCTTGGGGGAAAAGAGAACCCCGCAGTTTCGATGGCCGTCAAAATGGTATTTGCCTTCCTCGGGAAAGAATTCGATCGTAAAGAGGATCTTCCGCGGGTCTTTTTTGCGGATGGCTTCGGCCATCGCCCCATAACTCAAGTCGCAGTTGAATATATTGGCCTCTCGACCAATTTTACCGGGGGAATGGGCGTCAGAGTTGGAGATCAGGGTAATGTCATCCAGGGCCGATAGTCGCCAGTTCATCTCCGGGTCAGAGGAGAGCCCCGTCTCTAGGGCATGAATATGCCTGGATTCTTCCTCATAGCATTCTGGAATGGAGTCAAACCCCGAGTTGGCCCCGAAAATCGAGAACCAGGGCGTCCAGGCATGGGCCGGGATAAGCAGGCAATCCGGAGAGATGTCCAGGATCATCTTCAGCAGATCTTTCGCCGAAAACCCGAAGATGGGCCGGCCGTCGGAGCCGAGCTTGCCGAATTTTCCCAATTTGGAATTTATCCGCTCGACCACTTCGAAGGAGGGGGCGAAGATCAGGGAATGGACCCGCCTCCCTTTTCCCCCCTGGGTGAACATGTTACTTACCTCTCCCGTGAGGATGAACTGCGGGCCTTCGGGATCTTCTTTCAGAACGAAGAGTCCATTTCCCAGGGGGCGTAACTTGGATTTCAGGTCCAGAAAATAAAGGGGGTGGGTGAAATCCCCCGTTCCCAGAAGCTTGATCCCTTTTCGCTTCGCCCACAAAGAAAGGGTCTCCACTTCCATGTCCCGGCTCGTCGCCCGGCTGTACTTGGAATGGAGGTGAAGGTCGGCGATGAATTTCATCCTGGCTTTTCACCTTTCTAACTTCGGGATTTAAAGAATTGATGATCTCGTAAAAAGTCGTCACTCCGGTGAAAACCGGGGTCCAGAGGATTTTCAACTATTTGAAAAAACTGGATTCCGGCTTTCGCCGGGATGACCGAAAACGGCATTTTCAGACTTCTTACGAATTCATCAAAGAATTGGCCTCCGGGAAATACCTATTTTTCCTTCAAGAGCCGGCGGGAACTGGCAGCGCTCTTGGCTACGAACTGGCAGCATCGCCCTCGCAAGTTCAACTCCTGGAATTTTTTCCGATCTGCCGGATCCAAAAGATTCAGATGGATGAGTTCCTTGCACTGAATGGTCTGGAAGTCTTTCTCAAACTCCCGGATCATCTGCTGAACCTTCGCATAAGTCTTCTCTCTGTTTTCCTTCTCCTTACCCGGAGTGGAACCATAACAAAAACCCAGGGCCATGGCTCCTCCAACGACCGCCCCGCAAACCGTTCCCCAGCGAGCGAGCCCGCCCCCGAAAGGCGTCGCCATTTTCATCGCTTGGGTCTTATCAAAATTCAGATCCTCACCGAGGATCTTGATCACCGACTCCGCTCAGTTGAGCCCGCTCTCCAGGAGTTCGTAAGATTTCTTTTCTAAATCCGTCTTTGCTTCCATAGGCCCCTCTTTTCAGCAAAAATTTGGGTACGCGTTCTGCATGGCTAGTATTATAGGGGGCGGATAATTCCCTGTCAATTTTTCATCCTCCTGATTGTCGATCTATTTCAAAACCCCGGGGTTATCATGGGTCCAATTTGATCTCCTTGGCCAATACCTTTTTGTAATAATGGGCATCTCCAAAGGCAATTTCCGCGGCCTTGGCCCGCCGGGAATACAAGGGCATATCGTGCTCTTCCATGTAGCCCGTGCCTGCCATGATCTGATGTCCCAGAGCTGCGACTCGCTTGTAAGCATCGCTCACCCAGGCCTTGGCGACCGCGACGAGCTTCAGGCAGGGAATTCCTTGGCTCAGCATCCAGGCTGTCTTATACGTGATGTATCTACCGCCTTCGATATTCATGAGCATGTTGGCACAATGATGCTGCACGGCCTGGAAGGTTCCGATGAGCTTGCCAAATTGTTCCCTTTCCTTGGCGTAGCTCACGCACATATCGAGGACAAATTGGGCGCCGCCGATCATTTCGGCGCACTTCCCGATCGCCGCCTTCTGCAGGAGCTTTTCCAGGATGCTTGCTCCTCCGTTCAAGCTACCCAAAATGCTGCCCCCAGAAACCTTTACCCTCTGGAAAATCACCTCGCCCTGTTGATCGCGGGCAATCGTCTTTAAGCGCTCCCTTCGGATACCTGGATTCTGAGCCCCCACCAGGAATAGGGTAATACCCTCTTGGGAATTGCTTTCTCCTCCGGTGCGGGCGACGCAGATGATGTGCTGGGCCACCTGCGCATCTGGGACAAAAAGCTTCACCCCGTCCAGAAGGTAATCGTTTTGCTCGGGCAGAGCCCGGACGGAAATCAGATAGGGGTGAAATTGCCTGGTTTCCGGCTCGAGGTGGGCCAGCGTTAGAATCAAATCGCCACGGGCAATCCCGGGCAGGAACTCCTTTTTTTGCGCTTCCGTTCCGGCCTCTAAGATGGGAAGGCCGCCCAGAATGACGGTGGAGAAAAAAGGCCCGGGCAGGCACGCCCGGCCCATCTCCTCCAACAACACGAGCAGGTCCAAGAAATCTCCCCCAGAACCTCCCCATTCCTCCGGGAAAATGATCCCCATCCAGCCCAGGCCGGCCATCTTGCGCCATAGCTCTGCCGGGTATCCTTTAGAGTCTTTTTCCATTTCTCGAACCAGAGCCTTGGAACATTCTCTCCGCAGGAAATCCCGGGCGCTTTCTCTCAACATCTTTTGTTGCTCGCTAAAATGAAAATCCATCAATCCCTTCTCCCCGATTATGAACAAATGATTTCTAATCTTGGGTCGGAGAAATCGGCCCCCGGACCCTGAAAATTATTTTTAACTCACCTGTTTTTGCAACTTAACCCAAACGTTGCATGGATATTCTCCTGGCGCAGGATGGTCTTTCCCGCAAAGTTTGTCCTCGCGAAGCTTGTCCCAGCGAAAGCGGGGAGCGGAGAGTGGGAATTCAGGAGTGGGCCAAAGCACTGCTTGCTTGCCTGCGCGGGCATGACCGAAAGTAACACCCGGTTGAGTCCAGGAAAACTCGGGAAATTCCTTTCCAGGTCTGTCTGCGAAAGAGTCTCGCGAAGATCGCTCACGGTTTTTGGCAACGGTAGAGTTACCATTAGGATCGAGGAAGTCCCAGCCCTCGCTGGGCGATCACATTGCGGCCGATTTCACTCGTGCCGGCACCGACGGTCGTCATAAAGGAGTGGAGGAAGTACCACGCAACTCTTCCCCGCAGGGGGACCCACTTAGAGCCTTCCTCCAGTTGACCATGTAGGCTGAGGATTTGCATCCCTGTGTCGACCAGCCGTTGTTCCAGTTCGGACACGAATACCTTGGTAATTTCCGGCTCATAGGTCATGGGAAGCTCGTTGCTCTCCATCCATCGAGAGTGGTCGGCCAGTACCTGGGCGACTTCCAGTTCTATCGCGGCCTGGGCAAGTTTATCCCGGATAACCGGATCCTCCGCCAAACGCTTGCCCATAAATTTCGTCTCCCTCGCGTAGAGGATCAGTTCTTCCAGTATGGGCAATAGGCGGAAGGGGGTAAAGACGTGGTTCCGTTCGGAATCTATGGCCTCCATCATGTAGTAGAAGCCTTTATTTTTCTCCCCGACCAGCCTGTGGCGGCCCACCCTCACGTTCTCGTAAAAGACCTCGTTGGTCTGCTCCCCCGACATGGTTCGCAAAGGCCGAACGGTGACCCCGGGGCTGTTCATATCCACTATGAATAAGCTTATGCCGCGATGTTTGGGAACATCCGGACTGAAGTCTGTGCGAGCGGCCACCCAATGGTAATCCGCGTAGTGTGCTTCCGTGTTAAAGGTTTTCTGCCCGTTTAGGATGTAATCATCCCCTTTTTCTACGGCCCGCATTTTCATCGAGGCTAAATCGGAACCCGCGTTGGGTTCGGTGTAGCCCAGGCAGAATTCAATCTCCCCGCGAATAATGCGGGGTAAAAATTCTTTCTTCAGCTTCTCGCTGCCCCGCCGCAAAATGGTATGCCCGACCATCGTGTAACCTACGTCCAGGGGAATGTGCGCTCCCCACCGCCTGCCCAATTCATCAATGACGATAAAATCGTAGGCCGGAGACAAACCCTGACCCCCGTATTCTTTGGGCCAGCTCATTCCCAGAAAACCATTGGCGGCTAACTTGCGGCTGAATTCTCGCGCTTCGGGACCCACTCCTCGATCTTCCCAGTTCTGGCGGGCGATTTCTTCCGTCAGCTCCCGATCCAGGAAATTGCCGAGCCTCTCACGGAACTGCTCCTCTTCCTTCGTGTATCCAAAATCCATGTTTCCTCCTTCATCGCCCCGCATCCCAGCCTCCAGGGGCCACCAGAATCTTGATGTGCCCCCCCGGATTCCGGATCATCTCCTGGAGGCCCTTCTCGACGAAATCTTCCAGATGGATTTTTGCGGTGATCATGGGCTCTACTACGACCCGGCGATCGGCCAAAAACGCCAGGGCAGCCGGGTATTCATCCACGTATCCGGTGCAAGTGGTAATCTCTTTCTCGTGTCCCCACAGTCGGAAGAAAGGAACTTCCAGGGGTTTGAGGGCCATGCCCACCATGACAATCATGGCTCTCCGGCCGGTAACCCCGATGGCGGTATCGAAGGCCGCCTGGTTGCCCACACACTCAAAGGCTATATTTGCTCGCCGGCCGCCCGTGCGATCCGCAATCTCTTTTCCCGCATCCCCCTGCGCGGGATCGAAAACTTCGTCGGCCCCTAACTGCTTGGCCAGCTCTCTCCTTTTTTTGAGGGGCTCAATGACAAACACGTGGCTGGCCCCCGCTACTCTGGCTACCTGTAAAACCAAGAGCCCGATGGGGCCGGCCCCGATCACGACCGCCGGGTCTCCAATCTTCAACCGGCTTCTCTTAACCGCCCGGACAGCAACTGCCAGGGGCTCAGCAAAGGAGGCCACCTCATAGGTGATTGGATCGGGGATTCGCAGGACCGTGTATTCGGGGACGACGACGGTTTCCGCAAACGCTCCATCCCAGGCCAGCCCTACAGTGGCCAATCTTAGACACATGTTGAACTCCCCGCCACGGCAGTACACGCAGGCTCCGCAGTAGATGAGACAGTTGATCGTTACGCGGTCCCCTACGCGAACTCTTCTAACTTCCTCGCCGACCTCGACGACGTCGCCGGAGAATTCATGGCCCAGGATGACCGGAGCCTTTTTACCGGTAAGAGGATGGGGCTTTTTCGGAATAATTAAAGGCCCTTGCCGGTACTCATGAACATCGGAACCGCAAATTCCGCAACATTTCACTTTGATCTTGACTTGATCCTTCCCGACGGCGGGTTCCGGGACTTCCATGATCCGGATATCTTCTCTCCCATACCAAACTGCCGCTTTCATCTCCCCCTCCTATCTGCCGCTCAATAACAGCCCGGGTACCTCCTTCCTGTACCGGATTTTACGAAATTGTCAAGGGGAAAAATGCGAGCCCCAATTCTTGACAAACATACACTACCGGTGTATATTTAAAATAAATGTTGTTGGTCTTAATTCTTAAGGATCCCAGAAGGCTGAAAAGGGCAAAATCATGGAGGAGGGGAGCTATACCATCGGTGAGTTCGCCAGGATTACGAAGCTGAATCCCAGGACCGTTGATTTTTATACCCGCCAGGGACTCCTTCATCCTGAGCAGGCCCGGCGCGGTCATGGGTACCGGCACTACACCGAAGGAGATTGCCACCGGATAGCCCTGATCAAACAGCTCCAGGCGCAGAAATTTTCGCTGCAGGAGATTCGCCGGGTTTTACGTCCTGACGGCCCGCCGAACGCATTATCGGCTGCAGAAGCCATAGAGCGGGTCACCATTGACCTGGAAAAGCTGCGGAATTTCGTCCAGGAAGCCCGTTCTTCGGCTTTGGCCACGGATCAACCCGCAATGCGAGCCGTGGCGGCCGAGGCCCTACAAAAGGCTACCGCCCTTTGCTCATTGCTGGTAACCTTATTGCAAGATATGCCGCTTTTATAGGTGGCCTTTCAAAGAAGGAGGGAAAAAACATGTCCGGTAATACTTTTAAGACCTTTATCCTGCTGGCTGGCTTGAGCGCCCTCTTGTTGCTCATCGGCCAGGCCCTGGGGGGGCGATCGGGTCTTTACTTCGCCTTTTTCATGGCTTTAATCATGAATATGGTGGGCTACTGGTTTAGCGACAAGATCGCGCTGGCCATGAGTGGGGCAAAAGAGGTCTCTATCCACGAGGCTCCAGATCTGCACCAAACGATAGAAAGATTAGCTGTCCAGGCCGGCCTTCCCAAGCCCAGGGTCTACATCATTCCCCAGGACACCCCCAACGCATTTGCCACCGGCCGAAATCCCGAACACTCCGCCGTAGCGGTGACGGAAGGGATCTTGCGGATCCTCAAACCCACTGAATTAGAGGGCGTCCTGGCCCACGAGCTGTCGCATATCCGTAACCGGGACATTCTCATCAGCAGCCTGGCCGCGGTCATTGCGGGGGCGATCAGCTATCTGGCTACCATGGCCCAGTGGGGAGCCTTTTTAGGGATGGGCCGAAGTGATGATGACGAAGGGGGCGGGGGGAGGAATATCATTGCGGTCCTGATCATGGCCATCGTGGCGCCCATCGCCGCCATGCTCATCCAGATGGCCATCTCCCGCAGCCGCGAATTTCAGGCCGATGCCACCGGAGCCAAGATTATCGGCGCCGGGCAACCATTGGCCAACGCCCTCATCAAACTGGAGGATTCCAATAAACAGCTGCCCATGCGGGTGAACCCGGCGCAGGCCCAGATGTACATCGTCAATCCCCTCTCGGCTGGAGGATTCACGCGGCTCTTCAGTACCCATCCGCCCGTCGAGGAGCGGGTGGCGCGCCTGCGAGCCATGAGGCCGCAAGATCTACACTTGTAAAGACCGAAAGAAAGCTGCGATTTGAGCAAAAAAGAAGTCGGCTGCCAGATTCAGCCGGCTTCTTGCTTTTTAAAGCTTATAGCTTCGTGACCCGGGCAGGGGGATACGGGGAAAAGAGGATTTGTCTTGGGAAAACGGCCGAAGCCCGCTCCCCATATCACGTCTTAAAAATAAATGGATAAATTCACCCGTGGAGCCGGGGGCGGGGGCAGCGGTCCGGCCCTCGGCTACCCGGAACAGAGTCTGAATGAATCCACTTATTTCCGAAACGCGATACTCGATCCCTTACTTCATTTTCAGCTCTGGGGATTTACAACATTGACTTACCCCTTGGCCCAAGCAAAACATGGCCTAAAAGGAAGCAGAATTCGAGAGGTTGGAATCCTGGAGGTTTCTTAGAAATGGCAATCAGTATTCAGCGGTCAGCAGTAAGAAAAAACAAGTAAAACTTTGAATGCCCTTTCTCTGTCACTGCATACAAAGGAAAGTAATCCCCACATTTTTGAAAATCAATGAGATTGTCCCGTTTTGTCCCGTTTCTTTTTCTCTCGCCAAGACGCCAAATGCATTTTTCCTGAGGTTTCACAAAAAGGCCAAATTTTTTCGTTAATTTACCCCGTCTTGCTGGTTGCTGAAAACTGCCGGGTGAGTGCTGTTTTTTTTATGGAAGAGGGATTAGCGGAGCGGAAGCCCGCGGGAAAAAGACCACCACCCCCGCCCCGCCGAGAAACCTTAAGATTACTTCACCGCATCTTTAAGCGCTTTTCCAGCCGAAAATTTCGGGACCTTCTTCGCCGGGATTTTAATCTCTTTGCCCGTCTGGGGATTCCGGCCCACGCGTGCTTTCCGTTTGCTCACGCCAAATGTTCCGAAGCCCACCAGCGTCAAAGTCTGCCCTTTCTTCAGGGCCTTCTTAATCGTTTCTAACACGCAAGAGACGGCGCTTTCCGCCTTTCTCTTGCTTCCCACCACTTTGGCCACTTCCACCACCAGATCCGCCTTGTTCATCCTCCTTCACCCCCTTCCCCCTCCAAATAATGAAGATTGCTTCTTATATTCTAAAGATTATTTAAAACTTGTCAAACCTTATTATTGGAGAAATTTTGAATTCCTTTGCCGCCATCGAAAATTCCTTGATTACAACCGCGAGCTGTGATAATTTGCCAGTTAAGGTGAACAAGCTCTTTTCCCAAATCCTTTGATTCAAGGGAGGATCAATGACCGGCGAATTTCACCCACCTGCCCGTATACTCATGGGACCCGGGCCCTGTAATGTGGATCCGCGCGTTCTTCTGGCCATGGCTAAACCCCTCTTGGGGCATCTGGACCCGGAATTTATTAAAATCATGCACAAAATTCAAGAATTGCTTCGCCCCATCTTCGGGACGAAAAACGAATGGACGATTCCCGTTTCCGGGACAGGCAGTGCCGGAATGGAAGCCGCCTTTGCCAACCTTGTCGAACCGGGAGACAAGGTGCTGGTCTGTGTCAACGGATACTTCGGAGAACGCATGACGCAGGTAGTGGAACGCATGAGAGCGGATCTTCGGATTCTCCCCGGTCAATGGGGTCAACCTTTTGACCCGGCCATGGTTGAAAAAGAATTGAAATCGTTCCGGCCTAGGGTTTTCGCTCTTGTCCATGCGGAGACTTCAACCGGCGTTCTGCAGCCTATGGAAGATCTGTCTAAAATTCTGAAAAATTATCCCGAAACTTTTCTCCTGGTAGACGCCGTCACCTCTCTGGGAGGACATCCGGTAAAAGTGGACGATTGGGGGATCGATGTCTGTTACAGCGGTTCGCAAAAATGTCTGAGCAGCCCGCCGGGACTCGCGCCGATCACCTTCTCCCCGAGAGCCGTGGAAAAGATCAACCAGCGCTCCCAAAAAGTACAGAGCTTCTATTTTGACATGAGCGTGCTCGGAAAATACTGGGGCAAGGAACAGACCTATCATCACACCGCTCCCGTCAGCATGAACTATGCCCTACTCGAATCTTTGCGGA
>Ga0315284_10006475_pt1 | contig 16654 bp, 12 predicted proteins | sample YL17G09_16_MG_FD_203696 | JGI IMG/M metagenome (GOLD analysis project Ga0315284, IMG submission 203696) | Sediment microbial communities from Yellowstone Lake, YNP, Wyoming, USA - YL17G09_16 | ecosystem: Environmental > Aquatic > Freshwater > Lake > Sediment | place: USA: Wyoming | collected...
TCGACGGAAAGGCCCGAAGAGCCGGCACATGAACGGTTTGAATGGAATCTGATGATAAAAACTATGCGGCATTGGGCTATAGCCCGCGGCCACTATGCATGAGATCATGCCGCCGTCCTTCGCAGCCCGTCCTGCCAGGTTTTATTCTCGGAGTAAATGCCCTAATTCCCGACCGGCTTGACCCATACCTCGCGGCTGCGGGGGCCGTCGAATTCGGCCAGAAAGATCCCTTGCCAGGTACCCAGCTGAAGCTTCCCTTTTTCAACCAGAACAAAATGCGACTGGCCGAACAGGCTCGCCTTGATGTGAGCTGCGGAATTCCCTTCCGCATGGTCGTAATCGCCCTCCCAGGGAACTATCTTCTCCAGCCCTCTTATTATGTCGGAACGGACCGTCGGATCTGCATTTTCATTGATGGCAAGCCCCGCAGTCGTATGCGGCACAAAAATGAAACAAACGCCCTCCCTTATGCTGTATGAAACGACGCTTTGCACCTGCGCTGTAATGTCTACCGTGCAAGCGTGCGACGGCGTGCGCACTTCCAGCTTGTTGAACATGATGCCCTCCGGAAATAACTGACAAGATATTAGGAACACCGCGGCATGCGATGTCAATGCTATTAGCGTCCGGTGAGATGAACTGATTCCGGCTGCAATCCCAGCCGACGGGTGCTATTCTGCTCCAATCCGGCGAGAGTGCATTGATTTCCTATGATCTGAATGGAGGAATCATCCCATGGCCCGCACTGTCTTGAAGCTTCTAGGTCTGCTCACAGTCGCAATCGCTCCCTTTCATCTGCGCGGGCAAGCCCCGGCGGTGCGTCCCGCACAGGCGCCTGCCGTGCGCCAGCCCATGATGGCCGGCGTGGATCCTGCGCTCCTCAGCGGTCTCCGATACCGGCTGGTCGGCCCGGCTCGAGGCGGGAGAGTCACGACCGTGACCGGCGTGCCCTCGCAGTCACGCACATTTTATATGGGCGTCGCCAGTGGCGGGGTATTTCGGACCACGGACGGCGGAGTCACATGGGTGCCGAATACGGACGGCAAAGTCCCGCTCGGTTCGACAGGATCCATTGCGGTCGCGGATTCAGATCCCAACATCATCTATCTCGGCACGGGATCGGACGGAGTGCGGAGCAACGTATCGACCGGCCGCGGCGTCTACAAGACGCTTGACGGCGGCCAGACGTGGCAGTTCGCCGGGCTTTACAATGCCGGCCAGATCGGCGCCGTCCGGATTCATCCAAGCGATCCAAACATCGCATGGCTGTCCGCGACAGGGGACATTTTTAAGGCCAATAGCGAGCGTGGCATTTTCAAAACGACGGATGGCGGGAAGACATGGCGCAAGACCCTGTATATTTCCGACACGGTCGGAGCGATGGACGTTGAGCTTCAGCCCGGCAACCCGAATGTCGTCTATGCCTGGATGTCCCGCCTCGAGCGCAAGCCTTGGACCATCATCAGCGGATCGCGCGAGGGCGGGTTTTACAAGAGTACGGATGGAGGAGAAACCTTCAAAAAGATTTCGATCGGCCTTCCTGCCGAGCTCATCGGCAAGGCCAATCTCGCCGTCACGAATGCAAACCCGAATCGAGTGTATGCACTGGTGGAAGCCAGGCCCGGCGGGGGTTTGTACCGCTCGGACGATGCCGGGCAGACCTGGTCGCTGATCAATGCGCAGGAGTCGTTGATCACGCGTCCCTTCTATTACACGACGCTGGGCGCCGATCCAACCAATGCCGATATCGTGTACGCCGGAGCGGAGAGCTTCTTCAAGTCGGTCGACGGCGGCAAGACCTTCACACGGTTTCCGACGCCCCATGGCGACAACCACGATATATGGATCAGCCCGAAGGACGGCAACATCATGATCCAGTCGAACGACGGCGGCGCCAACGTATCGTTCGACGCCGGCAAGACGTGGTCGACGCAGATGAATCAGCCCACGGCGGAAGTCTATGGAGTCTGGCTGGACAACCAATTCCCGTACAAACTGTACGGCGCGCAGCAGGACAGCAACACCATCATCATCACGAGCCTTGCGGACCCGCTCAACCGCGAGGATTTCCGCAATGGCCCCGGTTGCGAGACCGGTCCGATCATGCCCCACCCGCGCGATCCGGAAATCGTGTACGGAGCGTGCAAGGGCCAGTACGGCTGGATGAATCTCAGGACGGGGCAGGAAAAGAACTACTGGATCGGCGCACAGTCGCTGTACGGAAATCCGGCAAGCGACCTGATCCTGCGTTTTCAGCGCGTATCGCCGATGGCCACTTCGCCCCATGATCCCGATGTTCTTTATTACGGATCTCAGTACCTGCACAGGACGCGAGACAAGGGCGTAACCTGGGAGAAGATTTCACCCGATCTCACGGCAAAACCGGAGTGCTGCCAGGGCGTGAGCGGCGAGCCCATCACGCGCGACGTCACGGGCGAGGAATTCTACAGCACCCTCTATGCCATCACCGAGTCGCCGCTCGAGCGGGGCGTCATCTGGACGGGATCCAACGACGGCCCGTTTTTCGTCACCAGGGATAATGGCAAGAACTGGACCAACATTACGCCTAAGGATCTGCCGCCCGGAGGCAGGGTCCAGTACATCGAGGCTTCGCCGCACCGGAAGGGTTCGGCCTATTATGCGACCTATCGCTATCTGCTCGGCGATTATCAGCCGTACCTCTATCGGACAGATGATTACGGCAAGACCTGGACGCGGATGACCGACGGCAAGAACGGCATTCCGGCGGACTGGCCGACGCGCGTCGTGCGCGAGGATCCCGATCGGGAAGGGTTGCTCTATGCCGGAACGGAATTCGGCATGTTCATTTCGTTCGATAACGGCGCGCACTGGCAACCGTTCCAGTTGAATCTGCCGAATGTGCCGGTCACCGATATCAAGGTGCACCACAAGGACCTCGTGGTGGCGACACAAGGCCGGGCATTCTGGATCCTGGACAACGTCAGCCTGCTGCACCAGCTCACGCCCCAGGTAACTCCTGCGCAGGCTTTTCTATTCAAGCCGCGCGACGGTTATCGCACCCGCATCGGCACGAATCTGCTCGGGCCGATGATCGAATATTTCCTTCCGAACGAGTCCGCGGGCGCAGTGACGATTGAGATCCTCGACGCCAATGGCAATCTGGTCAATACCTACGGCAGCAACGCTCCCGCAAGCGCGGGCCGCGGAGGGCGCGGGGGTGGGGGCGGCGCCGCGGCGGGAGCTGCTATGGCTGTGGACGACCCCGATCTGGCCATGATGCAAGGGCGTGGAGGCCGCGGTGGCGCACCCCCCTCGCGTGTGACCAAGACCGGAGGATTGAACCGTTTCGTCTGGAACGTGCAATATCAGTCCGGACTGGCCGCGCCTCCGGGCCCATACCAGGTCCGGCTGAAAGTGGATGCCGTCGCGCTGACGCAACCGTTCACCGTGCTCATCGATCCACGAATCGCTGCCGAGGGCGTCACGGCAGCAGATCTGAAGGAGCAGTTTGAGCATAACACCCGCATGCGGGAACTCGCCGCCAGTGCGAGCCAGACGGTAGCGCGCGTGCGCGACGCGCAGGCGAAGCTGCGCGGCGCAACCGGCGCCGACTTGGAGACCGCCAAACGGGTGGAGGCCATCGCGGCAAAGCTCCTGACGGAATCAGTCCGCTATGGCAAGCCCGGACTGCAGGCGCATATTTCCTATCTCGCGGGGATGACATCGGGTGTCGATCAGAAGATCGGACGCGATGCGATCGAACGCTACGAGGTACTGAAAAAGGAGTTGGAAGCAGTGCGCGCAGAGCTGGATAAGGTGCTCGGTCCAGGAAAATAGCAGTTTCCAGGAAGCGGGCACCGGGCGGCCAAGTGGGCGCCAGCTGCCAGACGACGCCCGGTCGCGGGGGCGATTCGATCCCGGGAACCGTGGTAGTTTTCGAAGCAGTCCTCCATGCGCCGGGGCACACCCAGTGACGCATGAAAATGAATGACTGGTGTATGCCAATATGCGGGCTAAAGCCCGCGACCACTATGCATAAGATCATGTTGCATTCCTTCGCACTCCCTAATTTTTCATCCAGTGGCGGCGGGCTTCAGCCCGCCTTCCCAGGTTCTATTTATGAAGCAGGAGGATAAAGATGATTACGATAGCGGGCCGGGTTCCCATCCGACCGGAGATGCGAGTGAAGGCAATCGAAGCTGCCATTAAGGTTGTCAGGGCAACACAATCTGATGCCGGATGCCTTCAGTACCACTTTTATGCAGACCTGGAAGATCCGAATATGCTGCATGTCTTTGAGGAGTGGGCCTCCCAGGAGGAACTGGCCGCCCATTTGCGGCAGCCGCACACGGTTGAGTTCCTTGCCGGCATTGCAGGGATGGCCGCCGGCGCCCCAATAGTGAAACGATATGTCGTGTCGGAGTCCGGGGATCTTTTTTAAGGAAAACCGGTGAAATCGTAGCCTGTCACCGATTTAAAATTGGTGAAATCGTAGCCTGTCACCGATTTAAATATGTTGAACCTATTGCCCTTGCCAACCGTATTAGCCGTAAACGAGAGGTGAGAGGTGATCGCCATGAAACCATACAAACAGGTCGCCGTGATTGCATTTTGCTCCTATATGTTCGGTCTTACGGCGTGCGATATTGCCTATCCCGCGGTAGAAGGCAAGTTTGATCGCACCTTGAATGTCACCGGGCGGGTGGATCTCGAGGTGACAACCGGCTCCGGAAGCATCGACATCAGGGCCGGCAGTTCATCGGTAGTGGAAATACACGGCATCATCCGGGCCAACGACGATTGGAAGAACAACGCACAGGAGAAAGTGCGCTACCTGACGACCAATCCTCCGATTGAGCAAAACGGCAATGTTATTCGGATCGGGCAAATCGAAGATCAAACGTATAGGAATAACGTTTCCATTGCTTATGAGATCATCGTTCCTGCAGAAACTCAGGTCCAGGCTAAAACGGGATCCGGCAGTGAAAGGCTTGAGGGCGTGCGCGGACCGGTCGAGGCTTCAACCGGTTCGGGATCGATCTCTGTGTACAGCATCGCGAGTGACGTGAACGCCCGCACCGGTTCGGGCAGCATCCATCTTGACCAGGTTGCAGGCAATGTTGAGGCACACACCGGCAGCGGTTCCATCCGGGGCGGAAATATCGCCGGATCCATCAAGGCAGATACCGGCAGCGGCGGGATCAGGCTGGGCCAGACATCGGTGGAAAGCGGCGCCACGCGCGAGGTGGAGGCCAGCACCGGTTCGGGCAGCATAGAGATAAACGGTGTAAATGGGCCGCTGCACGCGGAGAGCCACAGCGGCGGGATCTCGGTTACGGGCAATCCATCCGGGGATTGGAAACTGAATGCTTCCTCGGGAAGCGTGGCTCTGACTTTGACAGCCAATCCCGCTTTTGATCTTTACGCGCACTCATCATCCGGGCGGATCAGCGTCGACCACCCGGTCACGGTGTCGGGGACAATCAGCAAGCACGAAATGCGCGGCAAAGTGCGGGGCGGCGGGCACTTGATCGACGTGCGCACAAACTCCGGCGGCATTACCATAAGGTAGTCATTGCCGGCCCGAGACTCCTATAAAGAACCGGCCTCTCCCGGCCGATACAATCAATCTAACTGAGTCGGTAGAAGTGTATCGCTTCTGTTTGCACGGGAGAGGACTATGAGTATAAAGCGGCCGTTGTTTGTCTGCCTGGGACTATTGTTTCTTGCCGCTTCGGTGCAGGCCGGCCAGATCACCTTTACCTTCGATTTTACTCGCCTGCGGTCGGGCTCTTTCAGCCTGAATTGGAGCTCGGCTGGGCCCCTGGTGGAATCAGTGTCTGCCGGCAAAGGCACGGCAACCGTAATCAGCGACTCCGGCCTGTTGCCGGATCTTCATACCGGTCAGATCTTCGATACCTATTGCGTGGATCTACTCCACAACATAGGCGGCGGTGAAAGCCCACAGGTCGGGCTGGGCTCGATGCAGAACTGGAACCAGCCGAATCCAGGACCTTCGGTAACGAATCCGGGATCCTATCCATGGCCAACCAATCTGCATGCAGGCAGTGCGGCAGCATATCTCTATAACAATTACCGCAACGACGGGCTGGGCTTATACGACAAAGCGGATCGCGAGGCCGGGCTCCAGCTGGCCATCTGGGAGGTCCTTTATGAAGGAGAGACCCTGACTTCAGGAATTCCCTCCTACGACATCGCCGGCGGCAAGATATCTTTCACCCGTTTCTCTTCGCAAGTGACCGGATATGCTGACACCTACCTGAAGGGGCTGTCCGCCGATTGGAACAACGCAGTGAACGCCAATGCCCTCTGGCTTCAGACCAGCAATGGTAGCGAGGGTCTGAACACCCACACCCAGGACTTTATCGCCACCAACACGGTCCCGGAACCGGCGGCTATCATACTTGTAGGAACCGGAGTCGCATTGCTGGCCGGCATACAATTCAGGAAGAAGCGCGGAAAGCAAGTACACTCCCGGGACATTACCGGGGATTGAGGTTGGAATGCATTGCATTCTGTTGGCTCTGCTATTGGCGCTCGGCGCGGATTACAGGAGTGAGATCGAGAATTGGCGCGCGGCCGAGGAAACCTCGCTGCGATCGGATGCCGGGTGGCTGACGCTTGCAGGCCTGGAATGGCTCAAGGAAGGCGAAAACAGAATATCCATGCCGAAAGGGGCGCCGGATTTCGGCGTCTTCGAGTTGCGTGGCGGCAAAGTCACGCTGCGCGCTGCCAATGCCGATCCCATGGAAATGAAATCCGATTCGTCGGGCAGACCCACAGTGATCGAACGCGGGGGCTACTCCGTCTCGGTTATCGAAAGAGGCAAGAGAATCGGCATACGGATTCGGAACAGAAATAATCCTGCCTTGCGTGAATTTCACGGCATGAAATGGTATCCGATCCAGGAGAACTACCGGATTGTTGCCCGATGGGAGGCGTACGAACAGGCCAAGACCATCGCGATCGTAAACGTCCTGGGTGATGTGAGCCAGGAAAAGTCGACCGGGCGTGCATGGTTTCAGTTCCAGGGGAAGGAGTGCAGCCTGGAGCCCGTGGATCAAGGAGGGAGGCTGTTTTTTGTCTTTAGCGACGCAACCAGCGGCAAGGAAACTTACGGAGGGGGCCGGTTTCTCTACGCCGACCGGCCCAAGGACGGAACCGTGATCCTGGACTTTAACAAGGCCGTCAATCCGCCGTGCGCGTTTACCCAGTTTGCCACTTGCCCGCTCCCGCCTGGCCAGAACCGCCTTCGCGTACGCATCGAGGCCGGCGAGCTGACTCAGCCGCCCCACGGGTCAAGCAGCCAGGGGATTCTGAAAAGCAACCACAAATGACACGGTGCGGAATATCCGCAACCTAAAAGCCTCAACGCAGAGCTCTTGCGACGGCTGCGTCGTTCATTGAAAACAGAAACTCTGATTCAGGCACAAGCGGTGGCAAGCCAATTCGGCTGAGGTAAACCGCGGCCTCTGGCAGTGAGAGTCCGATGAGCTGTGCTATTTGCGCGGCCGCTGATACGAAGCATCGAAAAGAGCGCCCTGAAAGGGCGCCAGATAGTAGCCGGGGGCGAGCCGCGCAGCGGCGCTGCCCCCGGTAAGGACGATGCGGGCATGAGCCCCGGCAGGGGCGACAGAGGGGATGGCAGGCCGCCCGTTCTTTCGCCCCTGCCGGGGCTCGGAATCGTGGCGGGCCTGACCCCGGGCAGCGCCGCTGCGCGGCTTGCCCGGGGCTACTGTCTTGAGGCCCCGCCGGGGCCTTCACAAGTCTGATGCCTCCCTATGGGAGGCTTCCTGAAGCCGCCTGCTCTGCTGGTGGAGGCTCACTGAGCCAAGTTTCCGGAGAGAGGGAGCAGAGGTCGCAGATTATTTGGAAAGTAAAAAGTCTCTGCGCCCTCTCCTTCCTCTGCGGCCTCTGCGTTGATCTTTTGCTTTTCTTGCCTACATGGCAAGGATTTGTACGTAAGTAGTACGAAACCAAAAGCAGCCTTCCGTCTCGTGTTCTTCGTGGCGGCTTTTTTTGTGCCGGACTTCTTGCGGGTTAGCAGCAATGCTGTTCACTTAGGGAGACTTCTGGGATCGCTTTGATGATCGGAATCGGCGTCGGAATCGGAATCGGTATCTAAGTCGCTTTCGTGACATCCCATTGCGGACAAACGCTTCTATTGCCTAATGAGTCAGGCGGTTGGTTACAATCCCGATTCCGATAGCGATTCCGACGCCGAGTTCCGATTGTGCTTAAGTGAACAGTATTGGGGTTAGCAGAGAGGGAGGTCGGCGAAGGCGTTGAGGTTGAGGTCGGCAACATCGCCCCTGCGCAGCTTCGGAGTCCCGGCGGCGGCAATCATGGCAGCGTTATCCGTAGTCAGGATTGGATCCGGATAGTAGACGCGGCAGCCCTCGCCTTTCTCATCGAACACTTCGGTGAAAGTGCGGCGCAGCAGGCTGTTGCATGCCACGCCGCCGACGAGCAGGATCGACTGCGGCCGATGTCGATGTACTGCCTTGCGCGTCTGCGCGACAAGGGTGTCGACGATTGCCTGCTGATAGCTGGCGACCAGGTCGAGTGTTATTTTCGATACTCGTTGTCCGGAGCGGGACGGTCGGATACCGGCTTGCTCGATGTACCTCAAGGCTGCAGTCTTGAAGCCGCTGAAACTGAAGTCCAAACTCCCATCACTGATCTTGGGAATGGAAAAACGGAAGCGTCGAGGATCGCCCTGCCGGGCCAGGCGGTCGATGACGGGGCCTCCGGGATATCCCAGTCCCAGAAACTTCGCAAGTTTATCGAGCGCTTCTCCGGCAGCATCGTCGCGGGTCCGCGCGACGCGCTGATAGAGTTCCGGTTCCGGAGAGAATATCAGCGACGTGTGGCCGCCGGAGACCACGAGCGCCAACAAGGGATAGGGGATCTCCGGGCGCTCGATGAAAGCCGAGTAGATGTGACCTTCCAGGTGATTCACCGGCACCAGGGGCTTCTTCAGCGCGAAAGCCATCGCCTTGGCATAGGAAAGTCCGACCAGGAGCGAACCGATCAGGCCCGGCCCCTGGGTCACGGCGATGCCGTCGATGCGGTCGTAGTTCATGCCGGCAGCATCACTGAATGCTCTTCTCACCACGAAGCCGATGTTCCGCAAGTGCTCGCGGCTGGCCAGTTCCGGGACGACACCGCCGAAGCTGCGGTGCGTATCCACCTGGGACGCAACCACATTGGAATGGACGATCCGCCCATCCTCCACCAGCGAGGCGGCGGTCTCATCGCAAGACGATTCAATCCCCAGTACCAGCATGCAGAAACCTCAGTCGGGAAACGCGTGACGTGTGGACGGATTCGGATCCGCCATCGACGGTTCGTTCATGCGCCATTTTTGTCCATCCTCAACGTCGATCCACCCGCTCTTTGTGCGTTCACCGTTATTTGGCATGAAGCGCGCGCAAACTTTCAAAATAAGGAGGCCGGGCCACGCCGCACTCCGTAATAATGGCCGTCACGTAACGATGCGGGGTCACATCGAAGGCAGGATTGGCGACGGCAGTATCTTTCGACGTGATGGAAACGCCCTGGAGCTTGCGCACTTCCTCGGGGTCCCGCTCCTCGATCGGAATATGGCTGCCATCCGGAATGGACAAGTCGAATGTGGAGGTCGGCGCAGCAACATAGAAAGGGATATTGTTTTCTTTGGCCAGCACCGCGACGGAGTAAGTTCCGATCTTGTTGGCCACATCTCCGTTGGCGGCGATCCGGTCGGCGCCGACGATGACGCAATCGATGCGGCCGAGCCTCATAAAATGCCCCGCCATGCTGTCGGTGATGACCGTAACCGGAATCTTGTCATGTTGCAGCTCCCACGCCGTCAGGCGCGCGCCCTGAAGAAAGGGGCGCGTTTCGTCGGCATAGACCTGGATCTGCTTACCAGCTTCCACTGCGGCGCGGATGACTCCCAGCGCGGTGCCATACCCGGCAGTCGCCAGCGCCCCGGCGTTGCAGTGCGTCAGTACCCGGGCTCCATCCGGTATGAGGACCTGACCCAGGCGCCCCATCCGCTGATTCGCGCCGATGTCCTCGTCGTGCATGGCCAGCGCTTCACTTTCAAGAGCGGCACGCACACCTTCCACTCCGCCCCCGCGCTCGCGCTGGTAGATTTTTTTCATCCTCTCCACTGCCCAGGGCAGGTTCACCGCCGTGGGGCGTGCGCTGACGATCACTCTGCAGATCTCTTCGAATTGGGGATCCAGTTCCTCGATGGTAGACGCAAGCGCTTTCTTTACTCCCAGAGCCACACCCATGGCAGCCGCCACACCGATGGCAGGGGCGCCACGGATCACCATGGCGCGGATAGCCTCGGCAACCTCGCGATAATCCGTGTAGGTCCGATACACCTCCAGCCCCGGCAACAACTGCTGGTCAATCATCACTACTGCGGAATCTTTCCACTCAATGGTTCGAATCATGAGGCACAGTCTAACCTATGAAACATCTTTTTTGAAGATCAGGACGTCTACGGACCTCCGACCTCAGACCTCCGACCTCCGACATTGTCATTTCAGTCGGAGGTCGGAGGTCTGAGGTCGGAGGTCATGAAAGCGGGGTGTTTCACGTTGTCGTTGACATTGCATAAACCACAGTGGTATTGATGTCGGGTAACATTGGTTCTTTGTATTCCGGATTGAGGTGCCCCGGACCGGGGGTAAAAGGGAAGTGGGTGAGAGTCCCACACGGTCCCGCCACTGTAATCGGAAAGCCGGCTTCTGCGGCCCAATGCAGAGTCCAGAGTAGCCCGCCACTCGTTGATCCAGACGGGGAAGGCGAGAAGCCCGGTGATGACCCGATAGTCAGGAAACCTGCCTCATCTCAATTTTCAGTCGACTCTTCGCAAGAAAGAGATCTGAAATGCCTCGCATTCATCAGCATCGCTTCCCTTCCCCATTCTTCATCGCTTGGGCACTGTTCCCCATTCTGGCTTACGCTTCACACGCTCTCACTGCACGCAGCGAGCAAGGATCTGCCTCGGCATCCCCCAGGATCGAGTACACGGATGGGATGGGCAGGCGCGTCGACTTGCCCCGGCATCCCCTGCGGATTATCTCCCTGGCGCCGAGCGTGACCGAGGTCCTGTATCTGCTTGGCGCTGACAACAGGCTGATCGGCGTCACAACCCACTGCGACTGGCCGGAAGAGGTGAAACAGAAGCCGAAGATCGGCAGCCTTTTGAATCCCAACTATGAAATCATTCTCGCGGCGCGGCCCGACCTCATCATCGCTTCCACAGCCGGAAACGACCAGGCGGCGGTGATGAAGCTGGCGGCACTCGGGTTGCCCGTATATGTCACAGCGCCGCGCTCTGTGGATGGAATTTTCGAAACCACACGCGCAATCGGCCGCATCACCGATTGCGAGGCGGCGGGCATACAACTCGTGGCTCGAACGAAAGCCCGGCTCGAAGAAGTCAAGCGCCGGCTCGCGGGTCTGCCGCCAACGCGCGCGTTTTTCATCACCTGGTTCGATCCACTGCTGGCACCCGGACGCAAAACTTTTGAAAACGATGTTCTAGGCCTGGCCGGCGTGGTTTCTATTTCAGCCGCAAGTGAAGAGTTCTACCCGCGCTACAGCCTCGAGCAGGTGCTGGCCCAGAATCCCGAGGTTATTCTTACGGTACGACATGAGGGCAAGCCCCTCCCCAACCTCCGCCAATTGGCCGGCTGGCGAGCCTTGAATGCAGTCAAGCAGGGCCGGGTCTATGTCTTGAACGAAGTGTTGCAGCATCCGTCGCCGCGCTTCGTCGATGGAGTCGAAGAACTGGCGCGCACGCTTCATCCGGAGCGTTTTCGATGAGACGACTTTCCCGCGGGCGCATTGCGGCTGTGAGCCTCACCCTGCTGATCGCATGGGTTTTCGTGGCGCTTTTCGCACTTGCGGTCGGCAGCGTCCCGATCCCTCCCGGCGGCCTCATACACCGTCTCCTGCAGTACATATCCGGAGGTTCTGCGGCAGACGATCCACTTGCGACCATTCTGTTTTCGATCCGCCTGCCGCGCATATTCCTCAGTTCACTGGTCGGGGCTGCGCTTGCGGTTGCCGGGGCGGCTTTTCAATCGCTGTTGCGCAATCCGCTCGCCGATCCATTTGTACTGGGGGTATCGACGGGCGCCTCATTCGGAACCATTCTCTACTCCATCTTCGCCGCATCCTGGGGAGCGGTAGAAGCGGCCGCGGGCCTGGCCTTCGGCCGTCCGATTGCCGCTTTTGCCGGGGCGGTGCTTGTGGTCGCTGCCGTCTACTATGTTTCGGGAGGCGGCAGCCATTCGGGTGAAGGGTCGCAGCGCCTCCTGCTGGCAGGAATTGTGCTGGCCTCTTTCATTTCCTCCATCAACGTCATTCTCCTCACCAGCACCAGCCAGGCGGATCTGCGCGGCATCTTCTACTGGCTTATCGGCGACCTCAGCCGTCCGGTCGACGCCTCTATCTACGTTGTTGCCTTGATAGTGCTGGCCGGATTCCTGCTTCTCTATCTGTTTTCCCGCAGTTTGAACCTGATTTCCATGGGAGAGGAGGAAGCCCTCATCCTGGGAGTCGAGGTGAGGCGCGTAAAAGCCGGCGTATACCTGATCGCTTCATTGATTACCGGCGCAGTAGTCTCGGTCAGTGGCCCAATCGCTTACATCGGGCTGATCTGTCCTCATCTCGGCCGCATGATGTTCGGCAGCGACAATCGCATCCTGTTCCCCGCCGTCTTCCTGTTTGGCGCCATCTTCACGCTCCTGGCGGACACTCTGGCCCGCACGCTGCTTTCGCCTGTGGAGCTGCCCGTGGGCGTCATTACCGCGCTCATCGGCGCTCCGTTGTTCATCTATCTTGCGCGCCGGAGGAGCGGACTATGAACCGGACCGCTTTCTCCTCGTCGCTCGAAGCCCGGAACGTGAGCTTCTCCTACCGCAATCCGGTAGTGAGCAACCTCACGCTGGAACTGACGCCGGGCACGGTGACCGGAATCATGGGGCCCAACGGCTCGGGCAAGACGACCGTGCTGAGGCTGCTGTGCGGCCTTCTGCGGCCGGATTCCGGCAGTGTCCTGTTGCACGGGACCACACCTCTCTCCAGGTTGCCGCGCAAGGAAATCGCGCGCACCATCGCGATGGTTCCTCAAAGCCCCGGCGACGGGTCTCAGCTGACGGTCATGCAATTTGCGATGCAGGGCCGGTATCCCCACCTCTCTCTCTTCGGATTCGAGACCGCGCGGGACGAAGAAATTACAAAGGATGCTTTGGAAATGACCCGGCTGACCCAATATCGCAAAGTGCGGGTCTGCGAACTCTCCGGGGGAGAGAGGCAGCGCCTCTTGCTGGCCAGGGCTCTGGTACAGCAATCGCAGATCCTGCTGGTTGACGAACTTACTGCCAATCTGGATATCAACTATCAGATTGAGCTGATGCGCCTGGTCAAAAGCCTGACACAAGAGCGCAGGCTTGCAACACTCGTCGTTTCCCATGAGATTCATCTTCTGGGCAGCTTTGCTGATCGCATTGCCTTGATGTCGGAGGGCACAATCCGGTGCCAGGGAACAGTATCCGAAGTTGTCACAAGGGAAAATCTAAACCGGCTCTTCGGCCTGGATTTTCATGTACGGCCCGCGGCGGACGGCCTGCTTGAAGTTCTGCCTGTCATCAACGAACGGAGGTAATCATGAATTCAAACCACGCCGCGGCTGGGCTGCAACCGCGAAATGCACGAGATCTGAAAAAAAACAGGAAAAGCGCTTGCGCGCACCCTGTACTACTTACCCGCAAATCCTTTGCGGGAAGGAAAGGATTTTCACCCTCGATACGCAGAGCAGGGAGGCGCGAAGCGCCGGCAGTGAATAGCCGCGCCCGTGAGGGCGTGGTTGAGCGAGACACAGAATTGAGGTCCGAAGGACCGGCACAGATGTCTTGTGCCGCACCTTCGGCGCTCATTCCCATCGCCCAAAAACCCCGGCCTGACGAGGGTGTCCAACGGCCGTTTTATGGCGGAAGAGTGCCGCGCCTTTGGCGCTCAATTCCTAGCGGTCCCTATCCCGGCCTGACGGCCGGGCCTATTCAATGGCGGCCCTTCGGGCCTCAGCACGACTTGAATGTCAACCGCCGGACAGCCTCTCACGGCCGGGGCTATTGTCTGCCGCCTCTTCGAGGCTCATTTTTTCCGCGGTTCTGCTGTGAACGTAAGTTCTTGTTGCGGCTATGCCGCGCCGTATGTTTCGCGGTTTGGCTCCTGCTCGTCCTTTCATACGGGTGGACTCAGGAGGAAGGGCGGCGTCACGTTACCGGCACCGTGGTCGACCAGAGCGGCGCTCCTGTTCCCCGCGTTCTTATCGAGATCGGCAATCCAAAAGGGCCGGTGGTCGCATCCTCTCTGACTGATCAGCGGGGCAGGTTCGCTTTCGACCTGGCGGATGGAAGTTACACTCTGAATGCCGCAGCTTCCGGGCTCGCGCCGATTAAGCATCTCTCGTTTGACGTCAGCGCCATAACCCGCCCGATAAACCTGACGATGGCGATCGCGGCAATCAACCAGTCCATTGTCGTGACCGCGACTCGAACGGAGGCACCCCTGACCCAGGTGGGAAGCAACACCACGGTCATCCGCGGGGATGATCTGCAGAAAGGGGGCTTTCTATCGGTCGCCGACGTATTGCGCCGGGTTCCCGGCCTGGCAGTAGCACAAAACGGCAGCAATGGGCAATTGGCTTCTCTCTTCATGCGTGGCGGCGAATCGGACTATACCAAGGTGCTGATTGACGGCATTCCTGCCAATGATCCGGGCGGCAGTTTCAACTTTGCCAACCTCTTGGTCGCAGGCATCGATCGCATCGAAATCGTGCGCGGACCGCAGAGTGCTCTCTTCGGATCCGATGCCATGGCCGGGGTAATCCAGATCTTTACCAGGCGCGGCACCAGCGATGGCCTGGAACCGCGGCCGGACATCGCGGTCGAAGGCGGCAGTCTTGCGACGTTTCGCTACCAGGCTGGTATCGGCGGCAAAAGCGAAAAGTTCGACTATGCGGCATCCTTCGCGCGCATGGACACGGACAACAATGTGCTCAATGGTTCCTTCAACGATGCCGCCGTGAGCGGAAACCTGGGTTTCCGCCCTTCGCCTAAGAGCCAGCTGCGGATTGTTTTCCGAAGCGATTCCGGCCGCGCCGGAGTGCCCGGCCAATGGGCCTTTCACCGCCCGGATCCGGACCAGTTCTACCGGCACCGTTCCCTGTCCGGGGGAGTCAACTTTACCTATATCTCTACTCCATCCTGGCTACAGACGCTGTCCTATACGGTCAACGATTCCCGGCAGTACTCCGAGGACCGCATCGATAACGGCAGCTTCGTGTCGAGCTACCGGGGCCGGATGGCTCCCTTCACTTCTTACGATTTTGCTTTTCAGACGCTCAACCAAAGCCGGCGCCAGAAGATTTCATATCAAAACGAAATCTCCCTCGGCCATACCCATCGAATTACTTCGGGCGTCGAGTACGAACGGGAGGACGGCACCGTGGGTGATCCGCGCAACGACCCGCTGGTGGCAGTACGGAATAACATTGGTGGATTTTTTCAGGACGAGTGGTTCCTGCACAAGCGCCTCTTTGCCACCGCAGGCGTGCGGGTCGAGCATAACGGGAGTTTCGCCCTGGCCGCGGCGCCCCGTTTGTCGCTGGCATGGCATGCCCGCCAGCCGGCCCCGAACAGCTTGCTGGGGCTCACCAAGATCAAGGCCAATTTCGGTACGGGCATTAAAGAGCCCACCCTTGTGGAATCGTTCAGCAAATCCCCCTATTTCCAGGGCAATCCAGACCTCAAGGCGGAGAAGTCTACGAGTTACGATGTCGGCATCGAGCAGTATTTCAGCCATGGCAAAGGCGCCGTCGAGGTCTCTTTCTTCGAGAATCGATTCCGCAACCAGATCGACTTCATCACCACGGACTATTCGACGTTTGCAGGGACATTTTTCAACATCGGGAAAACTCGCGCCCGCGGCATCGAGACCAATTTCCAGCAGAGTTTCGGCCGGTATGTGGAGCTTTCAGGATCCTACACTTTCCTGGACTCCGTGGTTCTGGAAAACATCGCTGCCTTCGATCCGGCGCTGGCCCAAGGCCAGCCGCTCCTGCGCCGGCCGCGTCATTCCGGCTATCTCGACTTGAAATGGAAACCCGGACGCTGGACATTCGGAGCCACGGGGACGCTTGTCGGCCGGCGGGCCGATTCCGACTTCGCCGGTCTTGAATTCACGCGCAATCCCGCTTATGGCGTGCTGGATCTGCTGGCCAGTTTCCGCCTGTTTTCCGGATCTTTCGCGTACGTTGTTGTAAACAACGCCCTCGACAGAAAATATATGGAGGTGCTCGGATACCCTGCTCTGCCCGCGCGCTTCCGCATCGGATTCACTACCGGCTTCTAGGCATCGCCACCGAAAAAGCCGCCACGAAAAACAGCGCGCAGAATATCCGCAACCTGAAAGCCTCAACGCAGAGCTCTTGCGACGGCTGCGTCGTTCATTGAAATCAGAAACTTTGATTAGCGAGCCAAGTTTCGGGAGAGAGCACAAAGACCACAGAGAACCAATCACGTTATTTCAGTTCGGGGTCGGGGTCGGTATAGGAATCGGCGTTTCACCCATGCCG
>Ga0315284_10006477_pt1 | contig 16650 bp, 14 predicted proteins | sample YL17G09_16_MG_FD_203696 | JGI IMG/M metagenome (GOLD analysis project Ga0315284, IMG submission 203696) | Sediment microbial communities from Yellowstone Lake, YNP, Wyoming, USA - YL17G09_16 | ecosystem: Environmental > Aquatic > Freshwater > Lake > Sediment | place: USA: Wyoming | collected...
CGTGCGTTCGTGCCTCCGAGGACAACTCCCCTCTTCGGTGCCACGTACATAGTAGTAGTAGTCGATGCCACGCCGATTGGCACAGATACCTGACCAATTACAGATGGTTCTACGTTAGTGGCTAACCCTGTAGTAGCTGCAGAAAGGAAGTAAACATCCCCTGCAGTAAGGCCAGTAAGACCAGATACTTCTCCTGATAGGGTAATCTCAAATATTAAAGAACTGACAACTCTACTAACCATACCCACAACTTCAGCTGTATTAGCTGCCGTAGCTATGGCCTTAGTATACGTGGAGCCGTTGAGATATAAAAGGTCTCCGACCACAAAGCCGTGAGCGGAACCAGTGGTCACCCTATCAATGGTGCCACCACCGCCAATACCAGACCAAGCGCCAGAAGCGTATCCCTCAAACGCACTACTATCCGTATTGTACCGAACCATGCCGGCTGTAGGAGCAGGCCTCTGAGCTTCCGTACCTGCAGGTAGAGTGAGTGCACCAGTTACTAGGCCAGTTGAAGATACTGTAGTCTTATTGAGTAAAGTCTCGGTACCAGCTAAGGTAGCCAAAGTACCCGTGGAAGGAAAGGTAACATTAGTATTATCTGCACCCGTGCCGCCGTTGGCTTTAGCCACGATACCAGTAACATTGGCAGCCGTACCGGACACATTCCCAGTAATATTCGCTGTAATGGTTCCAGCAGAAAAGTTATTACTACCGTCTCTGGCTACTATAGCCGATGCTGTATTAAGATTAGTGGCCGTTGTTGCACCATTAGCTACCTTACCGGCTGTAGAAATGGTAGCCAGCTTGGTGTCAACGATACCCGCTGCTGCATCTACATTGTCATTAGTAATCTTGGCCGAAGTAACTACACCCGAGGCATCTCTAACTAGTGCTTCATTCGCATCACCGAGAACCGTTTTTAGACTAGCAACACCGATGTCTTGTATGGTATTTAGGTCACCGTCGATAGTCTTATTAGTGAGTACTTGTGCTAAGTCTTTTTCAACAAGCGTTGCAACTACTGGGGAGCCTGAGTTATCGACCAAGTTGGGTAGACGAAAGGTAACATCGGTTTGTGAACCCGATTGTGTTGCCGAGTCTAGCTTGGTTTCCCGGCCGCCGGACCTGAATACTACTTTTACTAACTCTGTTATCGAGCCCCAAATCTTCATGTCGTTACCTTCCTTGTGGGATTGCCGTCCCGGTTATACTAACCGACTTTTCGGTTCGTTACTACTAACTTCTTATCAGTACCCGCCACGAGGTAGTAGGTGCTGAAGAAGACGTTAATGTTACTGTATTGGTGTCTGTTCTAGCCACAACGTCTACATAGATTGTTATACCAGATTCATCGTATATCTCGACAGTTACGTCTAGAGTGCCGAGGCTATGGGTAATTACTTTAGTTACCCCGTCAGCTGTTAGCCAGTTGGCTGCTACCTTACCACCACCGACTACACCAGAGATGTACGACTTCATCGCCGACACGCTGGCCGCTTGGTCGGTCTCAGTGCCAGCAGTAGAGTTCACGACGGCTGCTGATTTAGCCCCTGCTGCGTCAACATAGGCGGCCGGATTCGTATTAGAGTACTTACCAGCAACACCCGATTGAAGTCCGGATAGGTCCGAAGTAAGATTAGCTACCTTACTTTGGGCGATACCCGCTGTAGCAGAGATGTCCGCATCTACAATCTGACTACCACTTCCTGCTGCAGTAACACGTCCCTTAGCGTCAACCGTAATAGACGCTCTAGTATAACTGCCTGCCGTCACTCCAGTTACTGCCAGAGTGGTATTTGCTGCCCCAGGACCGGCCGCTGTCACGTCTCCGGTTAGGGAACTAATGAAGTTACCGGAGTCTTGCTTACTATTAAACGTCGTCCAGTCGGTGGCACTTAAGTACCCGTTTGTACTGGTAGTAGCGGCGGGTATACCAATAATTGGAACAGCCGAAGTACCACCAACGGTAATCGGACTGCTCGGTGTAATACTAACTACTTGGCCAGCCCCTGCTGCCTTCCATTCAAGAGCGGTACCTGCCGCATTTACAGCTAGTATGTTAGCTGCGTTAGCGGCGTAACTACCTGCTGCTCCCTCTACGAGATTCTTAGTACCGAGGATGGCAGTAGCCGCCCCAGTACCCCCCTGTCCGATAGTAAGGGGTACGGCTAGGTTAAGTCGGCCGTCACCTTTAATGACAACAACGGTACCGTCGTCGGACACAGTTAGAGCGCGGTTAACGTCAACCACATTGACAGTAAGATTCCTGTCTGCAGTAAGTGTACCTGAGGGAGAAAGATTGAGGTATCTTTTAATCTGGTTGGGAGCTGTTCCCGTAGTATTCGACAACAGGGAGAGGGCAGAGTCAACCTTGAAAGAACTAGTAAGAAGGAGTACGTCGACGGTATGCCCGTCGTCACCGAGCTGTATACTGCCACCAACACCACTTCCCCCCACATCGGGAGACTGGGGCTCAATAACGATATTGCCCCGTGAGCGGACATTCAGATTGTCTGTACTATCAACGGAGAATGTAGCTCCGCTTATCCCACCGAGCGTGTCCAACCGATTAAGGTTATACTTGGCGTCAGCAGATAAGTCGTCAGCTACCTTAAGTTTTAGGTATCTAGTAAGAGTGGTAGCCATTTAATGACCTTATGGTAAAGAGGAGGCGGTCAGTCCTCACATGGGAACTATACCAGGAAGTGGACAAAGTGTCAACATAGTAGGCAGGGAGGGGGGAGGAGGAGCCGGCCCGTTTTAAGAGCCGACCCCGAACTCAAGAGATGGGACACGCGCACATGTCCGACCTCTGAGGAAAGAGACGGTGGAAAGGTACCTTCCCTGCCGCCTTCTTTTTGTGTGAACCTGGTAGCCCAGGTAACCCAACCACTCAGCACTCGGGCGTATAGCCCCTGGCAGGTTGCGCCAGCGGGTGGACGTTCGTCTCAACTAATGAATGAGTAGAGACTCACTTTCGGGTAAGGTTACGGCTTCTTGACGTACTCTACATAGATAGCTACTTTACCTGCAGTACCTGCCGATGTAGCAATGGTTAACTTCAACTCACTAGCGGCTGACAACTTGATGGCAGTAGCTGAACCAGCCAATGCCCGACTAGCTGTAGTAGCTGCAGCGACGAGGTCAAATTGTGCAGTAAGAGCAGTTGCTCCCGCCGACACAGTAACCGCTGTCGCTCCAGTAACTGCAACTTCTTTGTCAATCCACACATTGGTGACAATGCAGCCGGCTGGTAGTTTAACTCCGAATAGGATGTCGCCAATAGCGCCACCATCCAAAGAGAAATCCCAGACAACTGACTGTACTTGTTTAGCAAAGTTTAATACTGCAGCTTCGCGCTTATTGACGCGACCTGTAGCTAGTAGACCTGCTTCTGTTCTTTGTGCTGCTTTCATTTTAGTGTCCTTTCTGATTAAGGGAACCGGGGAGACACTACTCCCCGTCCCTGGTTATAGGGGCCTTAGCTGTTGGTAAAATTCTTGATTACACCGATAGATGCAGGGTGTTTGCAGATTAACACGCCACTCGCCTGCAAGTAGCTGACCATAGCATTACGGTAAGCCCCGCCGGATACTTTCAGGTGGAAGTCAGTCATGTCTTGGCCCTTAACGGTTTCGAAATCGCTACCGTGGAACTCAAGGACCTTCTCGCCAGCTTTGGTTTCAGGCAAACAGTAGATGGTGCTTTGTGGTACATACTCAGAAGTCACGCACTCAAGAACATCATTACCATGAACGTAAGCGAAGTACTTGACGCCACGCTTATTGTCTTCGACAGTCTGGAACCGGCGGTCGGTTTCACGGCTTTCGATAAATGTTGAGTGGCTTTCTGGAGCCATCGTCAACATTTTCCAGCGGTAACGGTCTTGACCAACTGCCAGTTTCACTTTGTCCATCAGCTTCTGTACGTGTTTCACGTCGAGTGGGTTACCACCAGCATCATAGTGACTACCAGCAGTTACGCCGCTCATCGTGATGCCGTGGATAGTACGGCCGTCGTTAGCGGCTAGGGAGCCTAAACCTGCAATAACTTGGGTCGCCGTACCGTAATCACCAACTGTAGAGTTCGAGGTTAGGTTGGGGAATACATCCGACGCACTGTACGAAGAGCGTCTATAGAATACTTCACCTACAGCCGGAGCTGCTGGTGTTGTACCAGAAACGACAGCAAGAGTTACCTGGCTACTGTCACGATTCTTGTCAACAACAGACCAGATAGTGTCTGGTGCTGTCGAGGAGTTAGTTCCCACTACTGCCTTGGCAATAAGACGGTCATTGTACTCAAAAAAACCAACGTGTCCACGGCCCGATGCACTTAGGGTCACCGTGATTTGGCCGCCGGAAACAGCCGTCGAAGACAGGACCGTACCAACAACGCCGGTACCATCCCCGTAAAGGTCAGCGGCCAACCGGCGCTTAGCTGCAGACATTTTACTGTCAATCTCAGCTGCTAACGGCTCAGCATACTTCTCTGGATTCTTACGTGCACGGTCGAACACCGAGTAATCGAGTTCAATGGTCGCGTTCATCTCTTTTAGAGTAGCAATGTACTCCGTGATTGATATATTTTGGCTGTCTGGGAACACGCGGCTTGGTGACGCGAGGTCGCTATACTGGATAGCTGCCGGCCCTAAGCTTGATTGAAACATGAAGCGGAGTTCACGTGCCAACGAGTTACCAACTTTAGCTCTCTTGACCATTTCATAGTCGCGGAAGTCGGTTGAAATCTGGTTACGGATACCGTCGCTAAATGCGATTTGAAGAATCTTACCTAACGGTAGGGAGTCGAATTGATTAACTGCCATGATACTTTACTCTTAATTAATTGGTTATTTTTTAAATGCTTGACTGTATTTGCCCCAGCCCTTAAACAGGCCAGTCAAATTTCCTTGCCGAATCATATCGCCGGCTTCCTTGCCGACATTGCTACTACGGTAACCGCTGGCTACTGCCGCTTGCGCGTTCTCAGTTGCTTCCTGCTTCCGTTGTTCAACTACCTTAGCTGCCTTCTTCTCCGCTTGCACATTGATTTGCTTACGCAAAGCAACGGACACTGCCTTGAATTCTTTTTCAACTAGGTCAGATGTAAGAGGAATTCCTTTTTCCTCATATGGCTCAAGACGTTTTAGTGCGCTCGTCCACAGCATCTCATCGAACATTGCTTCCGTATTAGCATCCCCGAGTTTGTCGGCGAATCTATAACGGTCGAATGAAGGATGTACCGTACTTTCAAGAACTTTCATCTCAGACTGTTCACGCTCCTGCGTGATTGAGTTTCTGAAATCTTCGTTCTCTTTGTTCCGGCGGTCGAACTCAGCTTGACGCTTTTGCTCCTGCTCTTTCAGCTGGAGGAGTTCTCTTTGCTCTGGACTTGCTTTCTGAAGAAACGAGTGTCTATCGATACGCGATTTCTCCCACTCATCAAAAGCTCCTTGTCGGCCTTCGAGAAGGTCAACTAAACCAGCGACTCCATTCGACTGGTATGCTTGTTCGAGTGTGTCCCAATTACCAGAAAGTGAGGCTACCTTATCTTCTAGTTCCTTCTTAGCCCCCAATGCTTGGTCACGTTCGGCTTGCCACTTCCGTGCACCATGGGCCATCTGGACGTACTTCTTGAGTTGGTCCTTATTTTCCCAATCAATTTCAATCTTTCGCTTGCCCTTATCGTCGGTAATCGTGATTGATTCTTTCCCACTAGGTGTCTGAGGCTTTGCAGCGGCTTCTGCGGAGCCTACCTCAGAGTCTGTGGAGGTATCTTCACTTCCCTCTGACTCACCAAACAAACTATCTACCGTTGACTCTGACGTGGTAACTGAGTTGTCGTCGTCGTATGAGCTTACCGCCCGTACTCCAGAACTAGAATCAGTTGCCGCTTCACTATTATTACTTCCTGCGTTTCCACTCCGAATTGACTGTGCAATTTGCGCTATACTTGCTGCTGTTGACACCGGGCACTCCTTTGTCGGTCCGTGAGGATGCGACGATTGTTAATTGTGCCAATAGTATCAGGTAAGCGGCTAATTTGTCAAGGGATGAAAATGCGATTTATTGTTGCCCTAGTCTGTAGGTGGACCCAAGTAGGTGTAAACTCTGGGTTCTCAAGATAGAGTCCAGCCTTTTCAAGGAGTTGGATATTTTTGATACACCACGCAGCCAGTTGGCCGTCTGCGTCCACAAAGTCCACAGCCTCACAGGTGAGGTGGGCGGAGCGTTTCGCGCCTCCCGCTTTCAGATTGTATACACCCGGTCGGTATCCTGAAGAGACTTTCATCGGCTTATTGTACGCCTGCCGTATAATATTAACACATACGACTAGGCGGTCGAGGTTAGCTTTCTGTTCAGGGGAAAGGGGGGCATCCTTGTCCCGGCCCATCAGTATCTCTGAGTGGGTTACCTTCCCTGTAATCTTACTGCTCATTTAGCCTCCGACCATTGGGGGTATTGGTCCCGGAGGAGGGGCACCAAGTTCCGGTGGGGCAACAGCTCCGGCTAGGGAGGGTGTCGGCCCGGGAGTACCGCCAGGAGGTGGACCCTGTAAGGAAGCCTTCTCTTGCGCTGCTAGTTGTACGCGGTCTCTAATATGCTGCTTACACAACTCTTTAAGTTCCGGCTCCAGGAACTGAAACTCACTAGTCATGAAGTACTCTAACGCCCACGCAATCATGTTCTCGTGGTCGAGTAAGTCTTCGGGGGGAATCAAACGTCCCGTTGCTATCATCTCATCGAACACTTCTCTCTGCCTGTTCTCAGCTAAACTCAACCGGTCGTACATACCTTCTAGTTCATTTAGTTTCATCAGTTTGAGGCTGGTACGAGTAGGTACTCCCGCCTTCTCGAATAACGGCTGCAGCATCATAATCTCTTCTCGTCGGGACATTGGGTCTAAGCTAAGAGACACCCCATATTCACCAACGATATCATACCCACCGTCGATGTCGGTACCTTTGAGGTCAATGGCTTCTAGTGCGTTCTCTTTACCGATAACGTAGATAGTACGGCTAGTTGGCCAGTGTTTTACAACAAGGCTAAGGATGGACTTATATACAGATTCTACTACCAGCACGTATTTATTGAAGATACGGCGGCGAATCATGTTACCCTGGTTGGTAGCGTAGTTCATCGAGGTTCCCGATGTCTCCCTCTTCTGAACGCCGAACATGGCATCGTTAACACCCATGCCATCGTTGATACCCTGAATCATGTTGACCCTAGTTGACACCATCTCTGGCATAAGCTGAGGTACTTCCATAAAGTATGGAGGCTGATTGCTCGATATCTTGACCACATCCCAAGGACTATTACTCATACTTTGAGCAACTTCTGCGGTATCGGGTACTACCATCCGTGCCACACCGTGGGCGTGAATGTTGTCCATTACAGCAGTGTCAATCTTTAGTAGATTCTCCTGCAACTGGGCGACGTATTCTACAGAGCTTCTCCCCCACACAATGTTGGGAACATCAATATCAGTAAGGATATGGTAGGGCAGGGACGCCTGCTCGGGGATTTTCTTTAGCTTTTGCTCAATGACATCATCGGGTAGGTCGGAGTCTACTACCTTTCTAGAAGTACCTCCTTTAGCGAAGCGGAAAGGGCTCGGCCTACATGGCTCAATCACCGCACCGCCTACTGTGGTGAGGCAATACCTACCGAGGTAGCCGTTTGTTGGTAGTCCGGTCTCCCAATATTCAAGTAGTTCAACGGAGTTATAGCGAGCATTAGAGAGCTGCGACTGACGGTCGGCAGTTTTCTGGAAAGTCTCATCACGATTAACCCTGGCTGCCTGAAGTTGGTCAGCTTTGTCCGGCCACCTGGAGCAGGCCTCGTCGTAATCGACAAAGACCCGCTCCAGTACCCACTTTACCTCTTTCCAGCTACGAGCATCTGGGTCAACAAACATATTCCAGGTAAACGGGACAGTAATTGCAATGTCCCCTTCGAGTTTGACGGTACCATCTTCGTTATTCCACTCAATAATATCACCACGTCCACTATCCCAAACGGTCTTTATGAACGAGGAGCCGTAGACTAGGGTGTTGAGACTAAGTTGGTCGAATTGTTCTTGCATTTGGAAGTGACGAATCGCCCACCTGACGACTCGGTCAGCGGAGTCAGCACGACGGTGGTCGTCTTGGTCGCTACTGGTAGGCCGCATGACAACACTGGGGGGATTAGCACTCATCTGAGCGTGTAGGAAGCGGAGGTTCTTGAATACATAGACGTTATTACTATCCGCCCCCGACTGGTCAACTCCGGGAGCCATGGATGAGTACGCCTGCATCAGCGAGGTATCACCGAAGTTAAGGCCTGATGTATTGCCCGTAGAGTAGATTGAGTGCTCGTTCATCAGCCACCGCTGCTCGAACGGTCTCCTCTGTTGTCCGGCATCAGCGTACCGCTTCATGATATTGCGACTAGCTGTAGAGTCATCCCAAGCCGAGACCTTGATACTCACTGTAAACTCCTAGAAGTAGTAGCCAAATTTCTTCATAGCTGGTTCAATCATCTTAATCAGATTAACCACACGAGGCTTTGGCGGCATTTTCCTCAATGACTCCTGAAGTCTCTTGAGTACTAAGAAGTCTACCTCAGACGCACACCCGTCGTCAATCTTATCTAGACGAGAGCGGACTTGGTCCTCGATAGAGGGAGGTGCATGCTGTATTGTTTTCTCTTTACTTGGCGTATCATGAATCATCACCGATATGCCAATCTTCTTACCACCGCCTTCTTGCACGGTTGCCTCCTCTTCTTTGAATGGCCCTAGTTAGTAGTTCCATTTCAGCTTTCTTCCTCTTCTCATTAGCCTGGTAGAGTTGAGTATGCCAAGATGTGTCAATTGGTAGAGAATTCTCTCTTTTAGGTATCAGGTCAACGAAATATTGGGCACTATCACCAAGGTGCATATCACTACCGTTGGCAATCTTGCCTTCTTTGGTGTCCGACCACCTGGCACCAGTAATTTCTTCAATAAGATTCTCGACATGGGGTGCAATTCGAATGCGACAGCCGAGAGCTTCCTGAAAGTTCTTAATTAATTCAATTTTCCTATCATTCTTCTTATATACGCCGGTATATCTGATGCCCATACTAGCCGCTTGGTGGATGTACCAGCTTTCGTGGGGGTCCGCTACCCGGCGGACGATATTATAAGGACCACTAAGCTTGGCAACGGCCGCGATAATGTCAGTAGGTACAAATATTCCCTTAATATACTCTGCCTTGACACAATACCAGACACCCGTTGAGGGATTTTCCGCCCATAGTGTGTATCCGAGGGCCGAACTGGAGGCAGGGTCTACACTTTCAACGTGTCTCCACATCGGGCTGTAGTTCTCGGGCATCTCTACCATAGTCTCGTGGTTGAAATAGTAGACGGCGTTATCGTCAGATGTCCACTCACCGTAGAGACGGCTATTCCTGACGTGTTCGGGAAGGTGGGCCATGGTGGCCAGAATCTCCGCCTTCCGTTCGATATTCGCGTATAGCGGATTGTCAAGCATCTTGAAGCGGTATGTCTTAGCAATCGGTTCCACGAGGCCGTCGACAAACTTCTGTACCTTGATATTTCTAACAAGTGGGGTAAAACTGGCAAGCAGGTGCCCGCTCCTAGCCTGGATACGGACCATTAACTCGTTCATAATGTCGACTGTAGGGGGCAATTCGTCCACCCAGACGAGGTGGGCTACATACGACTGCAGACGGTCTCTGGCCATGTTTGGGTTTTCAAGGGACTGGAAGACGATTCTGTTACCGTTAGTCAGTTCAAGTCGCTGAATCATGTTACCAGTACGGACTTCTTTGTAAGTGCCCGGTTCTAGGTATGAGCGTATCTTCGGTAGAAGAGATTCCTCAATCTGCTTACCGCTTCGTCCGGCAACTACGCAGAGGAGAGGTTCTGCCCCCCAGTCGGTAGGCTTCTTCCACTTGGGGTGGGTCTCTGTCATCATCCAGGTAACTATGCGGGCGCAAGTCTGTGATTTCCCTGACTGGTTACCGGCTCGAATTATCTGTATCTTATGCTTGGTGATGTCATCCAAGACTTCTTGCTGGATGGGAGTAGGCTTACTGTCTGGGTTAATCGGGTCAAAGCACTCCTGAAGCCGGAGCTTGTCCAGCTTTGCTATGGCAGCAAGGAGCATTTTATCCGGCTGGGTCATCCGTCTCTAATCTCGTAAGGGTAGTACTGAGCCTAGCAAGGGACCATCGATACTAGCCAGGGGAGTCTATACTCGCGAAGCTAGTATGGACGACCCGCCTCATTCTTCCTGTAAGGTCTGTACTGCGGATACCGTAACTGACGCGCCGGCTGCCGTGGTTACTACCACTTCTCCTAATGAGAGTAGAGGTAGGTACGTTTGGTCGGCGGTTACATTGTTGTTCAGTTTGATGTAGAAGTTACCGGCACCGGTAATTGATTCTGTCTTTGAGTCAACGGCTGTACCGGAGCCGATGCTAGTACGCAACTTGGCAGTCACCGTCCCACTGGCTGCTGTCGTAGTGATACAGACGACTAAGTACTTGCTACCACCGGCAGTTATTGGAAATTTCTTACTGACAGGAACATCAGTCTGACTAGCTGTGACAGACGTAAGGTTCGGTAAAGTTGAGGTATTTGGTGACCAGGCATTCATTGTACTATCCTCCGCAGTCAGTATACGACAATTACTGGGAAAATGTCAACTGATTGTTTCCCGCCCCGATGACCAGATAAGTGGGAGGAAGCACTTTTAGTACCTACACTTAGCTAAAAAGGGCCAGGTCCGAAGACCCAGCCCTCACAACCTAGTGGTTGTTCGCTTACTTAGATTAGATACCTGTTCCCGATGGAATCTGGAACGATGCACTTGTAGCAGTAGACGTTGGTCCCATGAAAGTCTGTAGAGCGTAGCTGTCGTAGTTGCTAACATCGGAGCTACTAATTACGCCAGATGACGTTGGAGTTAGAACGCCTAAGTTAACCCCGTTGAAGATATCATACATTGCCGGGCCAATGACTTTCACTAGCCGTACTTCCTGCATCATTGGTAGGGTTGCGCCAGACCAATCAAAAGTAATAGTACCGTCGCCGTTGTCAGTTTGACCAATTACCATTGGGAATGAGTAGGTCACAGGTCCTGGGCCGGGGCCTGCTCCCATGTATGTAAACGACATCGACGGGGAACCGATGACCGTTGTTCCGCTACCCTCCGTAAACACTAAACGGTAAGTTCCGCCAAGGTTTAGAGGACTAGGTGTGTAGCCTTGACTAACGAAGGCAGGTCCCAAGTTACCGACATGCAACCAGAATCCAGCCATGTCATATTCTAGGCGAACATTTTCAGTAGTTGCGCCGAGTGCCATCCAGTTTACTATGCCAACTGCTGCGCCAAAGCTTGCGCTCATAAAATATGCGGAACTTGGTTGGCCACCACCACCCCCGCCCGAGCCAGTCTCAGAGCTTAGGTAACGAACATAGACAACGTCACCAGTAACCAGTTGACTCACACCACCAGCTGCCAGAGGTCCGGCAAAGAAGATACGGGTCTTATTGTTAGTGGTTGACACCGTGTAATCGTCGCCGTCATGAGCATACAGTGAGCCGATGAAGACCATTTCACTGTCCGCTTTACAGGTAACAGCTAGGTCAATGTAACCATTGCTAGCGTCGTCAGCAGACAAGACAATCTTCTCTTTACGGGAAGTTACTGCTTCGATTGCATCGACGCGAACGTCGAGAGCACTGTCAGCAGCTTCACGAGTAGCAGCTTCCGAGCTAACTGCAGCTTGACGGTTCGAGACTTCTTGAGCCAGCGCCGATTCTACTGCATCGACTTCACCTTGGAGTGAGGCGTCAGCAGCCTGACGGGCAGACTCTTCTGCGGAGACAGCCGCTTGCCGGTTTGAAACTTCAGCGGCCGAAGCAGCTTCGTCGTTTGTAAACCGAGTATCAATTGCAGCTTCTTGGCCTTGAGCGCGGGAAACTTCAGAACTGATAGCAGCCTGAAGAGCAGCTTCCGCCGCAGTTGCCCGGCTTTCTTCTGCAGCAACAGCCGAACTAGCGGAAGTGCCTAGAGCGGTAACAGCCGCAGTCAGGTCACTGTCAGCAGCTTGGAATGCACCGACGATTTCCGTTAAGGAATCGAGAGCAGCTGGGTCCAAGTTAGACGTAAGGTTGTCAATTTGGCTTTGCAAGTTGGCATCAGCTGCCGAACGAGTATTAGCCTCATCGCCACCCCAGGTGTCGACATAGCTCTTGGTTACTGGGTCAGCTTCTAGGACATCGAGGCGTCCCGACAATGCAGCGTCAGCAGTACCACGAGTACCGGCTTCAGCGTCAATGTTAGCTTGCAAAGAACTGTCAGCCGATTCACGAGCCGACTGTTCAGCTGAATCAGCGGATTGACGAGCCGAAGCTTCGTCAGCCACGTCGCTAGATAGGCTGGCGTCTCCAGCAGCGCGGTCAGCGGACTCTTGAGCGAGTGCTGCGTTGTTGCTGATGACGTAGCTACCAAAGGCGCTATCGCTTTCAGTATCAACCGAATTAATCAAGTTGACGATTTCTGCAAACGAGTCAGCGTCAGCGGTAGCTGCGCTTAGGATTGCATCGATACGTCCCTTCTCCGTGTCAATCGCCGACTGGAGGCCGCTATCCGCGCTCTCACGGGCCGATTGCTCAGATGCTAGGCCAGCAGCTGCGCTGTCACCGGCTGCAGATACTTGCGCATCTACATAGCTCTTACGAGCAACGTCGTTACCCTGTGATGGGTCGGCGCTAACCTGGGGCAGCTTAAGAAACTGCAGTACGTTTGAGCCGTCGAGTTTCATCAACTCAACATCCGCACCATCGGCCTGAGCGGCACGAATAGCTTCATTGTTGAGAAGCTTAAGTTTACTACCGTCAATCGCGTTGGCGGCAATAAACCCTTTTCTAATCTGTGACATAATTTTCCCTCTTGGGTAAGAATCTAACCAGGACCATCCCAGTTAGACGTTGGTTCTAGTTGAGGAAGCGTTTAGTAGAAATAGTCTACTTGTAAGATATCGCCGACGAGTAAGAGACCATCGAGTCCTAGAGAATCCCAGGAGACATCTTTACCGGCAATCGTGAAGTCGGACCCGTAAAACTGAGCGCAACCTTCACGCGGGGTAACAGATATATTATAACTCAAATCAGGTGTCAATGTCAACGTGATTCGCTTCTGGCTAAGGGCGTATTCTGTAAGAGTAAACAGTTCTGATGCTGCTTTCTTTACCGCTTCGTATTCGAGAGAACCCTTCGGTCCCCAGAAAGAAAGTTCAACAACACACTCGGTGTCACTCTCCCACCCGAAGGTAACACCCTTAGTATTAACTGAGCCAGAGAAGTAGGAAGGAGTGGTATAGTATCCGGTAGCTGCCGCGTCAGAGAAGAAGCGAGCGTCGGTGTTCAGCTGCCTGACTTTCCACCCAATATTCGTACACCCATCCGGGAACGCATACAGGGGACGTTCACCTGGACTGACAGTAATTGCAACTACAGTAAACTGATTCGCCGGCGAGACGGCTGAGTTACTAATCTCAACGACGGCCCCTGCGGACCCTGAGGGGGAGAAAGCCATTCTTAGGCCCCGCTTTCAATGAGGCGAATGTCGCACGTTGCACCGTCAGAGGTAGCGTAGATGGTGACTCCGGCCTGTATCTCGATGCCTAGGGCGTCCTTGGGACCGACCGGCCACCCGGTAGCCGGGACTGCCTTAGCTGCAGTTTCAGAGAGGTAGATGATTCCAGAGGTAGACCAGTTCTTTATAACAAGCGAGTTACGGTCGGTTAACGAGGCGGGGATTAGTACGGAGGTAGTCGGTCCTATCGTCTGCTGTCCGGTACGGATAGTAGCGGAACTAACTATCCTAGTATCTCCAGTGCCCGTGTTAACAGCACGCGCTGATAGCTCGTAGCTGCAAGCTCCTGTATACGTTACCTTCGCCCTCAGTCGGGTAGGTACTACGCTACTTCTCTTTTGGATGAGGGAGGTCGTTGGAGTTGTGATATCAGGAAAGTCAAAGAGGAGGACTTCTTTATTACCGTCATCAAGGATACCAAAGACTTGAACGTCCAAGGTACCAGAGATAGCGGTTACCCACAGTAAGGCTAGTACTGCATCAGACTGCACACTAAAGTCTATGATAGTAGTTCCCGAACTAGTCGGAGACTCCTTCTTTAGTACTTCCTGTAGTCCTTGTTTCAGTATCACTATCTACTCCTAAGACAGTGTCAATACTAACAGTCTCAACGGCAGGTGTCAAGTACTTGACTTTAGAGCGGACATATTCTTCTAGTTCGGCCCGAGACATCGACGATAGCTTGGTATCCAAATTCTCTTCCGGGGCCTTCTTGGGCATCTTATTGGCGGCATCGAGGACCAGCTTAGCTGAGTTGACCTTGGCCGTAGGGTTGGCATTCGGGTCAGTGAGTATCTCTTCGAGGCTGTCTAGGGCAAGCTGGGCCATGTATTCTAACCGCTGCTTGAACTCCTGCTTGTTCTGCCACCAGTCGACGAAGCCAGGTACCGCCCACCACCGGGAGAGGCGAGAATCGGCCCCGAGCTGCTTTGATGCAGCGAGTGTCAAAGTGTCATTGTCGCCGACACCAAGAGGATGGTCGGAGAGGCTAGTCCAGAAGGCGGCCTTTGCTCTACGCATATCTGGAGTAGGACTAAAGATTACTTCCTGGGTAGCGGCTGCTAGGACTTTACTTAAGTTATTGAGACTTGACATTGTATTCCCACGAGACGATATACGGCTACTACTACAAGTACATTATAATACTTGTAGCTACGTGTCTAGTAGCTTCTAGTTGCTTCATCTAGCTCCTGTTTAAAACAGTTACTAAATGTAAGCCCCTTCTAGTCCTCCTCATATATACCACACTGTAGCGGTACGTTTCGGGTTCTAGAAGATGCTCTCGGAAGCAGTCCGAGGTTCTTAGTTGTTATCTGTTGCGTGTTGCTAAGGCTAGGCTGCCGCTCGACTTTAACTACCAGAAGAGTTACTCCTGGTGCTCCTGAGTCGGACGAGGGCGGTGAAAGAATCACTAACTACACCCGACTAGCTTTTTAGCTCACTCTAGATAACTGTCCCGAATTGAATGGCCAGTCTTGCCTGCAGGTAAGGGGCACCAGTTTGTTACTGGCTCAACAGTGATTCTATACCCGGTAGCTTGGATTCATTTCAACCCGTCGAACCTGATACTGGAAATCTCTAGTCTCCCAGCAGCAGTGTACTTACTGGGATAGTGTCACAAGTCTCATCTCGTGTCAACGGTAATCGGGCCCCACATATTAACTTCGTGAATATATAGGCCCCTCTCAGGAACAGGATATAGGACCCTGAGTACCTACCTTAAACCTAAATCAAGGATAGTAGTATCTGCTCACCTATCAGCTCACGAGCTAACAATCCGCTCAGATAGTTAGCCTTCCGTCTTACTAAGCTCAGATAGTAGGCGGTCGTACCTAGAGGCAATAATCATACAGTGGTCGAGGAAAGTCTTCGTATCCGTTGCCATTTTCATCCTATTACACACCGAACAGCAAGGAATGACGTTACTATCTATATAGCCCTCTTTGCTATTTACCCTATCTATCCCATTCATCACTGCCGTAACAGTTCTACCCTTACCCTTATTGGGCTTACTCTTATACGGCCTTGGTGGACTCCCACAGTACGTGCAGTCCTGTTCCACTATTTCCACGAATTGTTCGGGACTTAGGGACCAGATTATCTGCCTGTCGATGGCTCCTTTAATATACCTGCGAAGCTGGGCCCGGAGTCCAGCTACCTTGGAGAACTTACCTGTCACCTTGAGGGCGGTGTCCATGGCGTTGTTCTTCATTAAAGCCGAGTGATAATCGCACTGTCCACACGTCTTGATGTATCCGGCAGCGGCGTCAGAACCACGTACTTCCTTCAACCGGCCGCAATCGCATTGTGCTAACCAATACATCCCCCTACCACTACCCCCGTACCTGACCGGGTGCATCATTGTAAGGTGGTTATATTTCTTGTCTTTATGATTAGTCCTACGCGCAGCCATAAGTGCCTCTTTCTATTGATAATAGCAACTATGAACCAGAGAGTCAACTATAAAGGGGCGGAACCCTAGGCATCCCCGTGTGTAGAAAGGGAAATTCTTCATCCTGGGTGGGGGTCCGGCGGCACTTACCTATTGCCCAATCCCCCCAGCTGCCTCGTCCCCTTTGTATAGGAGAGAGGTAAATATCCATCTCCAATCTCACCATCCCACCGTCCACCACCAATCGCACAGCCAATCGTACCCAATTCGGGTGCCATCGTACCCAATACCCCCCGAGTAACCGGGTGCTGTATAGGGAGTTGACACCCCTGGTTATACCTTGGTCACTTTTCTATCTGATATCATTCACCTTTCCAGCATTTGTTGATTCAACTGACCTTTTTTGTCTAATGCTTAAACACCCCCATGCTAGTCTTTTCAACAGGTTACTCTTGGCACGCGGTATGCAATAGTATCTATGTGAGACGCGATACTGCGGACTACAAACTGAGGTACCCAACATGTTCATTACCTACGCTATCTGCTTAATCGTTATTCTTGGCTCTATCATCGCTGTTGGTGAAATGAGTAA
>Ga0315284_10006479_pt1 | contig 16647 bp, 16 predicted proteins | sample YL17G09_16_MG_FD_203696 | JGI IMG/M metagenome (GOLD analysis project Ga0315284, IMG submission 203696) | Sediment microbial communities from Yellowstone Lake, YNP, Wyoming, USA - YL17G09_16 | ecosystem: Environmental > Aquatic > Freshwater > Lake > Sediment | place: USA: Wyoming | collected...
TACGGCATTCCCGAGGACGAGATCGCGAAGGTCTTCGAGAAGTTCTACCGGGCGCGGGGCTCGCGCCACGAGGCCACGGGCACCGGCCTCGGCCTGCCGCTCGTCCGGCACATTGTAGAAACGATTCACGGCGGCCGTGTGGCCGTCGAAAGCGAGGTCGGAAAGGGAACGACGTTCCGGCTCCACTTGCCGGCCGTCCGTTAGCCCTCGGACCGGTCGCCTCAGGCGACCCTGGCACGGGTACGGCTCGTGCCGTGGCCGGCTCAACGGGGCGAGGAGGGATGATATGACATTCAAGATTCTCGTAGTCGACGACGAAGCCCCCATTGCCAACGTGGTGGCGATGAAACTTCGGAACGCCGGCCTGGAGGTGGTCGTCGCGATGGACGGCCTGGAGGCCTACGAACTGGCCATCGCCGAACGCCCCGACTTCATGATTACCGACCTCCAGATGCCGGGCATGAGCGGGATCGAACTGTGCGCCCGCCTCGTGGCCGAACTGGACGGAGGCATTCCGACGATTCTTCTGACGGCCAAGGGGTTTGAACTCTCGGCCGAGTCCGTCCGCGAACTCCCCGTTCGCCGAATCATGACTAAACCGTTCAGCCCGCGCGAACTGCTGGCTCAGGTTCAGGAACTGCTGGGTCTGCTGGCCACCACGTAGCCGGCTGGAGGAAAACGGGATGATTGTTTGTCAGGAAGCCGCCAAGCCGATCCTCGCGTGCGAGACGCTTGGGCAGATTGCCCGCGAGACGCTCGAGGCGACCGGCGTGGCCGTGGCCTTCTATTGGCCCGACGGATCGCCGCTGGAAGGTTCGTCCGAGCCTTTGTCGCCGGCAGACGACGCCTCCAGCCTCGTTTGCGAAGCGGCGGAGTCGGGCGAAACGCGGGTCCGGGAATCGTGCGACCGGCTGGTCACCGCCTGGCCCATCCGGCAGCGCGCCCGGACGGTTCTTGTGGCTGCCGCCGAATGGCTTCTCGCGGGCAATGCCGGCGCAGTTTTCGGCCGGCGCCTGCTGGCCGCCGTCGCCCGGGCCGTCTGCGCGGAGGTAGATCGGGAAATCATCCGGCTGGAAAGCGAAGCCACGGCCGAGGCCCTCGCCCAGAGTTTCGAGGAGGTCAGCCTCCTGCACGGTCTCGGCAAAGTGCTCCGGGTGACCCAGCCGGTGGCCGAGTTGCTGGAACGAACGTGCGGCGAGTTGTGCGAGACCGTCGGAGCGGAGGCGACCGCGGCCTACCTTCCCAGGGTCGAGGACATAGGCCCGGAAACGGTCATCGCCGGCCGCCTCCCGTTCGACGCCTCCCAACTGCCGGGTCTCGTGGCCCATCTGCTCGACGACCTCGGCCCGGAACAAACCGTCGTCATCATCAACCATTGCCAGGAAGATCCGCAACTGTCGGCGATCTCCATCGCCCTGGAGCGCCTGGTGCTCGTCCCGCTGCCGCTGCGCGAGGGGGTCAGCGGCGCGCTGATGGCGGTCAACCGGTCGGCCGGCGAGTTCGGAAGCCCGGACGCCAAACTCGTCCGCTCCATCACCAGTTCCGCCGCCGTCTTCATCGAGAACCATCGCCTGTACCGAGACCTTCAGCGGCTGATGCTTGATCTGGTGCGGGCCCTGGTCTCGAGCATCGACGCCAAGGACCCGTACACATGTGGCCACAGCGAGCGCGTCGCCATCACCTGCCGCGAAGTCGCACGCCGGATGAACCTCTCGGACAAACAGGCCGAGTGCGCCTACATGGCAGGCCTGCTGCACGACATCGGCAAGATCGGAACCCCCGAGCACATCCTTTGCAAAGAGGGGCTCCTGGAACCCGAGGAACGCCAGATCGTGCATCGTCACCCGGTTATTGGAGGCCACATCCTCGAAGGCATCAAGCAACTCGAACCGATTCGCGAGGCCATTCTGCACCACCACGAACGCCTGGACGGCTCGGGCTATCCGGACGGCCTGCGGGGCGACCAGGTCCCGCTGCTCGCGCGCGTCGTGGGTCTGGCCGATGCCTTCGACGCCATGACCAGCAACCGCCCGTACCGCCCCATGCTCCCGTTCGAGCATGTGAAGCGCGAGATCGAGCGCAACGTCGGCACCCAGTTTGACGTCCGCGCCGTCGATGCGCTTTTCAGCCTGGACATGAACCGTCTGATGCGCCAGTTTGTCGAGCGTGCGGCGGCCCCGAGCGGTCGGACGGCATGACGCGGGGCTTGCCGGCACGCGTGTGGAGGGACCTGTGCCCACGACGGCCGACACATACGGAAGCATGACGGTGATGACGGTCGAGCCGGCCTTCACCGGGGCTGAGGCCGACGCCTTTCGCCGCGTCGCCGACGAGCAGATCCGCGCCGGCGGACGCTGGTTCGTTCTCGATCTCGCCCGCGCCGGCACATTCGACAGCCGAGGCCTCGAGGAACTCCTGGCGTTTCAGGAAAAGGTCGCGAGCAACGGCGGCGTCGTCAAACTCGCCGGACTCAAGGGCAACGGCCGAAAAATCTTCGAAATCACGCGCTTCGACAAAAAGTTCGAGGTGTGCGACACCGTCCACGAAGCGGTCCGGAACTTTGACTAGGACAGGCGAATGGTTCCCGTAACCAAACAGCGCGCGAGGCTCGGCGACCTGCTGATTGCACACCGTGTCATCACGGACGAACAATTGGCCAAGGCGCTCGATGTCCAGCGCCGCGGAGGCCAGGAGAAACTCCTTGGCGAGATTCTCGTGGACCTCGGCTACGCCAGCCAGGAGCAGGTCCTTTCGGCCGTCGCCGAAGCCTGCGGCGTGCCGTTCGCGCGCCTCACCGCCGACATCCTGGACCCGGACACCCGGGACGCGTTGCCGGAAACATTCTGCCAGAAACACGGCATCCTGCCGCTCTTCCGCGTCCGCGACGTTCTGACCGTCGCGGTTCCGGAACCCGCCAACGTTTTTCTCGTCGACGAGATCGCCCAGGCCGCCGGCATCAATGTCCAGGTTGTCGCCGCCACCGCAGACAATATCTACCAGATGCTCGAACAAACTCGCGCGGAGGATCGGACCGCGCTTCCCGCCGACGAATTGGCCGGCCGCTGGCAGGTCGGCGAAACGCTCGAGCGGGCAGGGGAGTACGAGGCCGTTTATGGCGACTGGCCTCCCGAGAAGATTGCCGACCTGCTGTTGCACGAGGCCGTCCGCGCCGGCGCCCACGCCATTCACCTCGAAGCCGACGAGAAGGTCCTCCGAGTCCGATTCCGCATAGACGGCGTCCTGCACGTCGTCATGCGGCCGCCCGCGCGGCTCGCGGCGGGTCTGACAGCCGCGCTCGTTGACCTGATGGGCCCTTCCGGCCGCACCGCCGTCGAGCCGTGCCGCAGCGCCCGAATCGTCGTCCAGGGACATGCCGTCCAACTGCACCTGGCCTCTATGGAAGGGTCGTACGGTCCGCGGACCGTGGCCCGACTCGTCCGCGAGGAGGAAGCCTCCAGGCCGCTGGAAAAAATCGGCTGCGAGTTCAAACTCCTCGACCGCTACCGCGAACTCGTCGCCGGCCTACACGGGCTTTTTGTCGTCGCCGGCCCGCGCGACAGCGGCGTCACGACGACCCTTTATAGCGCCCTGGGAGACCTCGACCCCGTCCGCCTCAACGTCTGCACCTTCGAGGCGTGCATCGGGTTTCACCTCGCCGGCCTCAGCCAGTTCTCGCCGGCGACCTGCGGCGTGGCCGAAAGGGCGGAAGCCCTTGCCCGCCTCCTCCTCCAGGAACCGGACGTGTTGATGCTCGACGGGGTCATGGACGAGCGCGTGGCGGCTGTGGCCGTCGAGGCTGCTCTCGACGAGCGCCTCGTCCTCGCTCAGATCAAAGCCCTCGATGCCGCCGACGCCGTCGCCAGGCTCGCCGCCTGGGTTTCCGGTGACGCGCTGGCTTCCGTGTTGCGGGGGGTGCTGGCCCAGCGGCTCGTGCGGACGATCTGCCCCCAATGCAAGGCGCCCTACGACGTGCCCGCCGCCCTCCGTCGCCGCCTCGCGGAGACCGTCGGGCCGATCGAAGGGCTCAGCAAAGGCCGAGGCTGCGCCGCCTGTCGCCACACCGGCTTCCTCGGTCGCATCGGCCTGTTCGAACTATTGCCTATGGAGCCGGACATCGCGAATCTCGTCCGCCAGGGCGCCGATGCCGAACTTCTCCGGGCTGCCGCACGCCAAGCCGCTCATCCGTCTCTCTGGACGGATGGCCTCAACAAGACAAGGGCCGGCATCACCTCGCTCGAAGAAGTGATGGATGCCTTGGCCGGCTGCCCGGGACGCGAGGAGGCCGTCGAGCCCGTTCCCGACCGAACGCAAGCGTGAACAGCCTCGCGAGCGCCGGCCGAACCTGAAAAAGCGGACGGAGCCGACGGATCGGCTCCGCAGTACCTGCCTTCAGAATACCTCACGACCCGCCGCCGGCGGGGAAGGTGCCGCCTACTTCGTGTTCCCGCCGTTTTTCTTGGTAGCGTCTTTTTTCTTTTCCGGCGGCTCCAGTTTCTTCTTCAGTTTGAGGATTTTTTCTTTCAGGGCCGTGTCCGCCTCGCGCTGGTCGTCCGGCAGCATCTGGTAGATCGCGACATAAATGGCCAGCACCGTCTTTTCGTCCATCAACTTGTCATAGATGTCGGCGACCTTCTCCATGCAGGACCGCCGATTCTTCAAAACGCGCGCCACCACTTCCTCGGCACGGCTCTTCAGGTCCTCCGGCATCTCTTGGCGCTTTTGCTCGAGATACCGCAGACTCCGATGCACCGCCGCGTACTTGCTTTCCATCATCTGCCATTGCTGCGCACACGCCAGCAACGCATTCCGGTACTCCACGACATCCTGGGAAGAGGACCCTTTCGCCAGGGCGTTCTTGAGCTTCTGCTTGTCCCCGACGTGATCCAGGGCCTTGCTTTCGGCCGTGAGGACCTTGATCGACAGTTCGAGTTCTTCCTCCTGAAGGACGGTGAGTTTTTCGCCGGCGTCGGTTAACTGCTTCTCGATGCGGGCCCGTTCCGCCTCCGGAATCTCACGCGGTTTCGGCGGATCCTTCACCTCGGGTGCCTTCTCTGTCGGTGCCGTGCCGTCCGACTTTTCCGCGCCCGCTCCAGCCCCTGCCGATACGCCTGTTCCGAACGCAAGGCACACGGCGGCTGCCAGCATCCATCCTGCCGGCCACACTTTCATGGCTGGTTCCTTTTCCGCCACTTTGCGGCTTTCTCTATCCTATTATACGACCGGCCCGGGCCCGGGCATAGTCACTCTTTGATGCCGGTCACTCGCACCGTCAGATACGGTTGCCGGTGCCCGATGTGCCGCCGGCTGCTCTTGCGCCGGCGAACCTGCACCGCCTCCAGTTTCGGCCCCTGCGACGGGCCCACCACCTCCGCCGTCACCTTGGCCCCCTTGACCAGGGGCTTGCCGACGCGCGTCCCTTTTTCGTCCGCCACCAGGAGCACCCGCTCGAACGTCAACTTTGCGCCCGGCTCGGCCTCACGATGGTCGATCTGGAGCACCTGGCCCTCTTCCACGCGGAATTGCTGGCCGCTCTCTTCGATGATTGCGTACATGGTTCTCTCCGCTTGCGTTCCTGTGCACCTTGGAAGGCCGGAACTCTATCCGCCCCGACCGTCCAAATCAAGCCCTAATCCGCTCCGTTTGCGTTGGACGTCCCCGGCGAGCCTCTATGCGACCGAAAACGGCCGCCTGCCCCTTGACCCTTGACCCGCCGCCCGGACCCGTTAAACTGCCCCCTGCACCTGAAGGAGAACCCATGGCGACGCTTCCGGATGCCGCCGGACGCTTCGGACCCTATGGTGGCCAGTATGTCCCCGAAACCCTGATGCCCGCCCTCGCCCAGTTGGCTGAGGCCTACGACGCCGCGCGCGCCGACCCCGAGTTCCAAAGGGAACTCGATTTCCTCCTCCGCCAGTACGTCGGTCGGCCCTCGCCCCTCTACTTCGCCCGCCGCCTCTCCGAAGTCTGGGGCGGGGCACGCATTTATCTGAAACGCGAGGACCTCAACCACACCGGCGCCCACAAGATCAACAACACCGTCGGCCAGGCCCTCCTCACCGTCCGCATGGGCAAGCCCCGCCTCATCGCCGAAACCGGCGCCGGCCAGCACGGCGTCGCCACCGCCACCAGCGCCGCCCTGATGGGCCTCGCGTGCGACATCTACATGGGCACCGAGGACATGCGCCGCCAGCGCCTTAACGTCTTCCGCATGCAGGCCCTCGGCGCACGCGTCCTCGCTGTCGACTCCGGCCAGCGGACCCTCAAGGACGCCATCAACGAGGCCATGCGCGACTGGATGGCCACCGTCGAAACCACCCATTACTGTTTCGGCTCCGTCGCCGGACCGCACCCGTTCCCCGTCATGGTCCGCGACTTCCAGTCCGTCATCGGACGCGAGGCACGCCAGCAGATTCAGACCCAGGAAGGCTGCCTGCCCGATTCGGTCGTCGCGTGCGTCGGCGGCGGGTCGAACGCCGCCGGCATCTTCACCGCCTTCGTCGACGACGAGGGCGTCGAACTCGTCGGCGTCGAGGCAGGCGGCCTCGGACTCGCGTCCGGTCAACACGCCGCGCCGCTTGCCGCCGGCTCGCCCGGCGTCCTCCACGGCTCGTTCTCCTACGTCCTCCAGGACGCCGACGGACAGACCCTCCCCGTCCATTCCGTCAGCGCCGGCCTCGATTATCCCGGCGTCGGCCCCGAGCATTCCTACTGGAAGGACACCGGCCGCGTCCGCTACGCCGTCGCTACGGATGATGAATCGCTCGAAGCGTTCCAGGAACTGGCGCGCACCGAAGGCATTCTGCCGGCCCTTGAGTCGGCCCACGCCCTCGTCGAGGCCAAAAAGATGGCCGCCAAAATGGACCGCCGACAAATCATCATTGTCAACCTCTCCGGCCGCGGAGACAAGGACGTCGAGGAGGTCGCTCGCATCCTCCGAGAGCGCGAAGGAAAGGGGGCCGCCGAGTGAACCGCATCGACGCCGCCTTCCACCGCCTCCGCAAAACCCGACGAAAGGCCTTCATGCCCTTCATCGGCGCCGGCGACCCCAACCTCGACTCGACCGCCGCCATCCTCAAGACCCTCGAGGCCCGCGGCGTCGCGGACCTCGTGGAACTCGGCCTCCCCTATTCCGACCCGATCGCCGACGGGCCCACCATCCAGGCCAGTTACACCCGCGCGCTCGCCGCCGGCGTCACACCGCCCGCCGTCCTCGACAGGGTCGCACGCCTGCGGGACGACGGCCTCACGCTGCCGCTGTGCCTCATGACGTCCTATTCGCTCGTCTACCGCCCCGGCGTCGAAAAGTTCGTCGCGAGGGCCGCCGACGCCGGCGTCGACGGCCTCATCGTGCCGGACCTCCCGGTGGACGAGGCGGGACCCCTCGGAGAACTCCTGGCCGCACGCGACATGGCCCACGTCCTCTTGGTCGCCCCGACGACGCCGAAGGACCGCCTCAAGCGCATCCTCGAACACGCCACCGGCTTCGTTTACTGCGTCAGCACGACCGGCATCACCGGCGAGCGCGACGCGCTCCCCAAGCACCTTGCCGACTACGTCAAACAGGTCCGCAAGGGCGCTAAGGTTCCCGTCTGCGTGGGCTTCGGGATCTCGCGGCCGGAGCACGTCGCCGCCGTGGCGAAACTCGCCGACGGCGCCATCGTCGGTAGCGCCGTCGTCCACCGCATCGCCGACCACGCCGCCGAAACTCCCGACGCTATCGCCGACGCCGTCGCCGACCTCTGCCAGGAACTCGCCGCACCCTTGAGAGCCTGAACGGGCCAAAGCAGGCGCCGTCCGCCCTCTACTTCGGCATCGCCGGCAACTCCTTCTTGACGCTCTCCGGCAGATGGTCCATGAGCCGGCTGATCTGCGAAAGAATCCACCAATGACGGAACGCGACGGCATCCAGGTTGGAAGGTATGGCGGTCGGCACCTGCTCGGGAATGGCGACGTCGTCGGCCGTCCCCGGCTGCTTATCGTCCCCCGGCAGGACGAGTTCGTAAGTCCGCTCGCCCGTCGCGCGGTATGCGATCGCCAGGCCGCGCGTCGTCACCGACGGCGCCGCCGGCCAATCGGGAACGTGCACCTTCTCCGTGACCTCGGCGATGCTCTTCGGCAGCCGATTCTCCCGCGCGAAGAAGTAGGCCGTCTGGAGCGACAGTTCCAGCACGTTCGTGTCGTTCATCGCCTGGAGCACCGCCAGATTCAGGTTCCCGCCGGTCCCTTTCGCTCCGTCGGCGGTCGGCGATTTCCTCTCGCATCCGCCCATCAGCCACCACACGAGGCCCCCCAGCGCCGCCACGAGGATGATCGACGCAATCGCCGCCCACTTCCGCCCCGCCCGCGGTCTCCCGGATTCGTTCACGCTTCATCTCCTTCTCGCCCATCGCTGCCTTTACCCTCGGCGGGCCGGCCCTCGCGCAGTCGGCGGTACTCCTCGAGGCGTTTCTTGATCTTCGCCTCGTGGCCGCGGTCGGTCGGCTCGTAGTAGACGGCATCCACGCCGAGATACTCCTGCGGCGCGACGCCGCCTTCGTAATTATGGGAATATTTGTATCCTTCGCCGTGCCCCAGACGCTTCGCGCCGCGGTAACTCGAGTCCCTGAGATGCTTCGGCACGGGCACGGTGCGGTTCTCCCGCACGTCCTCGCGGGCCCTGGCAATCGCCAGGTACGCGGCATTCGATTTCGGGGCGCACGCGATGTACGTAACTGCTTGTGCCAGCGGGATTTGGCACTCCGGCAGGCCCACGAATTCCGCCGCCTCCAGCGCGCTCGTCGCCAGCATCAGCGCCGCCGGGTCCGCGTTCCCAACGTCCTCCGCCGCGCAAATCACGATCCGCCGTGCAATGAACCGCGGGTCCTCCCCCGCCTCCAGCATCCGGGCCATCCAGTAAATCGCCGCATCCGGGTCGCTTCCGCGCATCGACTTGATGAACGCGCTCGCCGCGTCGTAATGCTCGTCGCCCGTCCCGTCGTATGCGAGCGCCTTCTGCTGGATCGACTCCTCCGCCACCGCCAGGTCCACGGTGATGGGCGGGACCTTTTCCGGCGGCGCGCTCGGGTCCTTCACCTGGCTGAGGACCGCGACTTCCAGGGCCGCCAGCGCTCGCCGCGCGTCTCCGTCGCTCTTCGTGGCCCAGTGCGCCAGCGCCTCGTCCGACACCGTCACGCGGTACCGCCCGAAGCCGCGCTCCTTGTCCGCGACCGCGCGCCGAACGAGGGTGCGGATATCATCTTCGCTGAGCGGCTCGAACTTGAAGATCTGGCTCCGCGACACGAGCGGGGCGTTGAGCGCGAAGAACGGATTCTCCGTCGTCGCCCCGATGAGGATGATGACTCCGTTCTCGACGTCCGGGAGGAGCACGTCCTGCTGGGCCCGGTTGAAGCGGTGGACTTCGTCGAGAAAGAGGACCGTCCGCCGGCCGTCCGTCGCGAGCCGCGCCTTGGCGCGCTCCAGCACCTCGCGCACGTCCTTGACCCCGACGAGGGCCGCATTCAGGTGCTCGAACGCCGCGCTCAGGCGCCCCGCGATGACCTCGCCGAGGCTCGTCTTGCCCGTGCCTGGCGGCCCGTAGAAAATCGCGCTCTGGAGCCTGTCGGCCTCGAGCATGCGGCGCAAGAGTTTCCCGGGGCCGAAGAAATGTTCCTGGCCGACGAACTCTTCCGGCGTCCTCGGCCGCATCCGCACCGCCAACGGCGCATGCTTTTGGAACTCGCGCCGTTCGCTTTCATTGAAAAGGTTCATTGAGGTGGTATTATAACACTGCGAGACCGCAATTTGCCAGAACGCAGAGCGGGAGAGACCCGTGACGGTCCCACGAGAGATTTTTTTGCCGATTCGGCCGGCGTTTCGGCGGGAGTTCCTCGATTTCGAGCGCGGCATACGGATGGGCGGCCTCGAGCCGAACGAACGCATCACCCAGATCGTCAAGGCCCACCTGGTCGCCCGGCACGGCCAACCGTTCATCATCGACAAGTGGGGCAGGGGACGCTTCTGGCGGTGGATCTGCTGGCTCCCGCGCGCGGGCCGCGACGCCAAGCCCCGCTCCTCAGGCTACAACTTTTCGTGCGCGAAGTTTTTCGTCAGCCTCTTTCCCGGCGAGGGGGAACTGGCGGCCGGGCTCCAGGTCGAGCGCGCTGCCCTCCGCCGAGGACGCGGACGGGCCGACGAAGTGTATCTCGAGGACGATTGGGACTGGCATCGCCTCCTCGCGGGCCTGCGCAAAGGGGCGGCGCTCGAGGCGGAACTAAAGCGCCTCGTCGGGCGCGAGGGCTTCACCGCCACCGCCGGGCCGTTCTCCGACATGACGACCTTCCGCGGGCGGCGGTGGGGCGGCGTCGCGGCCATCCGCCGCGCGTGCGGCCGCATCCCCGCGACGGAGTGGGGCGGCTTTCAACTCTATTACCCGATGTGCGAGAAGGATGTCCGCGAAACGTCCGGCGCGGAAATCGTCGCCGCCATCCTCGCCGTCTTCGACGAAGTCGCCCCCGCCATGAACCTCATCATGCAGGAACCGCACCTTCGGGGAGTTTCCTCCGCCTCCGTGGAAAATGTGGAAAATAACCCCTGGGGTCATTATCCAATCTTTCGGCTGTAAATCTTGTATTTGGAAGGAGATAAAGCATATTTCAGGGAAATTGACCCCAGGGGTCATTTTCCTAGGGTTGATTTTCCTTGGCAGGCCTTACGCGTAACGGTATGTGAAGTGAGGCCTTGAGGGTCTGTTTCGCACCGGATTGAGCAGGGGGGTGACAATGGCTGCGACGCCGCGACGGAACCTTTCGCCCGCCGATGGCCTGGTCTTCCATATCATGAACCGCGCGGTTGGGGGCATTACCCTTTTCGGACATGCCGGTGAGTTCGAGGCGTTCGAGGACCTGATCGAGGCGGCCCACGAGCGCGAACCGCTCGACCTGTTCATCTACTGCATCATGCCGAACCATTGGCACCTGGTTGTTCGGCCCAATACGGATAGGCAATTGTCGTCGTTTATACATTGGCTGAGTGGCACCCACGCGAAGCGCTGGCAGGTCGGCCACAATGCCCTCGGTTCCGGTCACGTGTATCAGGCGCGCTTCAAGTCATGTCCTGTGCAGACGGACGCGCATTTTCTGACGGTTTGTCGGTACGTCGAGCGGAATCCGTTGACGGCGGGCCTCGTGAATCGGGCGGAAGAGTGGCGCTGGGGCAGCCTTTGGCATCGGCATCGCGTCGGCGGGCGGGCGCAGAGGCTGCTGAGCCCGTGGCCGGTCGAGCCCCCCCGTCATTGGCGGGCTTGGGTCAATGATCCATTGACGGCCAAGGAGGAGCGGGCGATACGCCTGGCCCTTGAGAAGGGCCGACCGTTCGGATCCCCGGCGTGGCAGGACCGCGTCGGTCGTGCGCTCGGGCTTGCACCCGTCCCCCGGGACCCTGGCAGGCCCTGCAAGGGTAGGTACTGACCCAAGATTCGCTCCGTCGGCCTGTCTCGCGCATATGTTTCCTGTGTTCACCGGATAGCACGTAACCGCTTATGCAGCAAGGTGTTGTAAGATAATTACCCCAGGGGTAATTTCCGCTCTGGGGGCGAGTGTCAATTCTTCAGCGATTGGATGGGCGCGGGGATGCGGCCGCCGAGGCGGACGAACGCGCCCGAGACCCCGGAATTCCGGACCTCGATCACCGTCGTGGAGCCGAAGAGGCCCCCGAACTCGACGCGGTCGCCCGCCTTGGCGCCCGGCACGGGGATGAGCCTCACGCCGGTCGTCTTATCGTTCATGACGCCGATGGCGGCCTCGTCGGCGATGATGGCGGCGAGGGTCTCGGCGGGCGTGTCGCCGGGCACGGCAATCATGTCGAGGCCGACGGAGCAGACGCTGGTCATCGCCTCGAGTTTTTCGAGGGTCAGGTGCCCCGCCGCCACCGCGTCCGAGAGGGCCGCGTCCTCGCTCACGGGGAGAAAAGCGCCCGACAGGCCGCCGACGCTCGAGGAGGCGAACGCCCCGCCTTTCTTCACCGCATCGGTGAGCATTGCCACCGCGGCCGTCGAGCCGGGCGCCCCGATCCGTTCGATGCCGAGGGCTTTAAGGATTTCACCGACCGAGTCGCCGACCTGGGGCGTCGGGGCGAGCGAAAGGTCCACGATGCCGAACGCAACGCCGAGTGCCTCGGCCACTTCGCGGCCGATGAGTTCGCCGACGCGCGTCACGCGGAAACTGGTGATCTTGATCTCTTCGGCGAGGTCGCCGAGCGTCAACTTGCCGCCGATTTGGATTCGACGCCGCAGCGCGCTCGAGACGACGCCGGGCCCCGAGACGCCGATGTTGACGGCGGCGTCGGGTTCGCCCTCGCCGACGTAGGCCCCGGCCATGAAGGGGTTGTCCTCGGGCATGTTGGCGAAGACGCAGAGTTTCGCGCAGCCGAAGCCTTTCTCGGCGGCCGTCGCTTCGGCGGTGCGGCGGATGATTCGGCCCATCTCGGCGACGGCGTCCATGTTGATGCCCGCCCGCCGCGACGCGACGTTGACCGACGCGCAGACGCGGCGCGTCTCGGCGAGGACCTGGGGCAGGGCCTTCATGACCACCTCGTCCGCCGCCGTCACGCCCTTCTGCACGAGGGCCGTGAATCCGCCCACCAGGTCCACGCCGCAGTCGCCCGCCGCCTCGTCCAGCGTCCGGGCGATCGCCACAGCCGTCCCCTGGCCGTGACCCGCCACGAGGTGCGAGACGGGCGAGACGGCCAGGCGCTTGTTCGTCACCGGGATACCGTACTTTCGGCCGATGCGGTCGCAGACCTCGACGAGGTGGGCGGCGCGCGAGAGGAGTTTCTCGCGGAGTTTACGGCAGAGGAGGTCCGGCGTCGGGGCCGCGCAGTCGTCCACGTTCAAGGCGAGCGTCACCGTCCGGACGTCGAGGTGCTCCGTGTGAAGCATCTGGATGGTCGAGAGGATTTCTTCGGTTCGGAGCATGGTCGGCCTAGTCCTTGGGCGTTGTCAGCCGCAACGTGTTGGTCGCCACGAAGATGTTTTCGTGCTGCAACCGGACGGTGAATCCTTCCTGGGCGGCAATGGCTTCGAGGTCCGCCTGGAGCATCGCGAGGTCGAGCCGGCTCGGGATCGCCACCTGGCTGACCATCACGAAGTCATCGTTCGTACGATTCCAGTAGAGGTCCGTGATGTTGATGTCCTTGCCGGCCAGGCACTGGCTGAGGTGGGCGATGATGCCGGGCTTGTCGCGGCCGAAGGCGGTGATGACGAACGGCTCGGCCGCCGGCGCCGGCCGCGCCGCCACGCTCTCGTCGAACGGCCGGACGAGCACCTGGAGCCCTTCCGATTCCTTGCCGCGGACCTCCCGCGCGAGGTCCTCCGGTTCGACCGGCTTCGGCAGGCTCACCACCAGGATCAGCGTGAAGTAACCTTCGAGGACGGTCTGGCTGCACTGGTCGATGTTCCCGCCCAGGCGCTTCAGGACGCCGCTGACGCGCGCGATGATGCCGGGGCGGTCCTCGGCCATGATGTCCAGGACGTAGGCGTGCTCGAATCGGGTTTTCATGCGGTCCTTCCTGCCGCTCCTCGTCGGGGCGATTCTACCGCGGGGCGGCGTCCGCCGCAACGGCCTTTGCCCGCACCTCTCTGCCCGCCCCTCGGCGTAATGCGTGAGTTACGGTTGTGGCGACCGCTCTTGCTGACTGTAGCGCGGGGGTTTATCCCCCGCGCAGGGCCGCGCGGGGCAAAAAGCCCCGCGCTACATAATCCCCAGACCAACCGTAACTAACGCCGTACCCCTCGGCGACAAAGCCGTTGCGTCGGCGGGCGTCGGAGCGTATGTTGCCCGCTCCGAACGGGCGAGTAACCGGAGAACCGGCGCGGTGCCGCGGATCGGCCGACTGCTGCTCCTGACGTTCCTCGAGAGTTTCGCCACGGTCCTTATCGAACGGGGCGTCTACTTCTACACCTACAATCGGCTGGGCTTCACGGACGTCGAGAACCTGTGGATGGCGCTGGGTTTCGGCGCGTCGTACGCCATCGGGGCGCTGGCTAGCCACCACCTGGCGCGGCGCACCACGGAAAAGGGACTCCTGGTCGCGTCGCTGGGCGGCCAGTTCCTCGTGCAGGTGGGCCTGTGTGCATGGCCCTTCTCGTATACGGTGGTGATCGGCAACGCGGTCATCGGCCTGCTGGCCGGCCTGAAGTGGCCGCTGGTCGAGAGTTACGTGGCGGCCGGCCTGACGCCGAAGGACCAGGCCAAGGTCATCGGGCGGTTCAACATTTCGTGGGCCGTGCCGACGGCGCTGGCGGTGGGGGCGGCAGGTCCGCTCATCGCGTGGCGCACGGAAGGGCTGTTCGCGGTGGCGGCGTGCCTCACGGTCGTCAGCCTCATCCTGGTGCTTCCGCTGGCTCGGCGAGCGGTTCACCTGCCGCCGGACCATCCGGAACGGCCGAACCTTCGCGAGATGGCGCGTTACCGTGGGCTGCTAGTGTCGAGCCGCTGGTCGATGCTGTCGAAGTACTCCCTGATGTGGATCCTCGCCGCGCTCCTGCCGGGGATTTTTGAGGGTCTGGGTGTCAAGAACGTGATAGTGGCGACGGCGCTGGCGGCCCAACTGGATGTGTTTCGGAGCCTGACGTTCCTGGCGCTCCATGTCTGGCGGGGCTGGCACCACCGATGGGAGCCGCTGGCCTGGGTGATCGCGGGGCTGCCGGCGGGTTTCTTTTTGGCCGTGTTCGGGCCGAGCGTGGCTGTTGTCCTCCTGGGCGAACTGGTGTTCGGCGTCTCGGCGGGAATGACGTACTACGCGGCCCTCTACTACGCGATGGTCGTCAAGAACGCGTCGGTCGACGCGGGAGGGGCGCACGAGGGGCTCATCGGGGCGGGCTTTGCCGTCGGTCCGGCGGCAGGCCTGGCGGGCAACGCGCTCGCACCCGCGATGGGGGGGGCGGTCCTCGGGCGCATCGTCGGGGTCGCGCCGGTGGTGGTCGCTTGTGTCGTCGGGGCGGTCGTGTCGCTGGTGAAGGTCGCGCGCACCGCGCGGACCGGCTGACCGCGGCCAAACGTTCAAACTTCGGCGTGCGGTTGGCCGATAAGAGTACGGACCCGTGCGCACCGGGCGGAGGCAGCCGGCGCGAGGATGTGAAAGGGCGGCGTATGGCGAAAGCGGAGGGGCTCGATGTCATCCATCGGTCGCTCGACAACCCGATTCTGACGCTGCGCGACCTGCCGTTTCAGTGCAGCGACATTCACAATGCGGCGGTGCTGCGGCACGACGAGGGTTTCTGGTTCCTGATTACGGTCGAATCGCTGGAGGGTCAATACGCGCTATACCTGGGCCGGAGCCGGGACGGCCGGCGGATCCAGGTGGACGAGCAACCTTTCATGCGTCCGGCGCGGGACGAGACATTCGCGGCGTATGAAAGCCTGGGCGTTCGGGACCCGCGGATTACGGCGCTGGACGGCACGTACTATATCACGTACGTGGCGGAAGGCGACCACGGGCACCGGATCGGTTTGGCGCGGACGAACGATTTCAACACGATCGAGCGCCTGGGTTTTCTGAACCAGCCGGACACGAAGAACGGCATCCTGTTTTCCGAGAAGATCAAGGGGCGCTACGCGTTGCTGGAGCGTCCGGACGAATCGCAGAGCATCTGGATCAGTTACTCGGACGACCTGGTGTACTGGGGCGGCGCGACGGTGGTGATGACGCCGCGCGGCGGCTACTGGGACGCCGACCGGATCGGCGCCGGGCCGCCGCCGCTCCTGACGGAGGCGGGATGGCTTCTGATTTACTACGGGGTGAAGGAGACGGCCGGGGGTCCGCTGTTTCGGCTCGGGGCGGCGATTCTGGACCGTGAGGATCCGGCGCGCGTCGTCTCGCGGTGCAACATTCCGATCCTTTCGCCGCGCGAATCTTACGAGCGGATCGGCGACGTGCCGAACCTCGTCTTCTCGTGCGGCGCACTGGTCGAGAAGGACGAAACCCTTTCGCTGTATTACGCGGGGTCCGACAGTTGCCTGTGCCTGGGCACGGCGCCCATCGACGAGATCGTCCGGGTCTGCTGCGAAAAATCGGAGGTGTTCTAGCGATGCCGGCGCGCATGGGACGCGACCTGTTGCACCGCTGGCCGCAGAATCCGATTCTGACGGTGCGCGACATCCCGTACCGGTGCAACACGGTTTTCAACGGGACGCCGGTGCGGATCGACGGCGAGTACCGCCTGATCGTCCGCGTGGAGGGCCAGCAGGGGTACTCGTTCCTGGCGCTGGCGCGGAGCGAGGACGGCCTGCGTTTCACGGTCGAGGCCAAGCCTTGCATGCTCCCCGCGCGCCGGGGCCCGTTTGTCGTCTGGGAGGAGCGCGGCATTGAGGACCCGCGTCTGACGTGCCTGGAGGGGCGGTACTACATTGTGTACACGGCGGTCTCGCGGTTCGGGCCTCGGATTGCGCTGGCGCGGACGGAAGACTTTCACCACTTCGAGCGCATCGCGCTCATCTCCGGGCACGGGAACAAGGACGGCGTGCTGTTCCCGGAGAGGATCGGGGGCCTGTACGCGCGGCTGGACCGTCCGATCGGGCGGGGCATCGGGAGCGTGTGGATCTCGTACTCGCCGGACCTCGTGAACTGGGGCCGCAGCGAATGGGTCTTCGGCCCGCGAGACCGCTACTGGGA
>Ga0315284_10006480_pt1 | contig 16647 bp, 11 predicted proteins | sample YL17G09_16_MG_FD_203696 | JGI IMG/M metagenome (GOLD analysis project Ga0315284, IMG submission 203696) | Sediment microbial communities from Yellowstone Lake, YNP, Wyoming, USA - YL17G09_16 | ecosystem: Environmental > Aquatic > Freshwater > Lake > Sediment | place: USA: Wyoming | collected...
CGTCGGCGACGCTGCTCTACGGCATCAGCCTCATCTACGGCTCAGTGGGCACCACGGCCTTCGCCGATCTGGGCGCTCGCCTCTCGTGGGCATCATGGGGCAGGCTGAGCGATAGCCTGATCTTGCCCGGCGGGGCGCTGGCGCTTGGCATCGCGTTCGTCATTGCGGGGTTCAGCTTCAAGATGGTGGCGGTGCCGTTCCACATGTGGGCGCCCGACGTCTACCACGGCGCGCCGACGCCAATCACGGCTTACCTGTCGGTCGCATCGAAGAGCGCCGGGTTCGCGGTCGTGGGCCGCGTGTTCCTCGGGCCGCTGCACGGCGCCGCGGCGCAGTGGTGGGTGGTGCTCGCGGGGCTTTCCTTTGCCAGCATGTTCTACGGCAACCTCGTGGCGATCCCCCAGATCAATATCAAGCGCATGCTTGCCTATTCGGGCATCGCACAGGCGGGGTACATCCTCGTCGGCTTGGCGTCGGTCGGCGAGTTCGGCGCGGCGAGCTCGCTGTTCTATCTTCTGCAGTATACGTTCACCAATATCGGCGCGTTCGTTGTCGTCACCGTGGTGGCGCAGGCGACCGGGCGCGAGGATATCCCGGGGTATCGCGGACTGAGCCGCCGCTCGCCAGCGTTGGGATTTGCACTGCTGCTGCTGTTCCTGTCGCTCGGAGGCATCCCGCCGCTCTCGGGGTTCTGGGCAAAACTGTATGTCTTCGCGGCCGGCATTCAGCACGGCCTGTGGTGGCTGGTGACGCTGGGCGTGTTGACCACGGTCATGTCCCTCTACTATTACCTCATGGTCATCAAGCAGGTGTACTTCTACGACCCCGACGATGCGACGCCGATACCGATCCCGCGCCCGGCGGCGGTGGCGCTCGCGATCTGCACCATCGCCATCCTGCTACTGGCCTACCCGCAGCCGGTGTTGACGCTCGCGACGCAGGCGGTGCGGACGTTCTTCGGGGGGTAGGACGCTCGGGCCTAACCGCAGAGACGCAGAGAGCGCAGAGAAACGAGAGAAGGGCGACAGCGGTCCCGCCTGCTGTCACAAGTAAGTGACCTGCGCATACCGTCAGACTGCGCTCGTGGCAAGCCGTGCGCCGCGGGAAGTCGTCGGGGTTGGGTATCGGCGCTTTACAGGCCTGCTGCTATCACTGCCGGACGATCACCTACCGCATGTGTCCCTGTTGCGGCTCGGACACCACGGTGCTAGAATGGCAGCGGAGGTGACGGGTGGCTGGGTCGCGCGCACCACGCTCCAATCCGCTCCTGTTCGCGGGCAAGATCGGGCTCATCGTTCTGCTCGCGGTCGTTGTCGTTTACCTCGTCTTGCTCTCCGAACTCCGCAGCTCCCTCCAATGGCACCTCAACCGGCTGTACGCGGCGGGTGTGCCCAGGACCTGGGCCGAGGTAGCGCCACCCCCGATTCCCGATAAAGACAACGCGGCGATTCGATATCAGCGTGCCTTCCACGAACTCAGAGTAGCGCCGGGCGATCTCGCCACACTGGACTCGTTTCTGGACGATAAACCGCCGGGGAGTCGCGTGACGCTCTTTGAGCAGACCAGGCGGATCCTGATCCACAATCAAGCGGCGCTCTCGCTCGTCAAACAAGGCGCCGCTGCGCCCGAGTGCCGCTTCCCTCTGCATTGGGAGCAATCGCCTGTGGTCGTGGTGTTCCCTCAGTTCGGGCCGCTACGCACCTGCGCTAAGCTCCTGGCCGTGGACGCGATCGTCGCTGCTCACGAGGGGGATTCTGATCAGGCCCTCAAGTCCTGCCTCGCTCAGTTCAGGCTTGCACAGCACAGCGTCTCAGACCCCTGTTTCTTCTCATTCAAGCTGAGCGGGGTCGGTGCCCGCCGTGTGCCTTTCACGCGTGCCCTCGAGCGAGCTCACATTGATGCCAAGACATGCGCTCGTCTGTACGTCGAGCTGCAGCGACTAGACTTCCAGACCCCCTTCATCAGGGCCACCGCCACCGAGGGCAGCATGATCCTCGGGCACTTCGATGCCGCAGAACGGAACGAGCCCGCACTTCGGGATGAGATCGAGCCCCTGCCGGACGACTTTCGGCTAGGGCACGCTTTCCTCGGTCTCTACCTCAGCCCTCTGGGAAAGCCGCTGCGGCTCAAAGAGGAGATCGCGTGCGCGGCTATGATTGAGCGGATGGTTGAGCTGGCGCGGCAGCCATATCGGGAAGCGGCGCCTGCCTATGCCGCGCTCGACGATATGACCGATTCCATCCCACGTTATCATCTGATCACCCTTGCGACGTTTGGATACCATGGCAAATTGGCGATCTATCGAGACCGGATGATCACGTTCCGCAACGCGATGCAGGTTGCGCTGGCGTTGAAGGCGTACCGCGCGCAGCGGGGCGCGTATCCGGATTCGCTCAGCGCACTTCGCGCGTATCCCGGCTGGAAGCTGCCCGAGGACCCGTTCAGCGGCAAGGATTTTGGGTACCGGCGCCAAGGTTCGGGTTTCGTGCTCTACAGTTGGGGCGAGGATCTGCGCGACGACGGGGGGAAGCCGGATCGGGATGTGGTGTGGGAGTTTGAGAGGTGAGGGATGCAAGGCTAACCGCAAAGGCGCAGAAGACGCAGAGAAGGGCAGCCTGGTAGGGGAGGGCTACGCCGCCGCTGAAGCTACGGCACACAGTTCTCGCGCGTCGACCTGTCCGATCAGTCCTCTGCGTTCTTAGCGTCTCTGCGGTTGGAGCGACATGAACCGAGAACTCTTCCTGGATAACGGCAACATCGCGCGGATGGAGCGCCTGCGGCGGACGGTGCACCGGCCGCGCAAGCACCCGGCGAATCCGGTCGTGCCCGCGGACCGGCCATGGGAGAACATGGCCTCGGTGTACGGCACGACGCTGTACGACGAGCGCGTACGGCGTTTCCGCATGTGGTATCTCATCGGCTGTGCCTCCGACGGCGAGTTCACTGACGAGGCGACCGGTGAGCGCTATCCGGTGCCCCAGACCACCCGCGTCGGCTATGCGGAATCCGCGGACGGGGTCGCGTGGGACAAGCCCGACCTAGGCCAGCTCGAATGGCGCGGCAGTCGCGACAACAACATGCTCGCCATCGGCCGGCAGAATCCAGAGGGCATATCGGTGCTCGTGGATGAGCATGACCCCGATCCGGCGCGGCGCTACAAGGCGCTGTTCTGGGATCACGCCGCAGACGGCGCGCATTTCCATCCCGACCTCAAGCGCGTGCTCTGGAGGGAAACCGACGATGACGGCGCGTATCTCGCCTGGTCCGCCGACGGCATCCGCTGGACACATGCCCCCGAGAACCCGGTCATCCGGCAGTACATGGACACCAACCAGAACCTGCTGTGGGACTCGAAGCTCAACCGCTACGTCGCGTTCAGCCGCTTCGGCTTCGGGCGCAAGATCGCGCGCAGCGAGAGCGAGGATTTCGTCCACTGGACACAGCCGGATCTGGTGCTGGACTGCGATGCGCAGGACGGCGAGGGGACGCAATTCTACGGTGCGGGCGTTGATATCTACGAGGGCCTGTACATCGCGATGCTGTGGGTGTACCGCGAGGGCGGCGACGGGCGCATTGACACCCAACTCGGCGTCAGCCGCGACGGCGTGCACTGGGAACGGGTTGCCGACCGGCAGGTTTTCCTTCCGCTCGGTGAGCCCGATTCGTGGGATGACGGCATGGCGCGGTGCGCGGAACGGATCATCCGCGTTGGCGATCAGCTCTATATCTACTACTCCGGTGTCAACGGGCCGCATTCGGGGCCGAAGTTCCCCGCCGACACGATTGTCCGCACGCACAAGCCGGCGATCGGCCTGGCAACGCTGCGCCGCGACGGGTTCGTGTCACTCGATGCCGGCGCCGACGGCGGCTGGCTGCTTACGCGGCCTTTCGCTCTGGCGGAGCGGCGGCTCCACCTCAACGTCAACGCGTCCAACGGCTCCTGCGTGGTCGCGCTGTGCGATGCGGACGGGCGTGCTCTCCCCGGCTTCGAGCAATCGCAGCCGATCACAGGCGATAATGTTGATGCCGAAGTGATGTGGCCTTCGGTTCAGCCCTTGGCAGTTGGCGGCGCCGTTGCGTTAAGGATCGCCCTCGTGGAAGCGTCGCTGTATTCGTACTGGTTTGAGTAGCGTCCGGTGACACCGCACCTTTTCGGCGGGCATGACTATGCGAGCCCCACCTAGGAGCGCCCGCGCTCGGGTTGTGCAGTTGCTCGTGTGGCAGGAGCTTGCTGGCCCTGAGCTCAGTCGAAGGGTTCGTCATGAGCGACATCGAGCAGGAGTCGAAGGATCTCCCGCCCAAAGAACCCTGACGCAAAGCACAATGTGGCACAGGCGCCTGCCCTGAGCTCGCCGAATGGGCCCTCGCCTGTGAATCGACGCGAGGCCATTCCATGAAAACCAACCGCACACTGGGTTTGCTGCGCGAGGGCAAGACCGCCCTCGGCACCATGATCGGCGAATGCGGCGCGCCGGAAGTGGTGTGGACGCTCGCGCGCGCCGGGTTCGACTTCATTATCGTGGACAACGAGCACGCGCCGTTCAGCCTGGAGGACAATGCGCGGATGTACCGGGCGGCGAAGGCAGTTGACATAGATCTGCTGGTGCGTGTGCCCGATGCGCAATATCATCTGATCGCACGGACCCTCGACGCTGGTGCGGACGGCATCATGGCGCCGCGGATCGAGACGCCGGAGCAGGCGCGGGCGGCGATCGCGGCGGTCAAGTACCCGCCTGTCGGTCGGCGCGGGTGCGCGACGCGCGGCATTCACACCGACCTCGAGCCGGTGGCGCTCGGCGCTTACACCCAGCACATGAACGCGAATACGATGGTCATTCTGCAACTGGAGACGCGCGCCGCGATCGACCGCGCGGACGAGATCCTCGCGGTGAAGGGCGCGGATGTGGCGCTGATCGGGCCGGCGGACCTGTCGGTGTCACTCGGCGTGCCGGGCGAGATCGGGCACGCGCTGATGGAGGAGTACATCGGCAAGGTGGTGGCCGCGGCCGAGCGGGCGGGGGTCGCGTCGGGCATCCATTGGGGCGACGCGGCGATCGTGAAGAAGTGGCGCGACCGCGGCATGCGATGCCTCATGTACTCAAGCGAGATGGGGTTCCTCTCGGGCGGCGCCCGCGCCGGGGTGGCGGAGATGCGGGGGTAGGGGCGGTGTAATCCGCAGACTGCGCAGATTACCGCAGATTGGGGAAAAGCGGGTCGAAGATGAAACCCGCACGGCGCAGGCGGCGGATGACGCCCGCCGCTGAGAAGCCGGCCAGCCTGCCCATCAGGCAGCTACCGCGATGCGGAGATGGATGGGCTCGTCAGGAGGCTGCGACAGTTCCGGCGGCAAGGGGTCGCCGTGCGCCAGGCAGGACTCGATAAGTTTCCTCGCAACGTCCTGTGCGATCTCCAGCGTCTCAGCGAGGGTGCGGCCCTGAGCCACAAGGCCGGGAAGGACCTGGCTGGTTGCGAGGTACCCTCCTTCGGGCAGCCTCTCGACGTCTATCTCTACGAGTCGCTCGCCCATTTTGTGCTCCGGGAAGGGTATGCCATAACGCGGCCATCCGCGTAGCAGGCAAGACCACCGGGTTGAGGCTGCCCTCTTCACAGGCGGGGAGGTGCTGCCGGGGCGGCTTAACGGGCCTAACCGTAGTGTTCACTTAGCTGGGGGGCAAAGTGTCATCCTGAGCAACGCGAAGGATCTTGGCCCGGACAGACATTCCCCCCCAAGATTCTTCGCTGCGCTCCAGAATGACATCTCTCGGCGCTAAGTGAACAGCATTGGGCCTGACCGTGCGCAACCGACGAATCCAGGTCAATATCTACCCGCGTGCATCAGCGGCAAGTCGTTCCCCTGCCCGTTTCGCCGCCTCTGTGCCCTCTGTGAGCTCGGTGGTTCAGGTTCTTTACGCGACCGGCTTCTTGACCGTCGTCCGGATGATGCGGGTGCAGTAATGCGCATCATGGCGGACGTTGATGAAATCCACCTGATCCATCGTCATCTGGCTGCCCGACATGATGGTGAACTTATTCGATTCGGGAATCTCGAAGTGCGCGCAGCTCATTCCCGCGTCGCGGTAGCCGTCGTCTATCCCCTTGCTCCACGGCTCGATGCGCATGTGTTCCCCCCACAGGCCGTCAATGCGGAACTTGACGCCGCTGCGCGGATACTTCCATTCCATGGGCTCGCAGAAGAGCAGGACGAACCCCGGTGGGACACACGCGCTTCCGATGACGGTGACGCCGACGATCGGCTCCTGCTCGACCACCGTGATCGCGCCGTATGGCGGGACATCCAACTCGACGCCATCGGTGTTGAACTCGGCGCCGACGTACGGATCGGTGCGCCCCAGCTCGACGCAGATGTTGGGGTAGTTGAAGGGCGCCCAGTACTCGTACGTCACTGTGGTATAGGCGGTGCGCGTCTGGGGTTCGCCGGTCTCCGCCATGCGCTCGACCTCGCGCTCGATGTCGGTCATCTTCGTCGGGTGGTCTTTGCGCCACGGGTTCTTGACTAACGCACGCTCGATCTTGGGCATGAATGGCCTCCTGTGGATGTGCTGCGGAGCGCGGACACGACCGCACTCCGCCTGGATAAGTATTGCACAGCCGCCGCAGGTTTCCTGCGCGACACGGCGCTTGAATGCTTCAGCCGCGTCAACGGAGCGCCGACCGCAGACGCCGGGACGGCGCCGTGCGCACGACGAATGCGCCTCCGGCGCACTCATTGATCTGATGCGCATGACATGATCGCGCCATGCATCGGTTCATTTCCGCTGCACTGCGGCAATCGATCCATCACCGATTCTTCATCCATCGCGTCGATCACATCGTCGTCACAGTGTCCATCGCATGGTCCGGTCGCTGTTGTTCGCCGCGCACTCGCGAAATACTGACGAAAAAAGTCTGCGAAACAGTTTGCGAAACGGGTTGACATCTTCATTACATTGCGTTACAATGCAACGCTGATAGAAGGGGGCGCTAGGTGAAGTTCCGAACGCTGGGCAGACAGATGAAGGAATACCGACAGGCACGCGGGCTCTCGTTGGAGCAAGTCGCAGCAATGGTCGGGACCACGGCGGCGACGTTATCACGCCTCGAGCGCGGGCTGCATCGGCCGCGGCAACGGCTTGCGATGCGTCTGTCGGAACTGCTCGGCGAGCAACCGTTGCTGCCGATCGAGTGGCGACGCGAGCCGCGCCTCGATACCGTTGCTCGAGAGTTTCTCGCTGAGGCTGCGCAGCGCCAGGTGAGGGTGCCGGCGGAGGTCCGCGGCTTGACGGTGTGGCGCGCCAGTGACGGCGCATTTCTGATTGTCCCAATCTCAGGAGCCGCTGAGTAGAAATAACGCATGAGAGGTCAGCGCAGGGAAGGGGGTGATATGATGCCCGTAAAGAAAGCGGCCAAGAAGACGGCCAAGAAAGCGGCCAAGAAGAAGTAGATGTAGCTGGACCGAAGTGGCGGGGCGGCAGTTGTGGTGCCGCCCCGTCCGCATTTGTGGGCCGCGTGTCTTGGCCTGGATTATCCATACTCCCCAGCGCGTTCAGGCCTGCATGTCCGCCCGCCGGGATCGCCGCGATGTCGCGGCTCCCGCAAGCGGCGCGGCCAGCAGCCCCGCCCCCTACAACGGCGCCGCGGGGCGGTGCTCAACCTGAAGGGGTCGTTCGACGCCGCGCGTAATGTAGAAGAAAGACTCCGGCGTGGAGGCCCACCATGCGCATCAATTACGCCTTACTTGTCTGCTGTATCGTCTCATTGGCTGCCTCATTGCTTGTTGCCGCGACCTCCGGGTCTGCGGCCGAACTGGCGCGAACCATCGTCTGGAGCGCGCAGATCGGCAACGGGGTCGGGTCGCCGGTTCCGTATCCCACGGCCGAGGCCGCCGACAGCATCGTCGTCTGCAGCGGCGACAACCACGTCCTGCGGCTCGACGGTAAGGGCCGGACCATCTTCACGTTCGACGTCGGCGATCCCATCGGCGGCGCCGCCGCCTGCGCCGATATTGACGGTGACGGCAAGACGGAGATCGTCGCCTGCACGGTTCGCGGGCACGTCGCTGCCGTCACCGGGGAGGGCAAGCCCAAATGGTCGTATGAGACACGCCACTCGTTCGGGGATTTCGCGAATGTGGTGCTGGCGCAGCGCGCGGACGGCAAGGGGCGCGATGTTCTTGTCAACCATCGGGACGGCTGGCTCACCTGCTTGGACGGTAAGGGCCGCCTTCGCTGGAGCTTCAGGATCGCCGAACCCGGCCACATCTCGTCCCCAGCAGTCGCCGATATCAACGGCGATGATCAGCCCGAGTACGTCAGCGGCATTGACGCCGGGCGCGTGGTTGCTCTCACCAACGACGGCCACCTGCTGTGGGAGTTCGCGGCGGCGGAGGAATTCGGTCGTGAGGTCGCGGTCATCGCCGATGCCGATCGCAACGGCGTCCCCGAAGTGTATATCCTGAAGGCTGGCGCGACCAGCGCGGTCTTCTGCCTCGACGGCCCAACCGGCAAGCTCTTCTGGATGACGCCAATACCGAGCAAGTGCTACTGCGCGTTGACGGTCACCGATATCAACGGCGACGGCTATGACGAAATCCTCGCCGGCACCAAGTACAACCAGGTGATCGCTTACTCGCGAACCGGGGAGAAGTTGTGGCAGGCGCAACTGGGCGGCACCGGCATCTACTCCAGCCCGGCGGTGGGTGATGTTGATGGCGATGGGCGCCTCGAGATCGCGGTCGGCACCCGCCAGGCCGACATCAACGGCAATTCCTTCTTCGTGGTCGATACCCTGGGCAACGTCCTCGGCGCGTACCCGCAGGGCGGCGAGGGCGGTTCGCCGGAGCTGATCGCGGACATCAATGGCGACCGGAAGCTGGAGGTTGTCAGTTGCTCGCGCGATACGGTCTTCGCCTATCAGTTCGGCAATCCGACCAAGGCCGGAAAGGTGCCGTGGCCGTGCTATCGGGCGAACGCGGCCCTGACGGGAAGCCTGCTGCCCTTGGGCGCGGCGAAGGTCGCCGCACCGGCGCACGCGGTCACACCGAAGGGCTCGCTGCTGCCGAAGACCTTCCAGACGGTTCTGGGCGAAACCACGATTCAAGCAACCTGGAGCGTACCGACGCCTGAGCGCGGCTATGTCGAGGTCACGCTGATCGAGCCGAGCGGGAAGCGCAGTACCCAAGCGTTCCGCACATCTCAGGGCAAGCGATCGGTCGAGTTGGAACTGCCGTTCACGCACAGCGGGCGCTATGTGATCGAGGCGCGATTGCTCGATACGGCGAGGCAGCGCGTACTCGTGGAAGATCGCCGCGAGATGGCCTTCGCGCCCCTCGCGACCGAGCGGAGGATGGTGGAATCGGCATTCGCTCGCCGCGAGAAGCGCGCCGGTCCGCCGCTCGCGGCAAAGGCGCCCCAGATTGCGGCGGAACTCCAGCGGCGGCGGTCGGACTTGTACTCGGCGCTCGCCGCCCTCGAGGGGCGGGTCCGCGACGTCCACCAGGCCGAATTCCCGCAACTGGTGCTCGACGCGGCGTTCCAACTCCGCGCGCAAGTGGCGCGAGAGAAAAGCTTTATTGCTTTGGCGCAGAAGGTTGCTGCGAAGTCCCCCGAGATGCTCTTTGCCGCGTGGCAAGATTCCAACCCGTGGGACAACACCGACCCGCGAGACGAGCTCCCTGCGGCAGCCTCGGCCAAGGCAGCCTTCTCTGCCTGGACCTACGGCAACCAAAGGGAGGACTTCTGCGTTAACCTCATCCCTCTCGGCCCCGAGCCGTTCGAGGTGCGCGTGGAGCCGGCCGACCTCGTCGGTCCCAATGGCGCCAAGGCGCCGTGGGAGCAGCACCTGACCTTTCTTCAGGTTGTCTGGATGCCGACCGTTCTCAACCCTACACCGGTTCCCGACATGCTGCCGGCGATGAAGGCGGGGCGTACAGTGCAACTCGCGCCGGGCGGCTTCGCTCAAGTCTGGATGGTCGTGGACACCAAGGATCTCGCTCCCGGCGAGTGGACGGTGAACCTGCACCTGCAATCGCTGACCATGGCCGCGGCCGCGGTCGATATGGCCGTGCGCCTCGACGTGCTGCCGGTGGCGCTGCCGTACCCATATCCGTGGAAGATGTGCAACTGGGCGTGGCCGACGGGATATCCGGAGCCGCTGCGCGACAAGGTCATTGAGAATCTGATCTCGCATGGATCCAATGTCATATACGCGCCGCCGCCGTCGCAGACGTGTGACGAACAGGGGCGGCTCGTGGGCACGGTGGATTGGTCGGTGCTCGATTCGCTGGTTGCGAAGGCCAAGCCGGGCGACCCGTTCCTGTATTTCGGCACGCTCCCGATGAACGCGCCCGCCGGCATGAGTCAGGATTCGCCCCTCTGGAAGCAGGCTTACAAGCAGTGGATGCATGAGTTCGTGCAGCATCTCGCCTCGATTGGGATCACCTACCGCGACTTCGCGTTCTACCCTGTCGACGAGCCCGGCAACTCCGGGCACACGGGCATTGAGCAGTTGATCGCGGCGGCAAAGATCCTGCGCGAGGCGGATCCCAACGCGCCGATCTACGCCGACCCCGCGGGAGGCGCATACACCACCGAGTGGATCAAGGAACTCGACCCGTGGGTCGATGTCTGGCAGCCCGCGAGCGGTCTCTCGGATCGAAAAGACATCTACGACATCATCTCGACGCGCAATCGGCGGGTGTGGATGTACGACGCGCCGGGGGAAGTGCGCATGCTGCCGGCGCTGGGGTTCTACCGCCGGCAGCCGTGGACGGCGCTGCGAAACGGCGCGCGCGGGTCGGGATTCTGGGTCTACTACCAGGACAATATGTGGTCGGTGGGGGCGAAGAACGAGCCAAGTTACGGCACGGTCATGATCGATCGCACGGAGGTGGTGGATTCCCGGCGGTGGCGCGCGGCGCACGATGGGGTGCAGGACGTGACGGCCGTGCTGCTGCTGGATGATGCCATCGCGGAGGCGGAGAAGGCGGGGGTGGATCCGGCGCTGCGCGAGAAAGCGAGGGCGGTGCGCGCGACGGCGCTGGATGAGGTGAACGCCGGCATCGACGCCAACCGGTTGTCATTCGACGTGCTTCAGCGGAACCGCCGCAAGATTGCGGATGCTTTGGTTGAGCTGCGGGCGGCGATAGCGGCGAAGCAGCCGTAGAGCCGCCAGGCCCGGCCGCTGCGGCCATCGCCTTGAGGCTAGGCGTCGGTCGCGAAGCACGTGATGCTTCCATCGCTGCACGGCACGATCAACTCATTGAAGCCGTCGCCATCCATGTCATACGGAATCGGGCACAGCGCGCAGTCCGGGAACGTGTGGCTCCAGACGATGGCGCCGGTCCCGTCCACGGCGTTCAGATCCGTGTACGGCGGCTGGTCATCCCGACGGCCGTAACCCGACGGATTGGCGGCGCCGATGATCGCGTACAGCCGGCCCGACCCGTCCAACCGCGCCATCGCGGGCCATGATTGCAGCCAATGGCGGCGTACCGGGCGCTCCCATTTGCGGCTGCCGTCGCGCAGGTCGAAGCAGATGATCGCCGGCGGCACATCGCCGCCATCGCGCGGGTTGGTGATCCCTACCGCCTCGAGCGCGCCGTCCGCGTCGAGATTCCCGATGGCGACCTCACCACCGCCGAAGTCCGAGCGCCATAGGACTTCCCCGTCACCCTGCCAACACCACAGCCGCGAAAACGGATACGGCCCGCGCCCGCACAGGTTCAGCTCAACCTTCAGAATCTCAAGCCGGCCGTCGCCGTCGGCGTCCGCGAGCATCGCCGGTGTTGATCCGAGGTCACCCTCGATGCCGTCGTGGCGCCAGATTTCGCTGCCATCGGCTGACAGGAGCACCATTGCCGAACTGCCGTCGGCGTTGCCGTACTCCGATCCGATGGCGATCTCAGGCCGCCCGTCGCCGTTGACGTCGCCCACACCGCAGCGGCCCCAGCAGATCATGACGCCGCGGTCGTAGCGCCATTTCTCTTCGCCGGGAGGGCCCAGGCAGGCCAGGAAGTGATGCACGCCAACCAGGATCTCGCGCTCACCGTCGCCGTCGAGGTCGAGGCAGAGGACGTCGCGATTCGAACCGAACGGGCCTTCAGTTGAGCGCTGCCATATGGTCGCGCCGTTGCGCGCGGACAGAAACATGAGCCGCCCCTCGATATCCGGGGAGCCGTTGCCGGTGACGGAGCAGATCACCGCAGGTTCGTTCTCGCTGGGCGCCACGAACACCGGCTGCACGCTCACGTGCCTCCGGCCTTCGCTGCGCGGGAAGCTTCGCTCCCAGAACAGCGAGCCGTCGGAATTGAGGGCGATGACGGCCGGATCGTGGTCGCCGCCACACGCGGCGACGAACAATCGGGCCGCGCCATCGACCAGACCGACGCTCGCGCCCTGGAGATAGCGCCCGGTCTGTGCGATCCACTTGATGTTGAGGTTCAGCATGGCTTCCACGTCGCTTGATCCGCCGCATCCTCAGAGTTACCGCTTCAGACGGCCTGCATCCTTCCCAGCGTGCGCCAGAGGAGTCGCGCGCGAGTGCTCGAAGGGAGGAAGAGGACGCCAACGCAGTAGCCTGGGTCACTGATACTCCGCCAGCGCGTCGTCGGGAGGGCGGCTGCTGTGGCGATCGGTGATCGCGCGCGGGCTATTCTCGGCACGGCTGCGCCGTGCTCCGGAATGCGCCTGCGGCGCACAGCGCTCGCGGGTAGACTCTGTGCCAGATAACTCAGTATGAATAGCCCGGGCGAGGAGGCGACGGATGGAAATGGCGCTGCTACAACTGAGCATCCTGCTCGGCGGCATGATGCTGCTGACCGCACTGCTGGCGACCGTGCCCGCGCCGGTCAACGGTGTTCCTCGGGCCATCCTCGCGCGAGCGCGTGCCTTCCAACGTCGCCGGCTCGATCCGAGCGCATACCGCCGCACGCGACCCGTTCGAGAGATCGCCGGTGTGTCGTTGCGAGAGAACGCGGGGTTCTGGGTCCTGCGCAGCCAAGAGTTGGGTGCCGTCATCGACAAGCAGACGGGCCTCATCTGCGCCCTGACCAGCCTCCGGCCGCGCCTGATGCATCTTCTGAGGCCGACAGAGAACGGCCTGCTCTGCTACGCCTGGAATCGTGATTGCGGCGCGCTTGACATCGCCAACCAGATCGGCCGGTATTCGATCCGGCAGGGCAAGCGCGAGGGTCGGGCGTACATCGCTCTGTCCGTCGAGTTGGGCTTCAGTCAGCCTTTCGCGTCCGCGACCGTGCGCGTCACGGCAATCTACCGGATGTTCTCCGACCGGCTGGATATCTGCTTTCGCGTGGAGTACCTACGGAGCAATGCCGGCCAGTGGGAGTTCGGCGTGTTCCAGGCCTATGACCCGCGGCAATGGGAGCGCCAGATATTCGTCGACGTCGCCCGTACAACCCGCGCCCTCAAGCCGCGCGAGAAGGCGATCCAGCGTTACTCAGATGTGCCGAACGATGCCACCACCGAGGCGCCCGACGCGCCGATGCGTCGCGCCCGCTATCCGTACGGCATACTGGAGCGCGGCGACCGGCTCTTCCTGTGGGGTTTCCTCGATCTCAACTCGTTCGCGGCGATGACGCCAAATCGCTTCGGCGGCGTGCCGTCTTTCTCGATCGCACCGACGGGCATCGCCGAGGGCGATCATTACTCGTTCGACTTCACCTACAAAGTCCTGCCGAAGCCGCGGTTCGAGCTTGCGGACGTGTGTCGCTGGTATGCCGAGAACCTCTATTCATCCAACCCACTCACCAAGGGCATTGTTCGCCTGCCGAGAAAAGTTCGCCCACGCACATTGGCCGAAGGGAATGTGACCATCGGCTGGTATCGGCCGTGTGAAGCCGGCGAGGACGAGGCGCATACGCGCATTGAAGCCGCAGCGCGGAAGATGAAGGCCGCGCATGTGTGGTACGGCGGCTGGAATCCGTGGAACGAGGACCATCCGACCACGGGCCGGTGGTACGCCGGCGGCGGGCTGTGGCAGACCGCGGAGGGGGTGAAGCAGGAGATCAAGGCGCTGCGCGAGCGCGGCTTTGAGGTCTACCTCTACTTCCGCCAGATTCGACACGACGTCGCGTATTATCATGACCGGCCGCCGTATCGCGAGTGGATCCACCTGACCGAGGGCGGCTTCCCATACGCTTTCAGCTTCGACGGGAAGATACGTGCTGATGCGCCGCGCACGCCGATCGCACCCGAGGATAGCGCCGCGCTCGGCATCGAGGCCCAGGATTATGCCGACGTCTTCATGGATCTCTGCAACGACGATTGCCGGGAGTGGTTGACGAAGGAGATCATCAGCGCCCTCGACTACTATCAGCCGAGCGGCGTCGCGTGGGACATGGGCTGGGGCGATATCCTCGAGGCGCCATGCACGCGTCACCCACAGACGGGCCTACATCACGCGGTGCTTCGCATTCAGTACGATGTCTGGTGTTGGGTCAGACAGCATCATCCGTGGATGAAGATCATCGGTAATGAGTTCAAGGGTTCGCCGTCACAGCTCTACTGCGATGCGATGATGTTCGAGGCCGGCGACCACCTCGATATCCTGACGATGCAATCCATGAAGTTCTACCACACGGCGAGCACTGGTCTGTACTACCGGGAGGCGTTCCCGGACGAGGAGTGGCCACAGGCGGTGATGCGGCACCTCAGCTTCGGCATCACCTTCGGCGGCCGCGTGGAGGAAATGGCGAACCCGCCCTTTGCGGACCTGACGGCACTGGCGGAGTTCTCGGCGAAGGCCAACAAGACCCCTTTGGTCATCGAGCGACAAGGCCTGACGCTCACACCGCAGCTCCAGGAAGTCACCGGCGCCGCCTGGGCGGGCAAACGGCGGGTGCTCGTTGCGGTGTTCAATGGCCTGAATCGCGCGATTGCCCTCGAAGCGGCGCTGGATCGCCGGATCCTTCGAGCGTACGGTAGCCTGGGCGATTCAGACCCGTCCTTCATCGTCCTGAGCAATAGCGGAGTGCCTCGACCCGATCGTTCCTTCACTGCCGTGCTCAGTCGGCGAAATCGGATCCGAATCGTGGGAAGGCTGCGCGCGAAGGAGATGTTGCTCGCTCAAGAGCAGTGAGAGGCGCCGAGCTCTTGCCGCGCACGGGCAGCCGGCGCCTTCGAGTCATGCTGAGCGCGGTCAGTGGTGAAACAGGCGGACGCCGGTGTGAACCATAACCATGCCGTGTTCGTTTGCCGCGGCCAGCACCTGCTCATCGCGCACCGCACCGCCCGCCTGCGCCACATAGCGGACGCCGCTGCGCGCGCATCGATCCAGGGTGTCGCGGAATGGAATCAGCGCGTCCGAGCCGAGCGTGACGCCGTGCATCGTGCGAAGCCAGTCGGCGCGCTCTTCGAGGCTGAGGCGCGGCGGCACCTCAGTCAGCACGTCAGCGAGACTGCTTATTGCGTGTTCGTCCGATTCCTGGGACAGAAACGTCTCGATGGCATTATCGCGCTCAGGCCGCCGCACTCCCGGCTCGAAGCGCAATCCGAGCGCGCGCGGGTGCTGGCGCAGGAACCACAGATCCGCCTTGTTCGCCGCGACGCGCGCGCAGTGCAGACGTGACTGCTGTCCCGCTCCGACCCCGATGGTCTGCCCCTGCCACGCCAAGGCAATCGAGTTCGACTGGGTGTACTTCAGTACGATGAGACTCAGAAGCACATCCCGCCGAGCGTCCTCGGGCAGATCGCGGTTGCGGGTGACGATGTCGCGCAAGTCCTCGGGTCGCGGCATGAAGGTGTTGCGATCCTGCTCCAATGTCATGCCGAACAGATCCCGTTGTTCCCGAGCCGGCGGAACGTACCCGGGGGCAACCTCGAGCACGACGTACCTGCCGCCCTTCTTGCGCCGGATCACGGCAAGCGTGCCCGCCTCGAAGCCGGGCGCGATGAGCACGTCCGACACCTCGCGCCGGATCAGGTCTGCGGTGGCGGCATCGAGCGGATCGCTGAGCGCGGCGCAATCGCCGTACGATGAAAGCCGGTCGGTCCCTCTGGCGCGCGCGTAGGCCTGCGCCAGCGGCGACAGCTCCATGTCGTCCACGAAGCAGGCTTGCGCCAGAGTCGGCGGTAAGGGCAGCCCCACTGCCGCGCCCGCCGGACTGACGTGCTTGAAGGATGCGGCGGCCGGCAGGCGAAGCGCTTGCCTCAGTTCGCGCGCCAACTGCCAGGCGTTCATCGCGTCCATCAAGTTGATGGCGCTCGGAGTGCCGTTAATGACACGAAAGGGGAGGGGCCCTTTGGTCGAGCTGATAGATGCTGCCTGATGTGGGTTGAAGCCGCAGCGCAGGACAAGTCTGGAATCGCTCATGGTGCCTTCCCGCGGGCGCGCGCGCTTCACCGGCTCGGTCTAAAACTCTCGCGGCGGTTGACGTAGCGATCCGCTGACATCGCCGCAATCGCGCCGTCGGCCGCGGAGGTGATTGCCTGGCGGAAGTCGGTGCATCGCACATCCCCTGCCGCGAAGACCCCGGGGATGCTGGTCGTCATCGTGTGGTCGGTCAAGACACATCCTCTGTCGGTCACGTCGAGTGCTCCCTGAAGGAAGTCCGTGACCGGCTTGTTGCCGGCGAGGTAGATGAACACGCCGCCGACCGCCAGCGCGTGGGCCTCGCCGCCGCGCCCAGCGAGC
>Ga0315284_10006482_pt1 | contig 16645 bp, 28 predicted proteins | sample YL17G09_16_MG_FD_203696 | JGI IMG/M metagenome (GOLD analysis project Ga0315284, IMG submission 203696) | Sediment microbial communities from Yellowstone Lake, YNP, Wyoming, USA - YL17G09_16 | ecosystem: Environmental > Aquatic > Freshwater > Lake > Sediment | place: USA: Wyoming | collected...
GAACTGGACGACCAGATACTCACTGCCTACCTCGATGGGGAAGAGATAAGCAGCGACAACCTGAAAGCCGCTTTAAGACGCATCACCCTGGCAAACAAAGCGGTGCCGGTGCTGTGCGGCAGTGCCCTTACCAACCGCGGCGTCCGCCTCCTGCTGGATGCCGTCATGCACTACCTGCCATCACCGGGTGACATGCCGCCAGTGCGTGCCGTGGATATTAAGGACAACAGCCCGGTCGTGCGTGAAGCAAGAGACGATGCGCCGTTTACCGCCCTCGCTTTCAAAGTGGTCACAGACCCGTTCGTGGGGCGGCTGGTCTATTTCCGCGTTTATTCCGGGCAGGTTAAGTCCGGCGACCAGGTGTACAACTCCGCGCGCGGCAAGTCCGAGCGTATCGGCCGGCTGTTCCTCATGCACGCCAACCGTCGTGACGAGATTGAGGTTGCCGATACCGGCGCCATTGTCTCCACACTCGGACTCAAAAATACCTTCACCGGCGATACCCTGTGCAGTCAGACCAAGCCTGTCCTGCTCGAATCCATCCGCTTCCCTGACCCCGTTATTTCCGTAGCTATCGAACCGCGCACCCGCGCCGACCAGGATAAAATGGGCGAAGCCCTCCGCAAGCTCACCGAGGAAGACCCCACCTTCAAAGTCAACTACAACGAAGAGACGGGGCAGATTGTGGTGGCCGGCATGGGCGAACTTCACCTGGAGATTATCGTCCACCGCCTCCTCAGCGAATGGGGTGTCACGGCCAAAGTGGGCAAGCCTCGTGTGGCGTACAAGGAAACCATCACGAAGACGGTACGGGCGGAAGGCAGGTTCGTGCGCCAGACCGGCGGCCACGGGCAGTACGGGGATGTCTGGATTGAGATTGAGCCGGCGGGCCGTGGCGGCGGATTTGAGTTTATCGATAAAATAAAGGGCGGCACCGTGCCCAGGAACTTCATCCCCGCCATCGAAGCCGGCATACGCGAGGCGCTGGAAGGCGGCGTCGTGGCTGGCTACCCGCTGGTTGATATCAAGGTTACGGCGTTCGATGGCAGTTACCACGAGGTTGATTCCTCCGAGCTTGCCTTCAAAATGGCCGGGTCCATGGCGCTCAAGAGCGGGGTCAACAAGGCAAGCCCCGTCATCCTTGAGCCTATCATGAGAATGGAAGTAGTCACCCCCAAGGAGTACCTCGGGGATATCATCGGGGATGTCACCTCGCGCCGGGGGCACATCGAGTCCATAGAGACCCACGGCGAAATCTGCATCATCCAGGCGCTCATTCCGCTGGCGGAAACCTTCGGTTACGCCACCAGCCTGCGCTCGCAGACACAGGGCAGGGCTTCTCATACGCTGGAGTTCCACAGCTACCAGGAAATTCCCGCATCGATATTAAAAGAAGTAACAGATAAGACAGGAATGACCAAATATGCCTAAGCAGAAGATTCGCATCACGATCAGGGGCTTCGACCATAAAGTGGTCGACCAGTCAGCGCAACAGATTGTCGAAACGGTCGAACAGACGGGCGCCGTCGTTGTGGGACCCATTCCCTTGCCCACCCGCATCGAGAAGTTCAGCGTGAATCGCTCCACGTTCGTCGATAAGAACTCGCAGGAGCAATTCGAGGTGCGCACCCACAAACGCCTCATCGACATCGTAGAAACCACCTCCAAGACAATCGATTCGCTGACCAAGATGAACCTTCCCTCCGGAGTGGAGCTGGATATCAAACTGTAATAAATACCGGGATGACTTGAATGAAAATGCCAGGAATCATCGGCAAAAAAGTGGGCATGACCCAGGTCTTCAGAGACAACGGCAAGATGGAAGCCGTGACCCTGATTGAGGCCGGACCCTGCACGGTTACGCAGGTAAAGACGGCTGACAAAGAAGGTTATGACGCCATCCAGCTCGGGTTCGGGCAAGCGAAGCGGCTCACCAAGGCCGAGCAGGGGCATGTCAAAGAGCTGGGCAAATTCAGATACCTCCGTGAATTCAGTATCGCCGACCCCAAGACCGTGAAGGTCGGGGATAAGATAGACGTCAACGTCTTTCAGACGGGCGATGTGGTGAACGTGGCGGGGATTTCAAAGGGCAAAGGGTTCGCCGGCGTGGTCAAGCGCCATCATTTCAAAGGCGGACCCAAGACCCACGGCCAGTCCGATCGCTGGCGCGCCCCCGGCTCCATTGGCTCGACCACAACCCCGGGGCACGTCGTCAAGGGAATGCGCATGGCGGGCCACATGGGCCTGGAGCGCGTTACGGCGCGGCGCCTTGAGGTGCTGAGGATTGATGCGGAAAAGAACCTGCTCCTGCTGGTAGGTCCGGTACCGGGCAACCGCGACGGGCTACTTTTAATCAGCAAGACGACTAAGAGGAAGTAGGCGGATGGAGACTCAAGTCTTTAACCTGGCCGGCGAGGTGGTGGGGAACATAGAGATAAGCGATACGGTGTTTGCCGTACCGTTCAACCAGGGCGTTGTGCACCAGGCGGTCCTCAGACAGCAGGCGAACGCACGCCAGGGCACGGCCAGCACCAAGACCCGCGGCAATGTCACCGGCAGTACCAGGAAACTCTACCGGCAGAAGGGCACCGGCAATGCCCGCGCCGGCAGTATCAAATCGCCACTGCGCAAAGGCGGCGGCATCGTCTTCGGGCCGCACCCGCGTGATTACCGCCAGTCCATGCCCAAGAAGATGCGCCAGCTTGCTTTGCGCTGTGCCCTCTCCGCGAAAGTGAATGACGGCGAACTGAAGGTGCTCGAGGCTCTGAAACTTGATGAACCGAAGACAAAGCAGATGACCAGCGTCCTGGATGCGCTCAAAATAGAGCATTCGGCGTTGCTGGTCACGTCACAGCCGGAAACGAACGTAATCCTGTCCGCGCGGAATATCCCCGGCATCAAGACGCTCCCGGCAAACCTGCTCAACGTGGTTGATATCCTGTCACACAAAGCCCTGATAATGGAAGTAGCCGCGGTGCGCAAGGCGGAAGAGCTCTGGGGCAAAGACGGTTCTGGAGAAAAGACCGATGCAACTGCATGAGATTTTGCGGCGCCCGCTGGTAACCGAGAAAAACGCCACGCTCCAGGCGATGGGCAAGTTCGCGTTCGAGGTAGACCGGCGCGCCAATAAGATGGAAATCAAGGATGCCGTGGAAACGGCCTTCAAGGTCACGGTGACCGGCGTCAACGTGATGAATATGCCCGGCAAGAGCAAGAGGGTGGGCAAAGGCATGACCTTCAGCCCAAACTGGAAGAAAGCCATAGTGACTCTCAAACCGGGCGATAAAATAGACCTGTTCGAGAACGTTCAATAGGCAAGGGGACTTGAATGGCACTTAAGACATATCGCCCTACCTCGCCCGGCAGACGGGGAATGACCGGCTATACCTTCGAAGAAATCACCAAGGATAAGCCGGAGAAGTCCCTCCTTATTTCCAAGAAAAACCGGGCCGGGCGCAACAACCGCGGCGTCATTACCGTCCGGCACCACGGCGGAGGGGCAAGACACCTTATCCGCGATATTGATTTCAAGCGTGACAAGACCGGTGTGCCGGGCAAAGTGGCGGCAATTGAATATGACCCGAACCGCACGGCGCGCATTGCCCTCATTTTTTACGCGGATGGCGAAAAACGTTACATCCTGGCGCCCGTGGGGCTGAATGTTAAAGACACCGTAATGGCCGGAGAAACCGCCGAAATCAGGCCGGGAAATGCCCTGCCTATGCGTCTTATCCCCACTGGCACAATGATACACAACATCGAGCTTATTAAGGGCGGGGGCGCCAAGCTCGTACGTAGCGCTGGGAATGCCGCACAGCTGGTGGCCAAGGAAGGAGACCACGCGCACATCCGCCTGCCCTCCGGAGAAATGCGGTTGGTCCGCGCCGAATGCATGGCGACCATCGGACAGGTAGGCAACGTGGAGCACTCCACCGTCCACCTGGGCAAGGCGGGGCGCAAGCGCCTCATGGGCTGGCGTCCGGCCGTTCGCGGTTCGGCCATGAGCCCGCGCGACCATCCACATGGCGGCGGCGAGGGGCGCAGTCCCATAGGTATGCCCGGGCCCAAAACTCCCTGGGGCAAACCGGCGCTGGGCCACAAAACGCGCAGCAAGAAATATTCTGACCGACTTATCATGAGGCGTCGGGGGAAGAAGTAGACTATGTCAAGGTCAACTAAAAAGGGACCGGCAGTTGATGCCAAACTGTTGAAAAAGGTACTGGCGGTGAACCGCTCCAGCGAAAAGACAATTATTAAGACCTGGTCGCGCTGGTGCACAATTTTGCCCGAAATGGTGGGGCTGACAATCGGCGTTCATGACGGCCGGCGGCATGTGCCCATCTACATTACGGAAAACATGGTGGGGCACCGCCTGGGTGAGTTTGCGCCCACCCGCACCTTCAGAGGGCACAGCATGAAGGAAGAAGCCGCCCCGGCTAAGAAACCGGTGGCCACGCCTTAGGAGATACATGGAAGTTAAGTCCGTATCCAAAAATACAGGAATTTCGGCGCGCAAGATGCGGGCAGTGGTGGACCTGGTGCGCGGCAAAAACGTGAACGATGCGCTGACCATTCTCAAGTTCACGCCCACGCCGCATGCCCGGATTGTCGCCAGGGCGGTTAAAGCGGCCGCCGCCGATGCGGAAAAAGTGCACAGCGCCAACGTGGACAATCTGAAAGTGCTGCAAATCTTCGCCGACCAAGCCGCCACGCTGCGCCGCTACCGGGCGCGGTCGCGCGGACGCGCCAGCACAATACACAGACGTTCCAGTCACATTACCGTCATCGTCGGTGATCAGGAGGGTTAATGGGACATAAGGTACACCCCGTAGGATTCAGGGTCGGCGTCATCCGGGGATGGGATGCCAAATGGTACGCGGATAAGCACTATGTCACTTACCTTCTGGAAGACCTGAAGATTCGCAAACGCTTACGGTCTGTATATCCTGAAGCCGGCGTATCACAGGTGGAAATAGACCGCCAGGCTAACAATGTGACGCTCACCATTCACACGGCGCGGCCCGGCATTCTTATTGGCCGTGGCGGTCAGCGCGTTGACGAAATGCGCCGCATGCTGGAAAAGCTCATCGGCAAGAGGATTCAACTGAATATCAGAGAAGTGCAGCAACCAGAACTGGACGCCTTCCTGGTGGCCCGCTCCGTGGCTGACCAGATGGAACGGCGTGTCGCCTACCGCCGTGCCATGAAACAGTCTATGCAACGCACCATTCAGGCAGGCGCTAAAGGCATGAGAATCCGCTGCGCCGGCCGGCTTGATGGCGCGGAGATTGCCCGCAAGATTATTATGCACGAAGGGCGCGTGCCTCTGCACACCATCCGCGCCGATATTGATTACGGGTTCACCGAAGCTGCTACCGTGATGGGACGTATTGGTGTCAAGGTTTGGATCTATAAGGGTGATATCCTTCCGGAAAAGGAAGAAGAGGAAGCGGCGGCGCCGCCGGTGGCCGCGGTCGCTGAAGCCGCGCCTGCCGAATCGGCAGTGGCCGCTCCGCCGGTGGCCGCGACGGCGGAAGCCCCGGTAGCGGAAGTGAAGCCGGTTGCGGCGGAACAACCCGTGCCGGCATCTCTCGCCGCGGAAGAGAAGCCAAAACCGGTGCGCAGAGCGCCACGACCCAAAGCCGCCGAAGCGCCCGTAACGGCCGAAGCCGCGCCCGCCCCTGCCCCTACCACGGAAGAGAAACCGAAAGCCCCGGTCAGGCGGGTAGTACGGCCCAAGCCGGTGACAACGGAAACCCCTAAAGCCGCCGAGGACACAGCGGATGACAAAGCCAAAACGCCCGTCAGGAGGGCTCCCCGGGCTGTGGCTCCGAAAGTGAAGCCGGAAGAAGCGGCGGAGAAATCATCAGCGCCGGCCGGGTCTGCGGACAAGCAGGGAGAAGGCAATGCTACAACCTAAACGTGTGAAATTTCGCAAAATGCAGAAAGGCCGCCGCAAAGGCAGCGCCCATTCCGGCGACGTAGTGATATTTGGCGACTACGGTCTGCAAGCCCTGCAGTCCGCCTGGATAACGGCCCGGCAGATTGAAGCCGCGCGCCGCGCCATTACCCACCACATACGCCGTGGCGGCAAGGTCTGGATACGCATGTTCCCGGACAAGTCCATCACCAAGAAACCGGCGGAAACCCGCATGGGTTCGGGAAAAGGCACGCAGGACCACTGGGTGGCCGTGATTAAGCGCGGCCGCATCATGTTTGAGATGGGCGGGGTCGATGAGGCGGTGGCTAAAGAAGCTATGCGCCTCGCCTCGAACAAATTACCTCTGCCTACCCGATTCGTCGCCCGGAAGTCTACAATCCTGGGGACGGCGGTAAGGAAGGAGCTAACGACCGTTGAAAGCTAATGAAATACGCGCCATGAGCACTGAAGAGGTCAATAAACAGCTTCAGGCGGCTTACCAGCAGTTGTTCGATTTACACATGAAAGCGCACACGCGGCAGCTTGTCAATCACCGCGAGATTCCGCGCCTGAAAAAGCAGATTGCCGCCATGCACACCATTCTGAAAGAGCGCTCCCTGCAGACCGCGCCACAGCAGGAGAGCACCGCGTAAAGGGGATAAGCTATGCCAGCGATGAAGAAAACCAAGGTGGGGCAGATACTGAGTAACAAGATGGACAAGACCGTCGTTGTCGTCGTCGATTCGTATCGCCATCACCCGGTCTATAAGAAGAATATCCACAAAATTATCAAATACAAGGCGCACGACGAGAAGAATGAGTGTTCCGTGGGGGATACGGTGCGCATTGTGGAAACACGCCCGCTTTCCCGCGATAAGCGGTGGCGCGTGAGCGAGATAATAACCAGGGCGGCCGTGATTGAGGTCAAGCCGGAAGAGATCGAGCCGAAGCTGGTAGCAAATGAGCCTAAACCTCAACCGGAGGCAGTGGCAACCGCGGCACAGCCGGCCGAAGAAACAACGGCGGCAACAAAGGAAAATTAAGGTTCGGGGTGTACGACCGTGATTTCGATTTATACCAGACTTAAGGTGGCGGATAACACCGGGGCAAGGCAGATAATGTGCATCAACGTTCTCGGCGGGAGCGGCCGCCATTATGCGCGCGTGGGCGATGTCATTGTGGCAGCCGTGAAAAAAGCCAACCCCGGCGGGTCGGTGAAAGAGGGGGATGTGGTACGCGCCGTGGTGATACGCACCAAACAGCCAAAACGGCGGGCGGACGGCACCTACATCCGCTTCGATGACAATGCGGCGGTGCTCCTCACGGAGAAAAACAATCCCAAAGGAACCCGCATCTTTGGGCCGGTGGCCAGGGAGCTCCGTGACAAGCTCTTCACCAAGATCCTTTCGCTGGCGCCGGAGGTCCTGTAAGGGAGAACCATGAAGATTCGAAAAGAAGATAACGTCCTTGTCATCGCGGGCAAGGATAAAGGCAAAAAGGGTAAGGTCCGCTTCGTGTACCCCCACCAGGAACGGGTACTTATCGAAGGCGTGAATATGATAAAAACACACAGCAGGGTAAGCCAGCAGGTGAGACAGGCCGGTCTCATTGAGCGCGAAGCGCCGGTCAACATGTCGAACGTAATGCTCATCTGCACGCGGTGCAATAAACCCGTCCGCGTTGGTTTCAAACACCTTGACGACGGACGCAAGGCGCGCATCTGCCGCTCCTGCAAAGAGGCGATAGACTAACATGGCTGGTCTGAAAGAAAAGTACGTAAAAGAGATTGCTCCCCGGCTCATGCAGGAACGGGGCTACCGGAACATCATGGAAGTGCCCCGCCTGGAGAAAGTCGTGGTGAGCATAGGACTGGGCGAGGCGATTTCCAACGCCAAGGCGCTTGAGGGCGCCGAACACGATCTGCCCATCATTACCGGGCAAAAGCCCATCATCACCCGCTCCAGGCGGTCGATTGCCAACTTCAAACTCAGGGAGGGCATGCCCATCGGCATGAAAGTCACCCTGCGGCGGGAGCGCATGTACGACTTCATCGAGCGGTTGGTGAATATGGTCCTGCCGCGCATGCGGGAATTCCGTGGCGTCCCGCGGAACTCGTTTGACGGGCGTGGCAATTACACGCTGGGTTTCAAAGAGCAGACTGTCTTCCCGGAGATTGAATACGATAAAATCGATAAGGTCCGCGGGCTGGAGGTAACCATCGTTACCACGGCGCGGACTGATGAAGACGGCCGGCTTTTGCTCGAACTGCTGGGCATGCCCTTCAGTAAGGATTGATTGGAGTTCCATGGCAAAGAAATCAGAAATCGCAAAATGGAGACGGCCATCCAAATTCAAGGTCCAACAGCATAATCGCTGTCAGTCCTGCGGCAGACCGCGCGCGTACATGCGGCGGTTTGGCTTATGCCGGATCTGCTTCCGCGAACTTGCCCTCAGTGGCAAGGTCCCGGGCGTGAGGAAGTCGAGCTGGTAAGGACAGTACGGTCAAAGGGGGAGCAAGAGTGACTATTTCTGACCCAATTGCAGATATGTTGACTCGAATTCGGAATGCCACGATGGCACGGCATGATTCGGTGCTGGTACCTTCTTCCAGGATGAAAGTGGGAATCGCCAAGATTCTCAAGGAAGAGGGCTTTATTAAAGACTTCGAGGTCGTTAGAGGCAAACCGCAGAAGGCAATCAAAATCCATCTCCGCTACCAGGCGCGTAATCAATCGATGCTTGGCGGGCTGGAACGCATCAGCAAGCCGGGATTGCGGATTTACGTGCAGAAAAGGGAAATCCCGCGCGTCTACGGCGGACTGGGCGTGGCTATCCTCTCCACCCCCAAGGGAGTGATGACCGGACAGAAAGCCTGGAAACAGGGGATTGGCGGAGAACTACTCTGCTACGTGTGGTAGCACATTGAGGAGCATTACCCATGTCTAGAATAGGGCGTCTTCCCATATCGGTGCCCAAAGAGGTATCCGTAACAATTGATGACCATTCGGTGACCGTGAAAGGCCCGAAGGGCGAACTGAGCCGTCATTTCAGCGACCAGATTGCGGTAAAGCTGGAAGGCGACCGCCTGATTGTCAGCCGCTCCAGTGATAATGGCCAGGCACGCGCCCTGCATGGGTTGTCACGCGCCCTCCTGGCAAACATGGTCACCGGTGTCACCAAAGGGTTCGAAAAAACGCTGGAAATTGTTGGGGTTGGCTACCGCGCCCAGAAAGCCGGCGATAAAATCACCATGAACGTTGGCTATTCGCACCCGGTGGAAGTAGCGCCGGTGCAGGGCGTGACGATGGCCGTGGAAGGCACCAACCGCCTCAAGGTCAGCGGGATTGACAAAGAACTGGTCGGGGAAGTGGCCGCCAAAATCCTGGCTATCAAACCCCATGACGATTACAAAGGGAAAGGACTGCGCTACGCTGGTGAACCTGTCCGTCTGAAACCGGGTAAGGCTGGCAAGGCGATAGGGAGAAAATAAATGGCACAGTTTAATCGGAGGGCGGCTCGCTCCAGGAGGCACACCCGCATCCGGGGAAAGTTAAACGGGACTGAAGCCCGTCCGCGCCTCTGTGTTTTCCGGAGCTTGAGCAATATCTACGCCCAGGTAATTGACGATGGCAAGGGCACAACTCTGGTGGCGGCATCTTCACTGGAAGTGGACGTGAAAACCCAGGCGGACGGGAAAAAGAAGGCGGACGTTTCGCAGCTAGTGGGCGCCTTGGTGGCTAAACGCGCCCTGGGAAAGGGTATCAGTCAGGTGGCCTTCGACCGCGGCGGTTACAGATACCACGGGCGGGTAAAATCCCTCGGTGAGGCGGCGCGCAAAGAAGGACTGAAGTTCTAGGAATACTACGACAGGACAAATAATATGGTAATTGGCAGTACTAGAATCGACCCATCGGAACTCACGCTGACGGATAAGCTGGTGTACATCAACCGGGTAGCCAAGGTGGTGAAAGGCGGCAAGCGCCTTAGCTTCAGCGCCCTCGTGGTCACCGGTGATAACGCCGGACATGTAGGCGTAGGTCTTGGCAAGGCAAAAGAGGTCCCCGTGGCAATCAATAAGGCAAACGCCAATGCGCGCAAGAACCTCATCAATGTGCCCCTCGCCGGCGGCACTATTCCCCACGAAATCGAGATCAAGATGGGAGCGGCCAGGATATTTATGAAGCCGGCCGCGCCGGGCACGGGCATCATCGCCGGCGGCAGTATCCGCGCCGTCCTGGAAGCGGCGGGAATTAAGGACATCCTGACCAAGTCCCTGGGCACGTCCAATAAGACCAACGTTGCCCGGGCAACCGTTGAGGCTTTGAGCAGACTGCGCATTCCCGCGGAAGAAGTCGCCAGGAGAAAGCCGGCGGCCGCAGCCGGGGAGGCAACAACCAGTGGCTAAACTGAAAGTAACCCTTGTAAAAAGCGGCATAGGCTATAAGGAAGACCAGAAGGCAACGCTCCGGTCGCTGGGTTTTCACCGTCTCAACCAGAGTGTCGTCCATGAAGACTCGCTGTCAATCAGGGGCATGATCCAGAAAGTAAGACATCTTGTCAGGGTGGAGGAAGCACAGTGATAAGGCTCGATACACTTTCTCCAGCGCCCGGCGCCCGCAAAGACCGCAAGCGCGTGGGCCGGGGCGATGGCAGTAAGAAGGGCAGTTTTTCCGGGCGCGGCTGTAAGGGGCAGAAGTCCCGCAGTGGCCACAGAATGAAGCCCGGCTTTGAGGGCGGGCAGTTACCCATTATCAAGCGTCTGCCCAGCAAACGCGGCTTTGTCAATATCTTCAAGACCGAATACGCGCTGGTCAACCTGGGGGACCTGGGCGGGTTTGCCGCCGGCTCGGTGGTAACGGCTGAGGAACTGGCAAAAGCCGGCATTATCAGGCCCGCGCAGAAGCCGCTAAAAGTCCTTGGCGGCGGTGAAATAACGCAGGCAATTACGGTGAAGGCAAATAAGTTCTCCGCCACCGCCAAAAGCAAAATCGAAGCCGCGGGCGGCACAGCAGAGGAGGTCAGCTAATGCGCCAGAGGCCCACAAGGCCCAGACTTCTCCAGGCGATGATGGACGCGTTCCGCCTGCCGGACCTGCGCAAGCGCATTCTGTTCACTTTCGCCATCGCCGTGGCTTCCCGTTTCGTGGCGCATGTTCCCCTGCCCGGCGTGGATGCCGCCGCCATGCGCGATCTGTTCAACAGCAATGCGTTGCTCGGCATGCTGGACCTGTTCAGCGGGGGCGCGCTCAGGAACTTCAGCGTGGCCGCCATGGGCGTTTACCCCTATATCACATCCACCATTATCCTGCAATTGCTACAACCGGTTATCCCGCGCCTCCAGCAACTGGCGCAGGAGGGCGAAACCGGCCGTGATACCATGAACCGAATCAGCCACTGGCTAACCGTGCCGCTGGCCGGCATCTCCGGTTACGGGCAGATTGTCCTGCTCACCCGTGAGGGCGTCATCGCCGCCACCGACCCGCTTTCCCTGTCCGCCATGGTGATTTCCATGATTGGCGGCACCATTTTCCTGGTCTGGATGGGCGAACTTATTACCGAATATGGAATTGGAAACGGAATCTCCATCCTTATCTTCGTCGGCATCGTCACCGGCTACCCGGCATTGATCGGGCGCGGCCTGCTGGTGGCGGGACAGCAGTTCATCGGCCTGATTGTCTACGGCGTGCTGGTGCTGGCGACCATTGTGATGATTGTAATATTCACCGAGGCGCACCGCCGCATACCGGTGCAGTATGCCCGCACCCAGTTCCGCGGCGGCCGCATGTACCGCGCCAGCGGTGGCACCCATATCCCCCTCCGTGTGAACTCGGCAGGCATGATCCCGCTCATCTTCTCCATGTCGCTCGTCCTGTTCCCGGGGATGATCGCCAGCTACCTCGCCAACCCGTCCGACCAGGCGCCGAACCTGGCAAACGCCATCGTGAAAATCTTTAACCCGGACACAGCCATGCCGCTCGGGCTGGTCTACTGGGCGCTGTATTTCGGACTGACCATCGGCTTCACATTCTTTTATACCCTTGTCATTTTCCAGGAGCAGGACCTGCCGGGCACGTTGCAGAGACAGGGCGGCTTTGTTCCGGGCATCCGGCCGGGCAAGAACACGGAGACGTTCCTGACCAGCATTATTACCAAGATTACCCTGGCGGGTGCTCTGTTCCTGGGAGTGGTGGCGATTATCCCGTTCCTTACCCGCACCTTCACCAATGTCCAGACCATCCAGCTTTCAAGCATGGGCTTGCTGATTGTAGTGGGCGTCGTTCTTGACACCATGAAGCAGATGGAAGCCCAGTTGACCATGCGCAAATACGAAGGGTTTATTAAGTAGGGAGTCCGCGGTGTACGTAATTTTCCTGGGCGCCCCAGGCGCGGGCAAAGGGACACAGGCGGCTGAAGTTGCCAGAGACTTGAAGCTGGCGCACATTGCCACCGGTGACATGTTCCGCGAGGCGCAGAAAAAGAGCACGGCCTTGGGCATGAAAGCCAGGGAGTACATGGAAAAAGGTCAGCTCGTGCCCGATGAAATCACCGTGGCTATGCTACTGGAAAGAATATCCGCGCCGGATTGCCAGGGCGGGGTTATTTTCGACGGGTTCCCGCGCACGCTCGCGCAAGCACAGGCGCTGGACGGGGCGCTGGCAAAGCAGGGCAAAGCAATCGACCGGGTTATCTATATTAAGGTCGAAGAAGAGGAGCTTCTGAAACGGCTGGGCGGGCGCTGGATTTGCCGCTACTGCCAGACACCCTACCATGAGGTATCATCTCCTCCGAAGGTCAAGGGAAAGTGTGATAAATGCGGCGGCGGACTCTACCAACGCGATGATGACAAGCCGGCCACGGTCAAGGAACGGTTGAAGGTCTACTTCACGCAGACAGCCCCGCTGATTGATTACTACACGAAGACCGGCAAACTCGCCGAGGTAGATGGCGTGGGCGCCGTTGCGGAAGTGCGGAAAGCGATCCTCGATTCCTTGAAGAAGGCAACCGCAAAGCGGAAATAGGCATGGCCATCAATTACAAGAATGATGAAGAAATGGCTCTAATGAGGGAGGCGTGCCGGATAACAGCCAGAGTATTGAACGCGCTGACAGCATCGGTGAAGCCGGGGATGCGCACCGAAGAGCTGGATGTCATTGCCGAACGGGAAGCGAAGCGCTACGGCGCCCGGCCTTCGTTCAAAGGTTACCGCGGTTACCCGGCGAACGTGTGCGTCTCAGTCAATGACGAGATAGTCCACGGCATACCCGGCAAAAAAGTGCTGAAAGAAGGGGATATCGTCTCCATCGATTTCGGGGTCATATACAAGGGTTTCCAGGGTGATGCGGCGCGCACCGTGGGAGTGGGCGCGGTCAGTCCCGAGGCGGGTAAATTGATGGAGACCACAGCGGGCGCGCTCAAGGCGGGAATCGGCGCGGCTCATGCCGGGGCGAGGCTCGGGGATGTGACCGCCGCCATTGAGCAATACGCCGAATCGCGCGGCTATGCAGTGGTGCGGGAGTACACGGGGCATGGCATAGGCCGGCAGATGCACGAGGACCCGCAGGTGCCCAATAGCACCAGGTCCGTGCTGGGAATCATGAAAGGAACGGGACCCGAACTGAGAAAGGGCATGACACTGGCCCTCGAACCGATGGTGAACACCGGGGGCTGGGAGACGAAGCTGGATGACAACATGTGGACGGTGCGCACCCGTGATGGGAGCCTGTCCGCGCATTTTGAAGATACGATTGCTATTACGGACAGCATCCCCGAGGTATTGACCAGCGCTTAATCAGGGAGTATATGCCTAAGAAAGACACCATTGAGGTCGAGGGTGTGGTTGTTGAATCTCTGCCCAACGCGATGTTCCGCGTGGAGCTTCCCAACGGGCACAAGGTGCTGGCGCATATTTCGGGGAAAATGAGGGTAAATTATATCAGGATTCTGCCGGGGGACAGGGTGCTTATTGAGCTGTCACCGTATGACCTGAACAGGGGCAGAATCACCTACCGGTTCAAGTAAAGAGGGAAACAATGAAAGTCAGGGCATCAGTCAAACCAAGGTGTGAAAACTGCAAAGTCATCAGGCGGCACGGGGTGGTCAGGATCATCTGCACACGCCCCAAGCACAAGCAGAGACAGGGTTAGTCTTTTGTAAGGAGGCAGGTTATGCCGCGTATTGCCGGAGTTGACGTTCCAAGAGAAAAACAGATCTGGGTCTCATTGCAGTATATCTATGGCATTGGGCCCGTAAATAGCCACAAAATCCTGGACCAGACCGGGGTGAACCCAGAAACCAAGGCGGATAGCCTCACGGAAGGAGAACTCGCCAAGATCCGTGACCTGATTGACAAGGAATACACGGTTGAGGGTGAACTCCGCAAAGAAATAAACCTGAACATCAAACGTCTCATCGAGATCGGCTCATACCGTGGTCAGCGGCACCGCCGCAATCTGCCGGTGAGAGGTCAGCGCACGCGGACCAACGCACGCACGCGCCGTGGCACCCGCAAGACGGTGGCCGGCAGGGGCAAGAAGCGCGGCTCGTCCAAGAAGTAAACCTGTAAAAACACGGAGGATAGAATGGCAGGACCTAAGAAGAGCAAGGCCAAAAGAAGAGAACGCAGGATTATTCCCGCGGGGAGGGCTTACATACAATCGACGTTCAATAACACCATCGTCACCATTACTGACCCGCAGGGCAATGTGCTGGGCTGGGGCAGTTGCGGGACGGTGGGATTCAAGGGCGCCCGCAAGGGCACGCCTTATGCCGCCCAGCTTGCGGCGCAGGATGCCGTCAAGAAAACGCAGAACTATGGCATCCGCCAGGTAGAAGTTTTTGTGAAGGGTCCGGGCAGTGGCCGGGAAGCGGCAATACGCGCGCTTCAGGGCGCCGGACTGGCTGTTACCAGCATTAAGGATGTCACCCCCATTCCTCACAACGGCTGTCGGCCGCCGAAGAGAAGAAGGGTGTAAGGACGAGACTATGGCAAGATATCTAGGTTCAGTCTGCGGACGGTGTCGCAGGACCGGCGATAAGTTGATGCTAAAGGGAGGGCGCTGCATGACGCCGAAATGCGCCATGGAACGGCGTCGGCTCATGACCATGGGACGCGGACGCGGACGGCGCCGCCGCGTCTCCGACCGCGGCGTACAGTTGATAGAGAAGCAAAAAGCCCGTTTCTCCTATGGCATGATGGAGAAGCAGTTCCACCGCTTTTTTAAGGAAGCCGAGCGGCAACCCGGCGTCACCGGCGATAACCTGAAAGTCCTGCTCGAAAAGCGGATGGATAACGTGGTCTACAGGCTGGGATTCGCGGATTCCCGTAACCAGGCACGCCAGCTTGTCCTCCATGGACATATTTCCCTGAATGGGCGGCGGGCAAGCATTCCCTCCCGCCTCCTGAAAGAAGGTGATACCATCGCCGTGAAGGAAGCCAGCATGCGTAATGAGTACTTCAAGCGGTTGGTCGAAGAAATTAAGGCGAAGGCAGTGCCGCCCTGGTTAAGCCTGGACAGGGTCAAACTCGCCGGGCGGGTCGTCGGACAGCCCATTCTGGACGAAGCCAGTTTCAAATTCGACGGCAAGACCATCGTTGAGTACTACTCGCGATAAGGAGGCAATGGATTGTCCGTAGTACCTAAAATTCAATTGGTAGAAAGCCGGGAGAACTTCGGGCGGTTTGTCGCCGAGCCCCTCGAGCAGGGTTTCGGGGTAACGCTCGGAAATTCCCTGCGGCGTGTCATGCTCGGCCACCTGCCGGGCGCGGCGATTGCCCGCGTCAAAATCGATGGCATCCAGCACGAGTTTGCTCCCATCCCCCACGTCAAAGAAGATGTCATCGAATTCATCCTTAACGTCAAAGCAATCAGGCTCAAGTCGCTCACCGAACGGCCGGCGAAGCTGGTACTGGACGTGTCCGGCGAAGGCCGGGTCACTGCGGCTGATATCAAACCCTCGGCTGACTTCGAGATTGTCAACCCGGAGCTGTACCTGGCTACACTGGATTCGGCGGACGCCAGGCTCTACGCCGAGCTCGATGTCGAGCTGGGTGTAGGATTCAAACAGGCGGAGTCAGCGGACGGCTTATCGGTAGGGACCATCCCCATCGATGCGTTTTTCACACCGACCCGCAAGGTCAACTTCATCATCGAACCGGTGCACGTGGGCAGGGAAACCAGCCTGGAACGCCTCTACCTGGAAATCTGGACTGACGGCACCATGGAACCGGCGGATGCCCTGAGCCAGAGCGCCGGACTGCTTTCCGACCTGCTGGGTCCGTTTACCAACTACGGCAAGATGATGGAGACCAGGCCGGAAGCTGAGACCGTGGGGTTGAGCATTCCGCAGGAGCTCCACAACATGCCCGTGGAACAGCTTAATCTCTCCGTCCGCACCATGAACTGCCTGCGGCGTGGCAATATCGCCAGCGTCGGCGAAGTCATCAGTAGGGGCGAGAAGGGCTTGATGACACTGCGCAACTTCGGCGTGAAATCACTGCAAGAGCTGGAAGAGCGCCTGAACGATCTGGGACTATCGCTGAGGCCGACCACCGGGACGCCGGAAGAGGGCCAAGAGGGCGTTGAAGGCGAAGCGGAGGAAGTCTCCGACGAAAACGAAACTGACACCCCCGAATCTGAAAAGAAATAGCGCAACCACAAACATTTTTGCAGGTGAACTAGATGGGAAAGAAATTACTTCACGGCAGGAGACTGGCAAGGTCTTCGGG
>Ga0315284_10006483_pt1 | contig 16645 bp, 16 predicted proteins | sample YL17G09_16_MG_FD_203696 | JGI IMG/M metagenome (GOLD analysis project Ga0315284, IMG submission 203696) | Sediment microbial communities from Yellowstone Lake, YNP, Wyoming, USA - YL17G09_16 | ecosystem: Environmental > Aquatic > Freshwater > Lake > Sediment | place: USA: Wyoming | collected...
AGCCGGTCAAAGAATTTGTGGATGAGCCCGGCGCCCTCTCCAAATATGGACTCGACAATCCTGTTGCCCACGTCGTGCTCAAGCAGGGTGCGACCGTAAAGGCAGACTGCATCTTCGGCAAAGAAGCCAAGGACGGGGTTTATGCGCAGGTCGCAGGCGAGCCCTTTGTGAAGGTTGCGGATAAAGAAAGCCAGACCAAGCTGGGTAAGGCTGAACAGGATTACCTGGAGCCCCCGCCTCTGCCTGCAACCCCGGCTCCTGCCGCGCCCAAAAAGTGAGCGCCGGTCGATCTCGATCTTGGTGGGCTGAAGCCCGCCGCCCCTAAACGTATGCTATTGGATTAAATAGATTTACAGGATAGTATCCTTCGTTGCGCCATGGGGAGCAGGCAAAATCGCACTCCCTTGGCGTGGCCCCTCTCCACTTTCATGCCATTCGTGCCATTCGTGGCCGGTTTTTTTCCCACTGTCTGAATCGCAGGTCAGCTCCCGGCGAACTTGATATTTGACTGTCGTTCGGCTAACATGTTGTTCAGCTAGCTTTGAAAAAAGTGGGCTTGGTTTGCCCACTTTTTTATTTTGGGGTCATTGAAATGGCAGCCGGGATGAAAAGTAACGAGCGCGAGAGCTTGGAGGCAAGGGTGCAGACACTTGCCGAGCAATTGGCAGCATCGTTGGAGATGGAAATCGTCCTTGTGGAAATCAAGGGTGGCGGCAATCGTCCCATAATGAGAACATATATCGATCGTCCCGGGGGCGCGACGCTGGCTGATTGTGAGCGTTTCAGCAAGAGGTTTTCCGTGTTGCTGGATGTGGAAGATTCGATTCCATTCAGCTACACGATGGAAGTGTCGTCGCCCGGATTGGACCGGCCCCTGGTTAAAGAGGCGGACTTTCAACGTTTCGCCGGCAAGAACGCCCGCGTGCGGACGCGCTGCCCCTTGGAGGGGCAAAAGAACTTCAAAGGGAAGATTCTCGGGGTGGCCCAAGGCAAGGTGGAGCTCGAACTGGCTCCGGGAAGAAAGGTCGGCATCGCGGTTCAGGATATTGAGAAAGCGAATCTCATGATTGAGATTTAGGGGATAGGCCCCGGGGGTTTTTCACTATGTCGAACATCATCACGCAAAGCATCGAGCAGATCAGCAAGGAAAAGAATATCGATCAGAAGGTCATTATCGATGCGTTGGAAGATGCCATGGTGGCGGCATCCCGAAAGTTCTACAAGACCAACGAGGATATCAACGCCCGTTTTGACCCTGCGACCGGGACGGTGGAGATCTTTGCGGTGTATCGCGTCGTCGAGCAAGTTGAAAATCCAAGCCTGGAAATCTCCCTGGAGGAAGCGAAGAAGATTGATGAGAGCCTGCAAGTCGACGACACCGTCGAGATGCCCAAGGCCACGGACGTGCTTGGGCGCATCGCTGCCCAGACCGCGAAGCAGGTGATTCTGCAGAAGGTGCGTGAGGCGGAAAGGCAGAACATCTTCAATGAGTATTCCCAGAAAATCGGCGAACTGGTCAACGGCGTAATCAAGCGGTTTGAAGGGCCGGATATGATCGTTGACGTCGGCAAGACCGAAGCCCTGCTGCCGCTGCGCGAACAGTCCCGCGCCGAGACTTACAAGCAGGGAGAGCGTGTGCGCGCCGTGATTGTCAAAGTGCTGCCCGTGGCGAAGGGGCCGCAGGTCATCCTTTCGCGCATCGATTCCCAGCTGCTCCTCCGCCTGTTCGAAATGGAAATCCCGGAAATCTATGACGGCACGATCGTGATCAGGAACGCCGTCCATGAACCCGGGGATCGCGCCAAAGTCGCGGTGGCCTCGACGGAACGCGACGTGGATCCGGTGGGCGCGTGCGTGGGCATGAAAGGCTCGCGCATCAACTCCATTATTCGCGAACTGCGCGGCGAGAAGATCGACATCGTGCAGTGGTCGGATGATCCTGCCCAGTACGCGGCGAACGCCCTGAATCCCGCCAAGATCTCCAAGGTCCTGATCATCGATCCGAGCGAAAAGCGTATGGAGGTCATCGTCGAAGAAAAACAACAGTCGCTGGCGATCGGCAAGAAGGGACAGAACGTAAGGCTGGCCTCCAAGCTCATTGGCTGGCAGATCGACATCAAGAACGAGGAGCAGAAGAAACAGGAAGTGCTCAGCGTTATGGAGTCGCTCACTTCATCCTCCACCCCCCTGGGTGAGTTGGAGGGTATCAGCGACCGCATCATCGAAAAACTGCGTGAGGCCGGAATCGAGAACGTCGAGAGAATCCTGGAACTCGGGGAAAGCAAGCTCGTTGAAATCCCCGGAGTCGGCGAGAAGACGGCAGCGAAGATCATGGAAGCCGCGCGTGACTTGTTCGAAGAGGTCGAGATCGAGGTTCCCGAAGGCATCGAGCTTCCGACAGCCATTCAGGCTCACTCTGTGCCGGGGACCGAAGCGGCCAAGCCCGCGGCGCGGGAATCGGGAGAACAAGAGGCTGAGCCCGAGAGTACAGAGCATGCCGGCAGCGGCACAACACCGGATGCGCCGCCTTCTGAGACGCCGGACCATGGCGGCGAAAGCGATTCCTCAGAAGGAAAGGAAGGAAATTAGCTCCGGGACCTCGAAGGTTGAAAAGCGAGGCCGGTTTGATTTAACATGGCTGATTCAGCACTGCTCTGCAAGCAGGGTAAGCAAAAGCCTAGAGGCGTGTGGTCGAGATGGATAAAATTACGGTAGCAGAACTGGCGACGGAATGTTCAGTTCAGAACGCGGTGATCCTCGGCGAACTGAAGCGGCTGGGGCTCTACGTGTTTTCGCCCAGCGCCACGATTGACGCCAGTTTCGCCGAGACCATCCGCAAAAAAATTCTCTCGCACCGGGAAGCGGCGGAAACCACACGCCTGGAAGCAGAAAAGAAAAAGGAAAAGGAAGCCGAGGCCGCCCGCAAAGCCGAGAAGAAGGCGGTAAAGGAAAAAGAAGCGGAAGCGGAAAATAAACCTGTTGTTCTCAAGGCGCCCGCAAAGCCCGCGGTCGCCGCGCCGGATGCCGCTGTTGCCAAGGCTCCCGCGCCGCGGAAAGGGAAGAAAGCTCCGCCTGTCGAGGTCATAAAAGAAGTCGAGGAGCCGTCGAAGCCTTCCCTCGCGCCCAGGAAGGGGCGCAAGCACTTTGACCGCGAGACTGCAGGGCTCGTGGACGCAGTTTCGGCCGAAGCCGTGAAAGCGCCGGATCTGGCGGCCGCGGGCGAAGCGGTTCGGGAACACGTGGCCGAGCCCGAGCATGTTGTGACGCCGGTCGAGATTGGCGCGCCCGCAGCTGAAGCCAAGCCGGAAGAACGTGAAGCCAGACCTGCCGCAGAGCCTCCAGCGGCCTTGCCGCAAGCCCCTGTTGAAGCGCAGGCCCCAGCCGCGGCCGCGCGGGTTGAACCCGCGGCCGCCGAGCAACGCGTAGCTCCTGCCGAAACCGGACCCGCGGCCGGGATGGTTTCAAAGAAAGTAGTGGTCCGAAAAACCAAGTCCAAGATCCTCATGCGTACCAGCACCGAGAAGGTGGTCACGCCTGAAATCTCGGACCGCATCCTGCGCGGCCTGCGTGAAGAGAAACCCACAGCTGCGCGCGCCGTCACACCCTTCAGGCCGCTCAAACGAAAGAGGCCGGACCGTGTGGAAGCGCCCGCCGCGAAAGTAGTCGAGTTTCCCCGTCCGCCCGCTACACCAGAGGAGTTTAAGCCCATTAGCATAACCGAAGGCGTGACGCTCAAAGAGCTTGCGGAAAAGATGGACATCAAATCGAAGTACATCATCCAAAAGCTTATTTCCAAGGGAATCCTGGCCTCCATCAATCAGACCCTCGACCTGGATGTTGCCAAAGAGGTTTGTGCCGAGTTTGGTTTCAAGGCCGATATCATCAGTTTCGAGCAGGAAGCGGAACGAAAGCAGGAAGTCGTGGACCGCAACGAAGATCACATTTCCCGGTCGCCCGTGGTGACAATCATGGGACACGTGGATCACGGCAAGACCTCGTTGCTGGATGGCATCCGGGAGACGAATGTGACTGCGACCGAGGCGGGGGGTATCACGCAGCATATCGGCGCGTACCGCGTCGACATCAAAGGGCGCGGGATTACCTTCCTCGATACGCCGGGCCATGAAGCCTTCACCTTGATGCGCGCGCGCGGCGCCCATGTGACGGATATCGTAGTGCTTGTGGTGGCCGCGGATGACGGGGTGATGCCCCAGACTATTGAAGCCATTCACCATGCCAAGGCCGCCAACGTCCCCATCATCGTTGCCATCAACAAGATTGACAAGCCCGGAGCTCAGCCGGAACGGGTGAAACAGTCATTGTCCGATCAGGGACTAGTGGCCGAGGATTGGGGCGGAGACGTCGTCATGGTGCCGGTCTCAGCCAAAATGAGGAGCAACCTGGATCTGCTGCTCGAGATGATACTCCTGGTGGCAGACATGAAAGATCTCAGGGCCAATCCCAAACGACTGGCGGCAGGGGCGGTGCTGGAAGCGAAGGTGGACAAAGGACGCGGATGCGTGGCAACCGTTCTGGTGCAGAACGGAACTTTGCATCTGGGAGATTCCTTTGTCGCAGGCGCGGTGCATGGGCGGGTGCGCGCCCTGATCAACGAGCACGGCGTCCATATCATCGATGCCGGCCCCTCGGCCCCGGTGGAAATTCAGGGATTGCAGGATCTGCCGCAAGCCGGCGATACCTTCCAGGTCTTTGAGGATGCGGCCAAGGCGCGCCAGGTAGCGGAGTACCGCCAGGCCAAGCTGCGTGAGCAGTCCATGCGCTCCTCCGCGCGGCTCTCCTTGCAAGCCCTCTTCCAGCAGTTGAGGGAAGGCAAGGTGAAAGAACTTCCGCTCATTCTCAAGGCCGACGTGCAGGGTTCGGTTGAAGTCCTGACGGACATGCTCAACAAGCTCAGCACCGACAAGGTGAAGGTGAGAATTCTTCATGGTGGCGCCGGCGCCGTTACGGAGACCGATGTCATCCTGGCATCGGCGTCGAACGCCATTATCATCGGCTTCAGCGTCCGGCCCGAACGCAAAGCTCAGGAACTTGCGGACAGTGAAGGTGTCGAAATCCGGCTCTATACCGTGATTTACAATGTAACGAACGACATCAAGAGCGCAATGATCGGGATGCTCGAGGCCACGACACACGAGAAATACCTCGGCCGCGCTGAGGTCCGGGATACGTTTAAAGTGCCTAAATTCGGATTCGTTGCCGGATCCTATATCGTGGACGGTCTCATCCGGCGCAACTCGGAGATCCGCCTGCTTCGCGACAACGTGGTCATCCATGAAGGCAAGATCGGCTCTCTGCGCCGCTTTAAGGACGATGTCTCCGAGGTGAAGTCCGGCTACGAGTGCGGAATTGCGTTGGAACATTTTGCCGATGTCAAGATCGGCGACGTTATCGAGGCCTACGTGGTCGAGAAGGTTCAGCCCACGTCACTCTAAACGCGCCGGGTTCGACGGTCCGCGCTCCATGCGCGGCCATCGAATCGCCCCAGACACTGCGGTCGCAAGCCATGCCCATCGCCTACTGTGTTCTTGAGATCTACCTCCCCTATTCGCAGTCCCTCAAGGATAAGCGCATGGTGCTGCGCAAGGCACAGGACCGGTTGCGGGCGCGCACGAATTTCTCGATCGCCGAGGTGGATTATCAGGACTTGTGGCAAAGAGCGAAGATTGCCGCGGTCACGGTCAGCGGCGACAGCGCCACTCTCGAACGCGTAACCCAACAGTTCGTGCGCGAGGCAGAAAATATTCTCGAAGACCAGCTGGTGGATTGCCAGGTCTCGTATATTGATCCGTAGGCGTCAAGATGTGAGGCCATGTTTCAGTCGTTGCCTGCGCATGGCAGGATGATCGTTGGCAAAGAGGAATATTTGTTTGCGTTGATGTTTCCCCGCTCCATGCGGCGGCGTACCCTGGTGAAATGATTCTATGCAACCGTCGCGAAGACCGCAGAGGCTGGCGCTGGAGATTCAGCACGAGATCAGCATGATGCTTTTCCGGGATCTGAAGGACCGGAGAATCGGATTCGTTACCATCACCGGTGTGGACATGAGCCCGGATCTGCGCCATGCCAGGATTTTTGTCTCCACGATGGGAAGCGAAACCGAGAAGAAGGCGAGCCTTGAGGCCCTCGACCACGCCACAGGCTGGATTCGCCATGAGCTCGGCAGACGGATCCGCATGAAGTTTCTGCCTGAGATCGTCTTCCGCGCCGACAGCTCACAGGAGTATGGGGAGCACATCGAGCATTTGCTCGATGAAGCAAAAAAAATGACGAGTGACGAGTGACGAATCGAGAATGACATGCGAGCGGCGGTTCGCAAGGCGGTCGGCACTCATCATTTTTCTGAGGTTGCCATGGATGGAGTTCTCATCATCGACAAGCCCGAGGGCTGGACGTCCCACGACGTGGTAGCGAAAATTCGCAATATCACCAAAGTCAAGAAGGTGGGGCACACAGGCACTCTCGATCCTTTTGCCACGGGCGTTTTGCCGCTGACTCTCGGCCGGGCCACGCGCCTGACCAGCTATTTCCTGTCTTCCGATAAGACCTATCACGGCGTGATCCGGTTCGGATTTGCCACAACCACCTTCGATCGTGATGGCGAGCCGGCAGGTGAGGTGTCCACTCCCCACATCGAGGCCGCACGCATCGAGGAGATTTTCACTCGTTACCGGGGCACGATCCGTCAGACGCAGCCGCCCTATTCGGCGAAGAAGATCCATGGCAAGCCGATGTACCAGTATGCCCGCAAGGGAGTCGTGCTGGAGGCGGAGACAAAGGAAGTAACCATCAAAGCCCTGAAGCTGCTGGGCGTGGAGGGGTGCGAAGCGGAGTTTGAACTTTGCTGCAGCGCCGGCACCTACGCGCGCAGCCTGGCGCACGATGTCGGCCGTGAATACGGTTGCGGCGGACATCTGATCCGGCTGCGGCGCACGCGCAGCGGAGAATTCCCGATCGAATCCGCCACCCCCCTGGCCGAAAGCGACCGCTTCTACCCCAAGGATTATTTCTCCGGGCGCGTGATCCCGATGCGGGACCTGCTGCCGGACCTGCCCGCGATCCGGCTATCGGAGGGCGACCGTGACAAGGTCAGGCACGGCATGGATCTGAACCTGCTCACCAGCGCATGGGAAGCCCCGGAGTACCGGATGATGGATGAGAGCGGCGAACTGATCGCCCTGGCCCAGCGCCTGCAGACCTTCGTGTCCCCAGTCGTACAGCCGGTGCGCTGGGTGCGGGTCCATCCCCGTATCAACTTCGAATGATAGTGTGATTCAAACAGTACAAGCCAAAAGCAGCCACGAATGACACGAATAGGCATAGCCGAAAAGAAAAGACGTTACCGCGCTCCCTGGGTGACCCCTCTCTCCTTTCGTGTTATTCGTGCCATTCGTGGCCAGGTTTTTCCCATTTCTCGGCCAACGAACATCCGGCCGCATTAACCTGGATCGGGCTCGCCCGCATTTCTCACCAGCTTTCTACTGCGGCGGCGGATCCGGGCATGTCTACTGCGTTGCGCTCGGTTGGGCTCCTCGACGTACTGTCGAGTACGCCTGCGGAGCCCTCGGTCGCGCGCCTTGTATCCATGCCCGTCTGCGCCGCCTCGCTACGAAATCTGGTGAGAAGCGCGGGCTAGACGACCAGCCGGTCCTTGATCTTCTGAAATTTCTTTTCGCCTATGCCTTTGACGTTGAGCAGCTCTTCGACCTTGCTGAACTTGCCGCTCTTGGTGCGGTGTTCGATGATCGTTTTTGCCAGGGAAGGCCCGATGCCGGGGAGCGTCTGGAGTTGCTCCGCCGTGGCCGTGTTGAGATTGACTTTTTCCGTCAAAGCGGCCTTGGATTTCTGAGCCATGGCGGCCGCAGGCGCCAGGGCCAGGCCGAGACACACGATCAGCGCCCAGGCCAGGTGCATTCTTCTTGCTTTCATTTTTGCCTCCTAATGAAATTGGTTCACGGGCAGAAATAATGTCCTTCCCGCTTCATCCTCTCTAACTGGCGCCCGGCTTTTTGAGCGAATAAATTTGAAGGAGGAAGTCGGGAGTCAGAAGGCAGAAGACAGAAGGCAGAAGACAGAAGACAGAAGACAGAAGACAGAAGGCAGAAGACTGAAGATAGAAGATAGAAGATGGAAGACTGAGCAAGAACACATGATGGTCCCTCTCTACTTTCATGCCATTCGTGCCATTCGTGGCTGGGTTTTTCCCCCTGTCTGAATCACGGACCCGTTGGAGGTCGGTTTGACAGTTCCGGAAACCCTGTGTCATAATTGAGCGTTTCTCTATAGTTACGGAAAGGGAAGTGACCATTCTATGAAATTAACTCACAGGCAAACTCCTGGGCGCACCACGCTCCTTATAATCACAATGATCTGCGCTACCGCGATGTTTGCCGCCGCCCAGGCGCGTCCGCCGGCTCAAAATCCCGTCGACCTCGACAAGGCGCTTCAGGAGAAGGCGGTTCAGGACCGTGCCCAGAGCTACTACCACTATGCCCTTTCCAAATGGTATGACGATGAGGGGGACCTCCCGAAAGCGCTGACGGAGATGCAGTCGGCGGTGCGCTACAACGAAGACGACAGCAGTGTACATGTCGCTCTGGCGGATATTCTGGCGCGCATGAACAGAATATCGGACGCCACAGACGAGGCGCAAAGAGCATCGCGCCTGAACCCCAAGGACCCTGAACCGCACTGGATGCTTGCAACTATCTCCCTGCGGTCGGCCGATGCCGGCAGGGGCCGTCAGGGAGCGCTCGATGTTCTTCGGCAGGCGGTCAAAGAGCTCGAGATCATGAGGGAATTGGCACCGAAGGATCAGCGTTCCTATTTCGCCCTGGGCGGCTGCTATATGGAGCTAGGACAGCCGGACAAGGCGATTTCTGCATACGAACGCTGGCAGACGCTGGCGCCTGACAGCGACCAGGGATATGTCACCATCGCCCAGTATTACGAGCACGAGGGCAATCAGGATAAGGCGATTGAATACCTCCGGAAAGCCGTCGATGTGCAGCCCGACTCGGTACAGAGCATGTCCATGCTCGCCAGCATGTATGCGCGCGCAAAACGCGAGAAAGATGCCGTTCCGTTATTGCGCAAGATCATCGAGTTGACGGGAGGAAATGCCGAACTCAAACGGCAGTTGGCCTCCATGCTTCTGAACTCCGGGGAATTCACCGAAGCGGCGAACCTGCTGAGTGATCTATCCAAAGCGGATCCGCAAGACCCGGAGATCAGAACGCTGATGGCTCGGGCTCAGGTCGGCGCACGGCAATTCTCGGGCGCCATCGAGACTTTGAAGTCGCTGGTCGCGGGCAATCCGGACAATGCCGAAGCCTTGTTTTACCTGGGCGCCGCCTACGAACAGGGCGGACAGCCGGCGGAGGCGATCAAGATTTTCAGCAAATTGGTGGATCAGGCCAAGAGCGGCTCTGAGGAGCTGAAAAGCAATCTCGGGGTATTTCAGCAGAACCTGGCGGCCTCTTACCAGGACGCGGGCGAATACCAGAAGGCGATTGCGGTCTATGAGGAGATGATCAAAAACGATCCCACGCCCCACACCTACTTCCTGCTGATCAATGCCTATCGTGTCGACAAGCAGTTCGACAAGGCCCTGAGTCTGGGCAAACAACAGTTCGAGAAAAATCCCAAGGACGACAGTCTCGTTCTGGTCTATGCGCGCACGCTTTCGGACTCGGGAAAGAGCAAAGACGGCGCCGAGATCCTGGATAAGATGCTCCAGAGCAACCCTGGGAATCTGGATCTGTATATCAACCTGAGCCAGATCTATGTGGAAGCGAAGCGTTTCGGGGAGGCTGAGAAAGTGATGCGCCGGGCCGAGGAGCAGAAACTCGACCGGGAACGCATCCATTTTCAGATGGCGACGGTGTTTGAAAGCCAGAAGGAATACGACAAGGCGGAGTCGTTATTCAAAGAGATACTGAAGAACAATCCCAAGGATGGCCCGACTTTGAACTATTTCGGCTATATGCTTGCCGACCGTGGGGTGCGCCTGGAGGAAGCGGTTAAATATGTCCAGGAAGCTTTGACACTGGAACCTAACAATGCTGCCTATCTCGATTCCCTCGGCTGGGCATACTTCAAATTGAACGACCTGCAGAAGGCTGAGAAATACCTGCTTCAGGCGGGGGATATGGAGAAGAGGGATCCGGTGATCGCAGACCATATCGGAGATCTTTACTCGAAGTCTGGCAACCTGGAGAAGGCCCAGGAATTCTACAAGAAATCGCTGACCATCGGGGGCAAGCCGGAAGATGCCCAGAAAGTCCGCTCAAAACTGGAAAAGGTGCAGGAAACCCTGCGCAAGCAGAAGCGTCACGAGTGAAACCAACACCGATCCTAATCCGTTCATTTTGCAAGGTTAATCTGGCCCTGGCGGTGCTGGGAAAGCGCCCCGACGGATACCACGAAATCCGCACGGTTTTTCAGAGCATCGACCTGCACGATGACCTGGAAATTCGCCCCTGCGCGCGCCTGGAGCTTCGCTGTCGGGAACTGGATTCGGTTCCGGTGGAGCAAAACACGGTTTGGCAGGCGGCTACGGCCCTGATCCGCGCTGCCGCACCGGCCACCGGCGCGGAGATCGTCCTGAGGAAGCGCATCCCGGCCGGCGCCGGGCTGGGTGGGGGCAGCAGCAACGCGGCCGCCGCCTTGCTGGGACTCTGCCGGTTCTGGGGACTTGAAGTGCCTGCTGCTGAGTTACTTACAATCGCTGCCTCGATTGGCTCCGATGTTCCTTTTTTCCTGAGGGGAGGCACGGCGCTTGGGATCGGACGGGGAGAGGAAATCTATCCCCTGCCCGAAATGCAGCCGGCGCATCTCGTGGTTGTGTACCCAGGGATTCACATCTCCACCGGCGCGGCGTACCAATCCCTGAGTTTGATGTTGACTTCCCGGCAGGCAACTCCTAATATTCAAGGTTTCTGCGGCCGACTTTCTGAAGCAACCGGGGGGTTGGCCGAGATCTTTAATGATTTTGAGACTACGATCCTCCCTGCCTATCCGGCCGTCAAGGAAGCGAAAGATTTCCTTAAGGAACGGGGAGCGACAGCAACCTTGCTGTCGGGCAGTGGATCCTCTGTCTTCGGATTCTTCTTAGATGAGGAGTCAGCTCTCGCAGCCTCCCGCGGCGGCAACGCACGGGAGTCCTGGCGAGTGTTTCCGGCGAAGACGCTTTCCCGCGCTGAGTATTTCCAAAGCATGTTCGGGTCATCGCCGGCAAACCGGAATTAAGTACTGGGGCGTCGTCAAGCGGTAAGACACAGGTCTTTGGAACCTGCATTCGGAGGTTCGAATCCTCCCGCCCCAGCCAGACTTTGTTTTTTGGCATGCGGATTTTGGGACCAACCTGAAATCCCAAACATTTTCACGCACTTTCAGGAGATCGAAACCAGCATGACGCACAAGGGATTCAGGCCGGTGGATGGAGATCTGAAAGTTTTTTCTGGAAATGCCAACCTCGTCCTGGCCAACGAAATCTGTAAGAATTTGCATATTCAGCTCGGCCAGGCAAATTTGACCACCTTTGCGGACGGGGAGGTCTACGTCCAGATCCTTGAAAATGTGCGCGGCAAGGATGTGTTCATCATCCAGCCGACCGCCCGCCCGGTGAACGACAACATCATGGAACTGCTGATCATGATCGATGCCTTCAAGAGATCATCAGCAGCGAGGATTACTGGCGTAATGCCGTACTACGGCTACGCGCGGCAGGATCGCAAAGATAAGCCCCGGGTTGCGATCAGTTCCAAGCTTGTGGCGGATCTCCTTACCGCCGCAGGCGCCGACCGCATCCTGACGATGGATTTACACGCGGGCCAGATCCAGGGCTTTTTCAACATTCCGGTAGACCACCTCTTTGCAGCTCCGGTGCTGATCGAATACCTCCAGAACCTGAAGCTGACGGATCTGACCGTGGTTTCGCCCGATGCGGGGGGTGTTGAGCGCGCCCGTGCTTTTGCGAAGCGATTGGACGCCGACCTGGCAGTGGTCGACAAGCGGCGGACGGCACCCAATGAGGCCGAAGTCATGCACATCATCGGCGATGTGGAGGGCAGAAATGTCATTATCTGTGACGACATGATTGACACTGCCGGCACCCTGGTGCACACGGCCAACGCGCTGCGCAACCAGGGAGCGCGGAGGATTTTTTCGTGTGCCACTCATGGTGTATTGAGCGGTCCGGCTCTCGACAGGCTGAAGTGTGCGCCTCTCGAAGAGATCATCTTGACGAATACCGTACCGATCGAAAAGTCGAAGATCCTGCCCAACATGAAGATCCTGAGTGTGGCAGGTCTGCTGGCCAAGGCTGTTCGCAGCATTCATGAAGAGACCAGCGTCAGCAATTTATTTGTGTAAGGAAGGAGTTGGATTTCATGGAACAGATTGTAGTTGAAGCTAAACGGCGGGAGCCCGCCGGCAAAAACGCGAACCGGAGGCTTCGCAAATCGGGGCAGATTCCTGCCGTCGTTTACGGCGCCAAGCGGGAGCCGCTGCCCTTGCTGGTGGATCCGATCGCGATATCGCACATCCTCCACTCGCAGAGCGGGCACAACACCATTTTCGCCGTCAGAGTCGAGGGTTCACAGGCCACCGTCATGGTGAAGGACTACCAGCTCGACCCCGTGCTTGGGAACCTGATTCATGCGGACCTCTATGAAATCGCCATGGACCAGCTGCTCAAGCTCGCGGTCGAGGTCGAGATGGTAGGGGAAGCTGAAGGGGTGAAACTGGGCGGCGGCATCATGGATGTGGTGTCGCGTTCGCTGGAAGTGGAATGCTTGCCTGCCGACATCCCCGAATCGATCAAGGTGGATGTCAGCGATCTCAAAATCAACGACTACATCCGGGTGAAAAACCTGCCGGTGGATCCCAAGGTCAGGATCCTCAGTGAACCCGAGATCGTGATCGTCACGATCGTACCGCCGGTCAAGGAAGAGGTCGTCGAGGTCGTGGCTCCGGTTGGTCCGGCGGAACCGGAAGTGATCAAGAAAGGCAAGGTAGTAGAAGAGGGTGAGGGAGAAGGAGAAGAGAAGGGCAAGTCAGGCAAGCAGGCCGAGAAGGCAAAGCCTGAATCCAAGTAGCCCGATATCGCGCCGTGAGACTGATTGCAGGATTGGGTAACCCCGGCGGGCGCTACGAGCAGACCCGGCACAATGTCGGTTTCATGGTGTTGGATGAGCTGGCTCGTGAGGCGCAAGCCGGCGCGTGGTCAAAACAATGCCACTCTCTCGTGTGCATGGCCACGATCTCGGCCCAGCCGGTGCTGCTGGCCAAGCCGCTCACTTTCATGAATGTCAGCGGAGAAGCGATCCGGCTTCTGTTGGATAAACATGGGATCGATCCGAAGGATTTGATTCTGGTTCTCGATGATTTGAACCTGCCTCTGGGCAGGATCCGGATCCGGGAACGAGGGTCAGCGGGCGGCCACAATGGAATGGAATCGATCATCCGGATGCTCAACAGTGACGAGATCATCCGGGTGCGGCTCGGGATCGGGCAGGAAAACATGCCGGACGACAAGGCCGAATTCGTGCTCGCGAATTTCCCGCCGGCCCAGGCGGCGGAATTGAAGGAGATGGTTGCCAGGGCCGCACAGTCCGTCCGGTGCATGGTCTCCGACGGCGTGACCCGAGCCATGTCAGTCTTTAATGCTTGAGGCAGGAAAAGGAGAAACACCTGTGAGAACTTATGAAGTAGCTTTCATCGTCGCACCGACCCTGACGCCGGAGGAGCTGGATGCGTTCATCGCGCAGATGCAAACCGTGGTGGAAGGCAAGAGCGGCAAAGTGGTGAAGGTTGACAACTGGGGCAAGAAGTCCCTGGCGTACAAGATCAAAAAATTTCGGGACGGCTACTACGTCATCCTTACCGTCGAAGCCGATGGCGCCATCATCGCAGAACTAGAACGCCGGTTCCGCGTGGCGGACCACGTCATCCGGTTCATTTCGGTCCGGATCGACGAGGATTTAAAGCGCGCCGAAAAGATGAAGGCTGCGCGGCAGCGCAAGGCGGGCTCCAAGCCGAAATCTTCCGTGTTGCGGACGGACGAGTATGACGCCATGCCTCCGGCTGCTCCGCTAAGATAAACAAACCAAAGAAAGGGTCATAGATTCTATGCCAGCTCCAAAGAGGTTTTCTGTCAAGCGCAAGCGCGTTTGCAAGTTCTGCGCCGAGAAGATCAGCTATATCGACTTCAAAGACGGGAAGCTGCTTTCCCATTTCATTCCTGAACGCGGCAAGATTCTCCCGCGGAGAATCAGTGGCGTCTGCTCCGTCCATCAACGGCAGCTTTCGGAAGCCATCAAACGCGCCAGGCACATGGCGATCTTGCCGTTCGTCGCGGATTGACGGATACAGAGGGGAAGACATGAAGGTCATATTGAAACAAGATGTGGAAAAACTGGGCAAGGTCGGGGAAATCGTGAAGGTCGCCGATGGATACGGCCGCAATTACCTGATCCCGCAACATATTGCCATCACCGCCACTCCGGGCAACCTCAAGATCATGGAAATGGAGCGTCTGGCAGTGGCACGCCGCGACCAGCGTGATAAGGCGGGGGCAAGCCTCGTGGCCAGGGAACTGGTGAAGCTCGTCGTCACGATCCGGTGCAAAGCCGGCGAAGGCGGCACCTTGTACGGCTCCGTCACCGCAATCGATATCGCCGATTTTCTCATCACCCACAAGATCGATATCGACAAGCGCAAAATTCAGCTCGATGAGCCGATCAAGTCCATCGGCGAATTCCAGGTGCCGATCCGCCTGCATCGGGAAGTCACGGTCCCGGTCAAAGTCGTCGTCGAAGCCGAAGCCGAGCCCGTGCAGGAATAAAGATTGACGATTGACGATTGACGATTGACGAATTCATGCTGATAAGCCGCCTTTCATTCGTCAATCGTCAATCGTCAATCGTCAATCAAAATAAGTGTTTTCTCCGTGACGGCTTTATGTAGAATTGCCACCAGCCCGGTGCCCTCATGCCGACCGATATCAGTCTCGAAAAAACGCTTCCCTATAACCTGGAAGCCGAGCGTTCCATACTGGGAGCTATTCTCCTGGACGACAAGGCGATCCACAGCGCAGTGGAGACCTTGCGCAAGGAGGATTTTTATCTCGAGAGCCACCGCAGGATTTTCGAGAAGATGTTTGCCCTGACCGCGGACGGCACTGCGGTCGATCTGGTCACGCTCAAAAACGAACTCCAGCGTTCCGACGAGCTCGAGAGCGCAGGCGGAGCCGCCTACCTCGCAAGCCTCACCGACGGACTGCCCCGGGCCGTCAACATCGAGTATTACGCGCAGATCGTCAAAGAAAAGGCCACGTTGCGCCGCATGATCCAGATTTCGAGCGAGATCATGGCGCGCAGCTACCAGGGCGAGGAATCCGCACAGGATATTCTCGGCGCTATCGAAAAGGCCATCTTCGAAATTGCCAACCGGCAGTTTCGAACCGGTTTTGCTCCCATCGAACCCCTGGTAAGCGCCGTCTACAAGCACATTGAAGAGGTCGCCAACCGCAAGACGCCGATCACGGGCGTGGAGACCGGCTTCGCCGAGCTGGACAAAATGACGGCCGGACTTCATCCCGCCGACCTGATCATCGTGGCCGCCCGGCCGGGCTTGGGGAAAACCAGCCTCTGTCTCAACATCGCGCAATTCGTCGCGCTCAAGAAACGGCAGTCCGTGGGGATTTTCTCCCTGGAAATGAGCAAAGAGCAGCTGGTGAAGAGGCTGCTGTGCGCCGAAGCTGAAATCGACTCGCACAAGGTCAACACCGGCTTCCTCAACAAGGAGGACTGGATCAAGCTGGGGCGCGCGGCGGGATTGCTGTCGCAGTCGAAGATCTTCCTCGACGACACGGCGGGCATGTCGATTACAGAGATGCGCTCAAAAGCCAGGCGCCTCAGCCTTGAGCACGGGCTCGACCTCCTGATTGTCGATTACCTCCAGCTCATGAGCGGCTCGAGCCAGCGCATCGAAAACCGCACTCAGGAGATCTCCCAGATTTCCCGCGGGCTCAAGGCTCTTGCCAAGGAGATCAACGTTCCGGTCCTAGCGATCTCCCAGCTGAACCGCGCGATCGAGGCGCGCCGCGGCGATCACCGGCCCCAGCTCTCCGACCTGCGCGAATCAGGCTCGATCGAGCAGGACGCGGATATCGTGATGTTTATCTATCGCGAAGACGCCATGAATCCCTCGGAAGAAAACAGCGGCGTTGCCGAGATTATCGTCGGCAAGCAACGCAACGGCCCCACGGGCTCCTTCCAGCTTGCCTTCCTCAAGCAGTTCACCAAGTTCGCCAATCTCTGGCAAGGCGCCCCCGAATAAGAACCTGCAATCCGCGCGCAGGGAAAGGATGCATCCGTATTACCACGCCGTCAGATTGTGCTTTTCCAACGCAATTCGCCTATTCGGCGAAATTAGCCAGCGCGAACTGAGCCGCGCGCGTCAGCAAGCGGATATTTGAAAATCCTGTATCTGCATTAAACCGAAGTTCCCCGGCGAATTGAGCTGAATTTCCCGATAAATCCTTGAACGCTCAAAGTTTGAAGGGAAATGCGCTTCGCATAATGTTCCCATGTAATATATTATAATATTGTTGACAGATATG
>Ga0315284_10006484_pt1 | contig 16643 bp, 11 predicted proteins | sample YL17G09_16_MG_FD_203696 | JGI IMG/M metagenome (GOLD analysis project Ga0315284, IMG submission 203696) | Sediment microbial communities from Yellowstone Lake, YNP, Wyoming, USA - YL17G09_16 | ecosystem: Environmental > Aquatic > Freshwater > Lake > Sediment | place: USA: Wyoming | collected...
AGAACGGAGGTGAAGCCCGCATAGAGTTTAGATGCCCCGACGCGTTGTGCAATCCTTATCTGGCGTATGCGGCGGTGTTTGAGGCTGGATTGGACGGGATCAGAAGGAAGCTAGATCCAGGCGATGCGGCGGACGTGAACCTCTATGGCCTCAGCGAAGCGCAGCGTAGGAAACTGGGCGTCAAGACGTTGCCCTCTTCGTTGGAAGAAGCCGTTGGAGAGTGGAAGAGCGACGACATTTGCATAAGAGCTTTGGGCAAAAAGACTGCCGAGAAATACGTTCAGCTTAAAATGCAGGAATGCGACGAATACACGCTGCACAAGCCAAGCAAACCCGCAGAAGTAACCCTATGGGAACAACAAAAATATCTCTACTCGTAATCAGACTTCGCGAATCACTAAACCTTGGGCTTCTGAACCAGCTCTGCAGGTTTCATTTTTCTCAGCTTTCTGCCCTCGCGCGTGCATAATATAGTACTAGGAATGAGTGTTCGTTTGCAGAGGCTCGTCTGAATGGTGGTCAAGTTGCTCGAAAGAATCGATGTCGTAATGTGCACTTACAACAGCAATAAGCCGTATTTCCATACAGTTCTTCAAAGGATATTTGAAGAGGTCCCAGTTCACTGCTTTATAGTGGTTGATAGGTTCAGTTCTGATGGAACAGTATCTAGAGTCTTGGATGTTTTTCCCAAAGCAAAAGTGGTCCGCTCCTTGGAAAATCTTGGAAGAGCGCGCAAAATTGGAATTGATATTGTTGACACGTCATTCTTTGCATTCATAGATGACGACGTTGCGTTGTTTAAAGGATGGTATGAGTACGTAAATGGACTGATGGGCAACAGAATAGGAGCAGTTGCAAGCTTCGCGAAAGAAGGAAGTCCTCTGGCTCGTGGAACCTCCTACGCAACGCGCCCGCGCTTAGTTGTTTCCTCGAAAAATAACGTGGATTCTCAAAGAGGGTACACATATGCGACCCTGATGAAGAAGGAGGCAGTCGCCACTTGGAAACCAGATGGAACACTTACAGCAGGCGAGGACCACGAGATTCTGAGGCACGTAATAAGCAGAGGTTTCCTGTGGTTAACTTCGTATTTTGTGTTGGTTGAACATCTTCGACCAGACCAGCACTACTTTGACTTTTTTTCAAACATCTGGAGGGACGTGGCATGGAATGCTGCAGGGAGGAGATACGTCCGGGTCATAAAACTCAATCCAGCTCAACTGATGTTCCAGAGTGTATTAATGGTCTGGGCTGGAATAAAGACGTCAATCATGTTTCGAAACGCTTTTCTTTCTCTTTACTATTTCGTCTATAGTCTCGCCTTCTTTTATGGATATGTTTGCTGGAAAAAGAAACTCTTTCGCCACAGATGAAATGCATCGCGCGCTATCTTTCCAGAAAACCGCTTCATGAAGTATCCATTATTTTATAGTTAGGCTTCTTGGATGCCATCCTTTCTTTTCTCTCCTGAGATACTTCCAACAAAAGAGCCTTTTTACTAATCAAAAAGTCAACAGTCTGCTTACTGCCATGCTTAATTCCTGCAACGTCACCCCTTGAGAAATGTTTCCTTGAGATTATTGGCGTATGATCTTCAGCGCGCGCTGGGTAGAAACTGTTTGGTGATTTAAGTACTTGAAATCCGAGAAGACTTTTTAGCAATTGAACTCTTCTTTCTTCAATAGGGTGAGGAGAAGTGATTCTGACTAGAAGCCCGCGTACGCTATTGAGTATATTGATGGATAATCTCTATACGTATACGAATCCAGAGAGTTTTTTTAGCAAGCGCGCGATTGGCAGGTTTTGGGCGAGCTGTGAAAGAAGATACATTAAAGCTACAATTTATCCAGCCATTGGCAAATATCTCAAAAACAGCGGAACAACAAGGGTGTTAGATATTGGTGCTCGATGGTATGATGCCAACAATAGAGATCTATTTTGCAATAGCAATATTATTTACTGGATGATTGACATCAAAAGGAGACCCAAATATTTGAAATGTGACTATTTCCTAAGAGTTTCAATATTAGACTTGCCCGACATCTACCATAATTTGGAAAGTTATTTTGATGTCGTCATTAGTATTGGGGTCTTAGGATTTTTCAAATTCGACAAGAAAACCGTTAACAGGTATCTTGAAAGCGTCTTTAGAATATTAAAACCAAACGGAATTCTTGTGTTAAAGTTAGACACATCATTAATGAAAGGATTTGAAGAAGAGTTCAAGATTGACTTTGACGTAATTTGCAAATATTTCACACCTTTCAGCACGGCAGATTTACCTGAAGAAAAAGTAGTGTGCGATGAGAATTGGTGTGCCACTTTCTACTCCCTAAGAAAGAGATTTGCACCTAACGAAGAAAAAGGCGCAGCTAGCTAGCTTTGGGGGAAACCCAGAAGCGCGCGGTTCCTGATGCATGCGTTGCGAGCGCGTGCTTTTTAGCCACAACGTAACGTTGCAAACTTCCAGGAAGCTCCGTTCAGAAGAGCTCATGTTCATTAAGACTTTTCTTGGGTTGACGCGCGCTTTCGAGTTTTGAATTGCGCCACTTTCTCTGCTGCTCTTAAAACAGGGGTTACCATTTTTGAGACGAAGCCCATTCCTGAGAACATGATTCTGAGGTTGTTTATGTCTGCGGAGTACACTGCGCCAATTAGAGGAGCGGCGACTACGTATGCTGTGAGGAAAACGACAAGACCGATTATGAGTCTCATCCAGTTGGATATCTGCAGATAATTGGCTGGCAGATATGCTAGGATGGCTGCTACAGTGGAGGCCGCAAGGATCTTGGCTGAGGATCGGAAGTCGGCTTTTGCTTTAAAGTGCTTCCATATCCAATAGAGACTCCATGTCATGCTGGGGATTCCAGAGAGAGTGCCTGCGACTATGAGGCCTGTTATTCCAAACATACGAATGAGCACGATACCTAGCGGAAGGCCGATGATGATAGTCATTATACTCTGGTACATGAGGATTCTTGTTTTTCCCTGGCCAGACAGAAGACCGCCTGCGCTGAGGTTTCCGATGGCGACAAGGAGATTCCCTATGACCATTATTGTTAGGAACAAGGGTCCGTAGACGTATTTCTCTCCATAGAGGGTGCCGATTATCGGTGTGGACAAGGCCATCAGAATCATCGTCGCTGGCACAAGTAAGATGGATGCGTATTTTATCGATGATGCAAAAACGGTTCTTGTGAGATCATGTTCTTTTTCTGGGTCGAGTTTTGAGAATGCTGGGAAGAGGACTGTTGCTATCGGAATGGTGAGGAAGGTCAGGAGGACGGAGAAGTTTAGGGCTGTTAGGTAGTTGCCGTACATCGTGTTGCTGGTCAGGGGCACTATCATGAAGGCATACACCTGGGTTAGTATGCCAGCTAGGATGGATGAAATCGATAAAGGCACTCCGTATTTTAGCATTGTTCCAAGAGTTCTGGTCATGTTGAGTGTGGTTGTTACTTTCTTCCTCAGAGGCCTGAGCAGGATAAAGTAAAATGTTGTTAAGCCGATTATGGCTGCCGCAACGATGGCCAGCGTGTATCCGACGACTGCTCCGAGGACGCTGTAGCCCAGAAAGACGAGCACAGGGCTTATAGCAGTTTTTGTGATGGCTTGGCAGATGAGTGTGAAACTATTGAGTTTCATTCTTTCGAAGCCTATGAATCCGGCTTGAGATGCTGCGAGGATTGAGCCTGCAATGATTGAGACTGATACTATTGCTATGTAGGACGCGGATTCTGGCCTGTTGAAGATCGTTGATGCGATGAAGGTTGCAAGGAGAAGGGACAGGAAAGATAATGCCAATCCAGCTGCAAATTCGAAAACGAGTCCTGCGACAATTATGTCTTGCAGTTCTTCTTCTCTTTGTGTGGCTCGGAAGTTGGCGATGTATCTGGTCATGGCAGAGTTTATGCCCCAGTCTCTGAACACGTTGATCAATGTAGATGGGATAAGTACGATACCGTACAACCCGTATTCATCAGGTGTCATTATTCTGCCGAGTATTATTGTTCCTACTGCCATGATTATGGCTGAACTAGCAACGCCTATGAGCAGCTGAAAGCTTCCAGTAGCTGAGGTCTTGCCCATCTCTAATGCTCTTTCCACTTTCTGCACCGTTTCATTTGTCTATAGCGCGCGCTGTAAGTGCCTTTGCCAGCACAATCCCTCTTTTTTTCTTTGATTTACCCTCCAAGTCTCGTTTAACGATAGGCTTGGTTTTCCGCTGCAACCTGGATAATTCGTTTGGAATCTCTCGCCAATGAAATCATTTCCGTCAAAAGTGGAGCCGGGTCCTGTAGCGAAAAAACGCTGAAAGCAAGATGCCTAGTCAAGAAGGGTTTTACCAGTTCTCTCAGTTTTTGTTTCTTCATTCTGGAATATTGTATCAGTGATTTCATGTACATTGGAAAAGCAACCCATTTAGCGCCACACTCATATTCGCAAGAAAAGCTTGTTAGAGGAGCAATTTCTTCATCCATGGCATTTCTGCATGCTAAATGGATAAGGTTCAATCCACAATACGTTGGAAAACCTATTGATAGATACGACCTGCCATTAATTTCGATAAATTTGTACTCTTTTGCTCTATTGTCCCATTTAAATTCCACTTGTGCAAGTCCTTGGAAGCCTATAGATTTTAGAAGTGTTAAACATGGCTGAATGATTTTCGGTTCCCATATGCTTTCTCCAAGTGCCATGACACCGTATCTGGGGGGATTCTGAACCAGCCTCCTATGCATAAAAAACGCAAGAGGTTCTGATTTCTTGTTGAAAACTGTGTTTATGCAAACTAGATTTGCGTCTTCTCCAGGTACGTCTTCCTGAACCATGACGTTGAAACCCATTGATGTCAGCCATTGATATGTGTGCATTAGTTCTGTGGCGGTATTTGCTCTGAAAAGTTTTTGATTGAACTTGTTGCTGAACACATGAGAAATAACTGGTTTTAGCAAACAAGGATAGCTAATCATCTGGGATATTTGCCTCAAATCGTTTTTTGTATTTGGGAAGTATGTTTTTGGGATAGCGATTCCCAGCTTCTCCGCGATCTGATAACTCATATTTTTTTCAGTTATTTTTCTAGTAGTCTCCCAATCACAAGCCAATAGTCGAAAATACTTCGACAAAAGATTCTTGTGTTTTGATATAACTCTTAGCGAGGCGTCGGATGTCGGTATCAAAATGGCTTCAGTGGTATTCTTTTCCTCTCTCAAACTAATCAAGAACTGTATAAAGCGGTCTTCGTCGCTGTCGAAGTCTGGACATGTTATCGGTTTACAGTGTTTTGGGTAATACCATCCTGATTTGGACGGAGTTAGCCAAATGGTTTTTACACCCTCTTTTCCCAAACTTCGAATTGCCCCAATCGCATTGACTGAGTGTGGTTTCTCTGAAATCACTATTGGGGTGAACTTGCTGCCGGTCTCTTTCACTCTGCATTTCATCCTTTTCTGATTACCCATGGGAGGAGCGAATCGCAAGGCTTTTTCTAAGCCACAATTCCAAGTTTATTACTCGCCATAATTGACTGGCAACAATGTCCTCTTGAACAGGGTCAAATTGTCGGTCTAACATTCTTCTATAGGCATGTCTTATGTTTTCAACATTGTAGTAGCCACGTTCGCTGAACTCCGCTGAATATAATATCTCTTCTACGTGGTTTTTCCAAGCAATAAGCCAGCCAGCCAGGGGAATTGCACTGCCAAACTTCCGTTTGCATTTCCTTATTGATTCAGGTACCAAACCTTTGGCAATCTTCCTCAGTAGATACTTTTTTGTACCCCAGCGTATCTTTGCATCTGACGGTAAAATCTGCATGTAACTAACTAGCTCTTTATCAAGGAACGGATTTAGTGACTCAATGCCTTTTGAAGCAAAAACCCTATCTAAATGTTCCATATAATCAATAATACCACTGATTGAATCAAGTTCGGAAAAGCTTGGCTTTTTGCAGTTTTCTCTCATGAATTCCTTGCTCAGAATGGGGCTTATTTCCAAATCCTTAAAAAGTATTCTTTTCGCAGAAGTACCTATGCTTTTCACATTTTGCGCGTTCAGCAAATAGGCTTGATTTATGAGAAAGCCTAATCCCTCCCTAATGAGTCTATAAACGTCCTTTCTCCGCCAAAGTTCTCTTAAATACTCCGCATGTTGCCACTCAAGGCCCAGCATGAAATCGTCTGCGCCGTGCCCTGCAAAAACAACATTAATTTTGTCATTTGCTAGTTTCTTGGATATAACATAGCTGATATAGTAAATCTGTGAAGCTGGTTCTGATATTTGACCAAAGTAGTCTTCTATGTCGCTCCAACTTGGGGGGAAGGGTACCTCCAAGTAGTTCACGTCCTTGCCTATGTGACGTTTGAAATCTTCAATATATGGTAGTTCTCTTTCTTTGTAAGAGGCACCCTTAAAAACGACAGAACAGAGTTTATGATCGCCATTACTTTCAAATTCTTGAATAGTCGAAGCCACGAGGGTGCTATCCAGACCACCGCTGAGACAGGTAGCATATCTGCCTTCTTTAGGAACCATTTTCTGGACGGTTTTAGCAAAAAGGGCTGAAAATTCTTTAACAGAATTCCGGTTCGTTTGGTTAACAGTACTTTTTCTATTAGGCGCAATGTAGCTCTCTTGAGCGGTAATGCCGTTATCTGAAACAACTAGGTATTGTCCAGGTAGCACTTCTCTTATTTCTTCATAGAAAGTTTGACCGTTTCTGAGATGGTTACCAGTAAGCAGGTATTCACAGATTAGACCTTTATTTGTTTTGAGCGGTTTGTCAAGAGCCAAAAAAGCGTTAATCTGAGATGCAAGAATAGTGGTTTGTCCGAAACGCATGTAGTATAGCGGTCTACCTCCGAAACGGTCTCTCACCGCCACCAAAATATTGCTTCTTTCATCCAAAAGACAAAAGGCAAATAACCCGTCAAGCTTCGAAAAAAGCGAAGTGCCTTCTTTTCTGTAGCCATCTATTATCGCTTTGGCATCGGGGTATTGACCAAACAAATGACCATCAAAACTTATACTAATTCCGCTATCGGCAAACGTAACGCCCAGCACTACATTGCCACTGGCTTTATAGGCTCCAGTTTGACCCCTACTTTTCATCGCAGAAGATAGACTTTGAAAAAGCGTCCTAGCAATTCTTTCATCAGAACCAACTATAGCAACCACGCTGCTAATCAAAGCGCCAACTTCCTTGACTTCCATTACTTGATAGTTGGATTTTAAGGTTAGCCAAAAAAATACACGTGGCTTGTTCTGGGTTTCCAACAGTAGAACTTCAAGTCTCAGACGGCTAAGCGGTTCTCGAAATGGTTGAGCTTGACAAACCTGCCGTCTCGGAGCATGACTCGCAGGTGTTTTCTGCCCAGACTCGCACGAAGTTCCAGTGTGAGTCAGTCGCGCTAGCGCGCATGCGTACTAGTGTGCAACAGAAGTTCAAAAAGCTATATTAGATCGCAATAAACTAGATTCTGGGTGAATAGGGAATAAGTAGCACGCGTGGGCATCCAATATCTGGCTACAGTAAATGAGGAAGTTTACGCTTTGATCTCAAAGAGGATTCGCATTCTGGCTCTTACCCTAGGTGCTTGTTTTTGCCTCTTAGGTTACGGCATGGGTCAGCTGCAGTCTGGCGTCTCTGTAAGCAATTCGGGAACCATCTCTTTCAAGCGCAGTTACATTTGTGGCAACTACAACTCTACGCACTACTACGCCCAAAACAAAGTCACGGGTAATTACGAACTAATATCCACCGACGCAACCCAAACTATTAGTTATGCCGTGAGCAAGCTTACTTCTGGAAGAACATGGCAAGAAACTGTGCTTTTGAAAGGTACTTTCTCAATTGGCACGACTATTACGTTGAGTCAAGGTAAAGTATTACTAGATTGTAGACAAGCAACTTTGACATCAACAGCGAGCATCCTTTTGGATGTTCGGTCATCAAATGTTACTATCCTCGGTGGTCATTGGATAGGACAGACTGGATGCGCCACAGCAATACAGACTGGTGGTTCTAATGCTATAAATTGCATGATTGATGGCCTTGAAGTTACGAATTTCAACGGTGGCTTGCCTGGCGCAATAGTGATTGGATCTGGCTCCTCCAATACCACGATTCAAAACTGTTTGATGCATGACAATGACGAAAACTATTGCATTAACATCCTTCAGGGAGCAAACTGGGTCATCAATTGCCATCTATATAATGCCAACACACACACTGGTAGAACGCCTGGAATTATGATTAATCAGGGAACCGGGTACAACCATATTGTAAACTGCGAATTTGACCAGCTTTATAATCATGCCGTATACAGCGACGGAGGCAGCACAGCCATAGGTCATAACGTCATTACTGGATGCAAGTTCCATGACTTTCTCGGAGGCAATGGTGCAGCATGCCAAATAAAAACCCAAAATAACGAGATATATGATAATGACATCTGGAATTGGACCGCAAGTTATGCATTTAGCATTTACAGCGAACTATCTGGATACGCAGCCAACGACAACGACATTCATCATAATACGTTCACTAATTGTTTGTACGCAGTAGTGCTTGGGCACAGCACCTCGGGCCATTCACCTACGAGCAGGAATTTAGTGCATGACAACGTTTTTACCGGTTGCACTTATGCCATTACTCTGAGTGCTGGAAACAGCCCTGCTTTAGTTGACGACACTAAGATTTATTACAACGATTTCCACAATTGTCCAACCCCATTTTACTCTATGCCCACAGATGCTCTTAATCTCGTTCAAAATACGGTGATTGCATACAACTACTTTAACGCGTCTGTTCCCAGCAATATTGTAACTAGGCTTCAATCATATGCGAATACGATGAGTTACCAGAACACGCGCTTCCCGCCGAATACTGCCACGCTTGCAATGGCAAACTTCAACTACAGCAACATTACAAACCCAGCCTCATGGTATTATGTTGCTCCGCGCGCATAGTAATACCATCGGCTTCAGAGCTTGTTAGAAATGGTTGAGTTAAAGGTTGTCCAGAGTAAGATGTCAGCTTCAGGTATTGGCCACTTTTCTATGTAGCGTTCACTTTGAGTGGATGGTGCTCGAGCAATATCGACTCAATCCTTATAATAGTAATCTTTCTTGTCGTACCGATTCTTGTGTCCATTTGGGCAAGGATGGCAATTGTCTCGAAGGTCTAAAGTCCTAAAAATCTCTTTATCACACCGTATCATTGAACAAAACTCAGTCTCGCACGTCTTGCATTTTACACAAAGCATCTGATGATTTGAAGGCATTTTTCTATCTCTCGCAACACATCTATCTGATGTCGCAGCTACGGAATTGAAGTATCTAACTGGTTTTGCGGGTACACCAACTGCAACACAATTTGGAGGAATATCGTTAGTCACAACAGCACAGGCACCGATAATGCTGTTTTTACCTATTGTCACCCCAGGGAGAATAACAACGTGCATACCTATTCTTGCACGTTTCTTGATTATTACTGGAAAAAACCCATCTTTTTCATAATAATAGTCTCTTGGGCCGCGTGCGCGCGCAAATAAAAACGAATGTGAAAGGATTGTAACGTAACCTGCCAGAATAACATCATCTTCGATATTTATTAGGTTCCTGTAATTGATACTCATCCATATGTTGCCACCGAATTCACTCACCCTGCCCACATGGATTCCAGCCTTGCGATACATTGCAATACGCATGCTTTGTGATGGCAAGTACATGCCAAAGAAACGAAGTACGCCAGCCAAAATTTCCAGCATTTTACTAATCTGTTTCCTTCGGATTGTTTTATAGGGTTTTAGCGCGCGCGGGATTTTTGCGTCTTTGTAAGCTAAGCCGCGCTCTCTTTAAGCTGTTATGGTGCCCAGCAATTCCTCATAGATTTTCCGCAAATTTCTTGCTGCCACATCCAAAGAGTAATTTTGACAAACCCAACTTCTACCATTCAGCCCGAACCTAGAACGCAAAGCATCATCCTCTAACAAGTGCTCGACAGCCTCCGCCAAATCGGCCGGGTTATTCCACTCTGGAATTAACAAGGCATTCTCTCCATCTTTCACAGCATCAGGAATACCGCCAGACCGCGTTGAAACTACCGGAGTACAAGAAGCCAAAGCCTCAAGAAGAACAATCCCGAAAGGCTCATTAACAGAAGGAAACACGAACAACGAAGCCTTGCGGTACCACTCCAACAACTCCGCTTGACCTACATTCCCCAAGTAAGACACTCTATGCTTACCCTTCCCGTTGACGATGTCAATTAGCTGCATTACGCTCCGAAAATAGGAGCTTCCCCAGTCAGGCACCCCAATCACCACCAAATGAACAGGCCGCCTCAAGTATTCCAGCGCCTTCAACAGTACATGCAAGCCTTTGGAAGGGATAATCCGTCCGACATACAACAGCGTATCCCTGAGTTTGTTTCTCCCTGGATAGAAGACATCGGTGTCGACGCTGTTTGGAAAACGCCTAATTTTGCCTTCAGGCACGCCTAGCTCTAGCAATTCAGTTTTGACTTGTTCCCCTATTGCTAAGTACAAGTCGGCAGCGTGGTTGTAGATTGACTTCGTTAAGCCGTATTTTCTGAATCGCCCGAAAAACACTTCATGTGGCTGCAGGATTTTAGGCTTCTTCACGAACAAAGAGAAAAATGGAAAGGTAAGCTCTATCTCGTGATAATGCAGCACGTCGTAATCTTTCAGGTATTTTTGGAATCCCGTCGGAACCAAGTGAATGTTAAACACTGAATGAAGCGAAAATGGAAGCCTCGAAATGAAGTTGAACGCTCCAACCCGGATGACTTTGACACCGCGTACTTCTTCCTGTTTCGTGCAATGCTTAGACTCCCATTTCTTGTCCATGTTGAAAGTCAACACGTCAGTGGAAACGCCTATCCTATTAAGCTGGACAGAGAGACCCTCAACGATACTTTCGGTTCCTCCCCTAATCGGGTAGTACCCAGGAGTAATCATTAACACACGCATTTGTCGATGCTCTCCTAACAACTAGGCGCGCGCGCACGTAGTCTTTGAAAAGAAAAGCTAGTCAACACTACCACGTCATGGCAAAGGTCTATTCACTAATACACGCGATTTTGGAGGAGCAATGCGCCCAAGTCACAGATCAATGATTGTGTGAGAAATTTGGCGCGCGCTTTCAAAACCCTAGACCTCTTTCTCCAGTTACATCTATCTTCGGCGCATGCAAGGCCGTTTTCGAAAGTATTCTGCAGCGCGCGTAATTGAAATGTGACCAAGGCGCGCGCTAAGGAGTGAAATAAACATCACTACCGCCATTCGAATATATTCTACAGTTCTGTGAAGGAGAAGGAGACAAATCCGAGATGTTAAAAATACCTTGAGGGAAGACGATTATGCCTTCTAGAGTATTAAAACTCCTCAAAAAAGTGTATGATCCAGGCTTTGACCCTGTTGCATTTGCAATGTAATCAATATCCTGGAGGTTTAGAGTAGTAAAGTCGATGAGAGTTTGAACGCCCCGCAGATAATCAGCATACAAGGAGCCATTACCCATCCGCAGTTCCAGCCATCTTGCACCAAAAACGTCCTGCTCTGGGGCGTAAACATTATACAGACTTCCTCCGGTTACAAGGAAGTTTGATGTTTTCATTCTATCAAAATCCAATGAAGAGGAATATGGACGGTCGCCTGTAACGGTGCCAACAAAACCTGACCGAAAAAGGAAGAAGACGATCAAAATGATTGTTAGCATAAACAAACAAAAATCCCTAAAGACAAACCTAGGTTGGGTCAGAGAACGGTTCCATATTTTTCTGAAAAGCCCAAGAAAATACATACCTCCCAATATGAATAGTGGCGCCAAGAATATCATGACATAGCGGTAAAATCTCGAAAAATTGAGGAGAGGAGCCACGTTAGGAACAGCTATACACACTAACAATGTGAAAGCGGCAAATATCGCCATCCATCTGAACCCTACATGGAACTTGAATTCTTTGGGTTTGATAGTTAGGATAATGGCCCCCACTACAACAAAAAACTCGCTTATGTAGACAACGACTTTGTGGATTAGGCCATTAAGGCTCATAGCTTGGCTCGTCGGAGATAACACCGCCATTCCAGGATCTACCCGGTTTTGGGGATTGAAAAAATCCGCTGTGAGTCTTGATGCTACATTGTGGAGTGCATCCGTTAAACTATTCAAAGGTGGAGTGGCAACATACATGTACCAAGCAAACGTAATACCGACGATATACAAGACAAGCGGTAAATTCATTAGCGCGTCTCTTTTGCCAGCGATTCGCATGGCTACATAGACGAAAACTATCAAGATGACAGAAAGAAACGCCAAGGAATAACTGGAGACTGCGAGTCCAGCGCCAAACATTATAACGAGAACTCTTCGAGTCCGTAGGTCTATGTCCTGTTTCACGAAACAGAAAATCATTGCAGAAATGAACAGATAGGTTATCATTTCTCTTGCGATGCTAAGTGCCTCCAAACCATAGAAGTTTATGGGGTCTGCAATAAAGAAAAATACAGACAATAGCGCAACTATTTTTCCTAATTGCGTCTCATAGATTTTGAACAGAAAAATTGGCACGAAACAAAAGATAAAGGGATAGACTATCTTGAAGATTAGTTCGCCATTCAAGTTCAGAATGGCTGAGTACTCCGTTGGCAGAATAGTAATACTCAATATAGATTGTAGATTGCTGATCGGGTCGTGAGAAAGTACTATTCCGGGAGAAGCCCAGTGTCCTGCGGCGCGAACTGATTTATACACATAGTATTCGCTAAAAATGTCATAGCCCATGATATGTCTTGTTATTAGAGATGTTTGAAGAAGGAGACCTAATGAAAGAACAAACAATGCAAACGTGTAATAGCGAAACGGAATACGTTTGTGTAAGAAAATGCTTGTAGCGAAAATTGCCGCTGTTCCAGCCATGGCAGGAACGAGCAAGAAAACGCTATGGTACAATGTTCCGACTATGCTTAGACTGAGAAGCGAAATTGACACAACGCAAAGAACAACACCTTTAGTGTCTATTTCAGCATGAAAAAGCTGTGAATATGTGTTTGAATTGATCCCAATTTCTCCTATTTGGCTAAACATGAAAATTGCCAAAGTCAGAGCACTTGTTGTGACCATAACGGGCAAAGTTGACAGTGGCGCTGAAATGCCCAAAACAGGACACAGAGTGTTAACCAATAGACCCGTAAACATTACAAATGCGATACTTACGGCCACAGATAGAGATAATTCTACTACAAGACTACCAGTTTTCATACGAAGGGCACGAAGAATGACGAATCCAGGCAAGAATGTGAGAAAGACTAAACCGACACACTGTCTCAGAATCGGAACATCTAGAATAACAGAAACATACAAGAGAATATTCATCGCTAGTATCGATATGACAGTGTTGCGCATCATTTCATACCCACCAAAAAAGGAACACCGAGAAAACAAACAGCACGCGCTACGATTCACCAACCATGCGTAAACCAAATCTCTTGTCTAGCGTAGCGCGCGCTACAGTAATTGATTCAGTGCGTTAGATGATTCTTACTTCTTCTTCTTACTTCTACATGGGTCTACTGCTTCGAGTGCATAGTAGGTCAGGATCGAGTCGGCTCCTGCTCTCTTGATGGAGCTCAAGGTTTCCATCAGCCAAGACTTCTCGTCAACATGCCCGTATTTGCTGAGCAGTTTTATCAATTGATATTCGCCACTTACTTGGTATGCAGTGACAGGTATTGATGGATAGGTCTGTTTGACCCGGAGTATCAGGTCCAGGTTTGTCAATGCTGGTTTTACTATCAGCATATCTGCTCCTTCATCGATGTCCAGTTTCACTTTTTGCATGTACATTTTTTCGTTTATAATGTCGGTTCTGAACTTGCTAGAGTCGATTCCACGCACAGGATTCTTCGAGAGAGTCATTGCTTCAAAATACGGTTGGAAAAGAACACTGTCAGTCTTGATGTAACTCATGACAGCAACATCATCGAGTCCTCCCGCGTCCAACGACGATCTTATATGCTTCACTTGGCCATCGCACATTGCTGCGGGAGCAATTATGTCCGCTCCGGCCTGAGCATGGGCCAGACCGATTTTGCCGAGCATGGTGGCTGTCTTTTCGTTCAGAACCTTGCCCTTTTCACTGTAGACGCAGTATTCTTCTTTGGTATAGTCACAGAGGCAGATATTGGAGATTAGAACCAGTTCGTCGCCGAACTCTTTTTTCAAGCTGCGAAAGATCTTAGTGTGAAAGGCGTCTTTCTTCAATGCTATCGAAGCATCTGTGTCTTTGGTCTTCAACACACCGAAGATCATGACGGCTGGAATATCACGTTCGACGACTTCTTCACAAGTCTTTACCGCATCATCTAGGGATAGATATCGCTGGCCCTCCATGGAAGGGATCTCGTATTTTTTCCCGTCTTCCCGGATGAAGATAGGATATATCAAATCACTGCTTGCTAACTCCGTTGGCCTGACGAGACGAATCATCTGTCTTGATTTCTTCAGTCTAGTTGTCAAGCGCATTTCGATTTCCTCAGATATATTTATTCTGTGATTGTAACCTACTGCTATTTCAACCTGTCTGTTTTACTACTCTTCTTCGTTCACACGACCATTGTCCGATTTCTGGCGTTCTTCACTATGGACTCACAGTTCTTGTCCGTATAGGCGACCAAAATTACACGCTAGCGTGCGCAGAAAGTCACCGCGCGCTCTCTCTCCCGCAATGCTTTGACGATTGATAGTTTAATTCATCTTTCTCTTCATGACTGCTTCCTTTATCCTCTCGATGTGGCCTCTTCCCATCCCCTTCACTTCGCAGCCCAATTCGAAGTATTTCATTATCTGATCGTCGTTGAGAATAGCGAAACAGTCTATTATTGCACACGGTTTTCCCACAGACTTGACAACCTCTTTGGGATCGAGGTCCAAATATGGCTTATGCTTTACCGCGAGGATAATAGCATCCACTCTGTTCATCGACGCCCACAAATCCTTCTCTATCCTCAACTCCGAGAGCTTGTCCTGTCTATCGAAGAACCGCTTCCATGAATAATCCGGATGGGGGTACTCATCTTGCTTCTCCAGCTCCCACCAGTGGTCTACATAAGGATCATGGACCTTTATGTCTGCACCCATCTCGGTGAGCCTTCTTACAATCAATTCCGATCCGCTGTATCTAGTGTCACCCACGTCCTCCTTATACGAAGCGCCCAACAGAAGGACGTCCGCAGCAGCTATGGGCCTTCCCATGTTTCTTAAAGCATCTCTGACCAACTGCGCTACATGTAGGGCGCGGGTGTCGTTAATGTCTATGGCGTTTGGTGTGATTTTGAAAATCTTGTCCTCCCATCCGAAAATGTGTCTGTATGACCACATGCCAAGTCCGCCATCCTTTGGTAGGCAATAACCTCCAATCCCTGGGCCTGGAAACATTATGTTTGAATGCGTAGGCCTTACTTTGATGGCAGCAATTACTTTCTTCAAATCTACACCATTGCGTTCTGCGAAAATGGACCATTCGTCCATGAATGCAAGTATAGTCGCCCTATACGAATTCTCTATGATTTTTGCAGTCTCTGATTCAATAGGCTTATCCAGAACGGTCAATGGAAATTCCTTAGTATGGATAACCTCGCTCAGGAATTTCTGCACTCGCCTCTTCGATTCCTCATTGACCCCTGAGCATACTCTCCAGAAGTCGCGAATTGATCGCACATATTCCCTTCCGGGCATGACCCTCTCATAGCTATGTGCAAGCAATGGTTCGGAATCAATCCCTCTTTTCTCGAACCTTTTCTTCATTATTGGATATGCGACCTGCTCAGTAGTTCCAGGAGCCACAGTTGTCTCGATTATTACAAGACAGTTTGGATCGATATGATCTGCAATAATGTCTATTGATTCCTCAAAGGTTTTCATATCCGCATGCCCATTCTCTACTTTCCCGAGCTCTTCTTTTCGATAATCGCACTGGATATCAACGACCACCACATCGGCCAGCTTCAATACATCGTATGTGAAAGTAGCAATCATGTTCTTTCTCTCAAGAACACATCTCTTCAATAAGACATCCACTTCCGGATCTTCCGATCTCACGGGGGAGAGACCTCTATTGATGATCGGTATCTTCCAGTAGCTTCGGATCGAAGGCCTCTGCATCCCGATAACAAACTTATTGGCGTTGCCCTTTTCATCAACAGAATCGGCCACCACTGCGGCCATCACCAGACCGACGAATCCGAGCCCGTTTACAACGACAATCTCCTTTCCTTGTTTCCGTTGAAATCTCACGAGTTTCTCAATGCGATCAAACTCACTAGTGTGATCCTGTGTTGTGGGAATTGAAAATTCCTCTCCATCTGGACTTATTGAAAGCAGTTTTTTAGACATTCGAGACACCTTTTCTTATATGGCGCGCGCTCTATTGAAAAGTATTTTGGGCAGAAGACCTGAATCTTGCGTTACACATTGGGTCTAGTTTTTTAGCGCGCACATTATTACAGCTCTCGCGTTCAGTTGTGGTCAGCCATAACTTCGGTAATAGATTGCGTTATGGGCCATGCTTCTACGTTTAACATAAGCACCAGTTCTGGGAACCCCCACAATTGAACGTG
>Ga0315284_10006486_pt1 | contig 16642 bp, 10 predicted proteins | sample YL17G09_16_MG_FD_203696 | JGI IMG/M metagenome (GOLD analysis project Ga0315284, IMG submission 203696) | Sediment microbial communities from Yellowstone Lake, YNP, Wyoming, USA - YL17G09_16 | ecosystem: Environmental > Aquatic > Freshwater > Lake > Sediment | place: USA: Wyoming | collected...
TCTTCTTTACGAATGGAGCCCAAATACCCAGCTTGGAGAAGGATGGCCCGGCCTTTTTCAATAGGCTGTATCGGAATAATCGGGACGGCACATTCACCGATGTGACCGAACGAGCCGGGGTCGGCGGCGCCGGATACTCGATGGGCGTTGCCGCCGCTGATTATGACAATGACGGCTGGACCGACTTGTACGTGACGGGTGTGAATCGGAATTTCCTCTACCACAACAATGGAGACGGAACGTTCACGGATGTGACCGAACGGGCTGGCGTGGCTGGCGTGGATGCGAAAGGGAAAAAGTTGTGGTCCGTGGGGGCGGTCTGGCTCGACTATGACAACGACGGCCATCTGGATCTTTTCGTAGCGAACTACCTGGGCTGGAGCTGGGCAAACTCGAAGGTGTGCGGCGAGAGAGGGAAGCGCCTTTCCTGTTCACCGCTGCTCTATGGTGGGCAACCGAACATCCTGTATCACAACAACGGCGATGGGACGTTCACGGACGTCTCTGCATCCAGTGGGATCGGTCGTTACATTGGCAAGGGGATGGGACTGGCAATTGCCGACTATGACGGCGATGGTTTCACGGATATATTTGTTGGGAACGACGTATTGGGAAGTTTTCTGTTTAGGAACCTTAATGGTCACAGCTTCACTGAAGTGGCCATCGAAGCGGGGGTCGCTTACACGGAGGATGGCCTTCCCATCTCAAATATGGGGGTGGACTTTCGCGATTTGAACAATGATGGCCAGCCGGACCTGGTGATCACGGCTTTGGAAGGAGACACGTTTCAACTGTACCTGAACACGGGCCAAGGTCTCTTCCTCCCTTCGTCGTTTCAGGCTGGCCTCGGGTACGGGACGCTCAGGATGAGTGGCTGGGGAGTCGGCGCTTACGACCTCGACAACGACGGCAACAAAGACGTGTTTACGGCTAACTCGCACGTTAGTGAAAACGCCGACCTCTATGGACACAACCGACACAAGCAATCCAATGCGGTGTTTTTGAACCTCGGCAACGCCCGTTTCCGGAACGTTACCAAAGAAGCCGGCCCTGCCATGCAGGTCGCGGCCGCACACAGGGGATGCGCCTTTGGCGACCTGAATAACGACGGCCGGATCGACGTCGTCGTTTCCGTCATCGGCGAGCCCGCGGAGCTTCTTCATAACACGTCGGCGGACGAGAATCATTGGATTCTGATCCAGACGGAAGGGACGAAGAGTAACCGGGATGGGATCGGCACGAAGATCAAGCTCACGGGCGAGTCCGGGCGGGTCCAGTACAACCACGTCACGACCACCGTGGGCTATGTAAGTTCGTCCGATAAGCGTGTCCATTTCGGATTGGGAGCAGACCGGCGTATCCGCGAGATTGAGCTCCGCTGGCCGAGTGGGAAGGTTCAGGTCGTGAGAGATGTCGCGGCCGATCAAATCCTCAAAGTGAAGGAAGAGTGAGGCTTCATCGTGGATCTCTCAATGGGCGGGAAGCCGAATAGCACGGTCCGCGCCAGACTGATGGGGCTTCTCGTGATGTCATGCTTTTGCGTTACCGGTGCCGCACGGAGCTTCGCTGCTGATCCACAGGTTGCCGGCAGCGCGGCGCCTTGTGCGGGAGCGCAGCCGCAGCTTCGAACTGCCCATAAAGCACTCGACCGAGGTGACCTCGCTGAAGCGGGGCGGGTGCTGACGCTTCTTCAGATATCCCACCCCCAATGTGGTGAAATCGTGCTGGGCTTAGCTCGCCTTCACGCCGCGGGGAAAGACGCGATAAAGGCCCGGGAGCTTTTCTCTCACGCTATTGAGTTGGCTCCCCAAGATGCCCGACCCTACTATTACTTCGCTCAGTTTTGTCTTTCCCAGGAGATGTATCGACAAGCCGACTATTTATCAGAGGAGGCAGTTTCCCGGGATCCTGCATATCCTGACGCGCTGATGCTGAGGGCTCAGATCCTGGCTATGAAACGCCAGACGACGGCGGCTCGGGAATTGCTCGAGAAAGCCTGCAAGCTTGACCCCAACAATGCCGAGGCCCACTTCCAGCTAGGAGTCTTATTCGACGGCAGGCAATTGCATCCCGAGGCCGTCCAACACTTCCAAAAGGTGATCGCCTTGCGCCCCAATGATCCGCGCGCCTACGATTACTTGGCTCTGAACCTGGAATCGTTGGGCGAGCCCAAAAGGGCAGAGGCAGCCTACCAGAGCGGACTGCGGGTGAACGAAGGTCCGTTTTTTGATTCCTTTCTTGACTACAACTATGGCCGCTTTTTGATGAAGGGAAACAGGCTCGCGGAGAGCAAGGTATACCTGGATCGTGCTCTGGATCTCGCCCCAGAAACTCGCGCCGTCTCCTACGAACATGGCAGGCTGAACCTGCGCCTGCATAAGTATAAAGAGGCTCAGGTCGACGCCGAGCGCGCGCTAAGTCGTCCCGACCTATCTGGCTTTGTGTTAGACGTCCAGGTTTACTACTTGTTGGCCACCATTTATACACGCTTAGGAGATACTGAGCGTGCTCGAAAATACGCGGATTTGTGTAGAACGAGTCGAATTCCGATCCAGTCTCAAGGGCGGGGTGATCGTTGAGAGTCTCCCGATTCAAATGCCATGATCCGCGAAGACTTATGGCGAGTCTCGAAGCGGTGCTTCTCGTCCCCGTCGCGAAATGCGCTGGCGCTACGCCCTGTACTTAGGCCGCAACTGAGACCGCAGCTTGTTTGCTTGCAGCAATAGTGCCACTAAAGAAGCGTCAGACTTATTCATCGAGTTTCTAAGTCGGGACACTAGCAACCTGGGCTCTCGATTAAAGGCTCAACTCACCAAGGTGACAATATGAGGTCTGCGTCGGGTGCGGGGGTTTGCCTTCAACATAGAGTCAGGAGAACAAGCCCATGAATCAATCCCCATCTTACAACCGGAGAGCCTTTTTGCGCTTGGGGGCAGGAATTGCGGCCGGAACCACCATGGCAGTCTCAGCAGAGAGAAACAAAGTTCTGGTAGGAGAATCCCCTTGGGCTACGGGGCTTGATGCTAATCTGCCTGACGCTGGAGGTTCGCCCGCGGCGCAGGCAAGGAAGACATGGCGTCCATTTGGAGTATTCCTGGCAAACCACAACCAAGATACGGGATTGTACTTCTGGAATCTGGAGCGCTGGAAACGGGAAATCAGTGATACTCGGCGGATGGGCGCGAAGGCGATGTGGTATCTGCCTTTTCAGTTTGGGCAGCGCTCGCGGCTGGACTTTGAGGAGATGGCGCCACACTGGGTGTTGCAGCGTGAGATATGTCGCTCGATTGTCGAGGCAGGACTCGAGGTTGGCATTTACCTGGGGCTCAATGATTTGTTCCCGGAAACTTGGAATGAGCATTCGGAATGGCGTGCACAAAGGGGAGATTACATGCTCGAGGAGGCCGAGGTCTGTCCTTCAGTTCCAGAAGCACGCAAGGAACTCTTTGGGCTGCGTGAGAGGCTCTTCGCAGGTCTGCCCAGGATCGATTATGTCATGACCCAGATTACAGATTACGGCGGCTGTGGCTGCAATAGGTGTGCGCCGTATCCGAGAACGTATTTGCGAGTGCTTGAGGAGCAGTCCACGTTGGCCAAACGCTACCACCCGGGAGTCAAGATCGTGGCTTCAGGGGTCAGCTCATCCGTTGCTGACAATGATATGCTTCGCGGGCTTTTGGCCAAAATGACCTGGGTAGACTATGTCTGGGAACTTCCAAAGGGTCCAAAGCCGGTGATCCGGGCTGCTATACCAGAGACCACGATGATAAATGGATGGGGCAAGTTTGGGCCGTGCCCCGTGCTCTCTGATCTCAAGCGCGGATACGAGAGCGATTATGTTCACCTTTCGGGGGTTGCACAATACAGTGAGGGCATTCACGATGACATAAACCGCTTTGCGCTCCTGCAATTCGCCCAAGACCCGCAGCGCTCTGTCGAAGATGTGGCGCGGGCTTACGCCGAAGATTGGCTCAAGCTAAGTGGACGCGCTGCGGCGCTGGTAGGTCAGGTGATTGCTGGCCTGGGGACTGAAATCACAAATGATCGCTATTTTATGTCTTTTGACTACGGGGCGGACAATCCCCAAGCCGATGAAAGGTTGAAGATTCTTCTTGATGTGCGCACTCGGTCGCGCGGGCTGGAGGATAATTTCCGCTATTGGCTGCTGCATTATCGCGCAGTATGCGAATCATTCAGCGCTATTTCAGGCTCATTGAACCTCGAAGTCCTCCGCAAGGAGGCCGACACTGCGCGGGCGGCCTTCCTTCGCTTGGAACCTGAATATGGGCAATTCATAATCAACTTGCATCCCTCTTTGCTTCCAGGCCGCCTGGAGTGGAATTGGCCGAGAACATCTCGCGCTGCCTGGAAACGAGAAAATAGTTTTGTTGCCTAAGGTGAATTCCGTGTCAGCCAGCCGTGATTTAGCTGCCCTTTCGAGTTGAGTTGTGAGAGATGGGATGCAAAGCCGTTGGGCAAGGGGGGTTGGCCGATTGGCTGCGCATGCCTCCGCCACCACTGAATATTGAACTGGCCCCGAAGACCACCGACAACTGGCGCACGCGTGCCTGGGAAAAGATTTCGGGTTCCCTGCCCTTCACTTCTGATGCCCTTGAAGACGACCATTTCAAAAGGGACGAGCGGGAATTGACGGTTAGGTCCAGCGTCGGCAGGCGTCTGTGTCGAACTCAGACTCTGCCGGATGTCAGCCCGCCCCGTGGCGGGATGCTCCTCCAGTGGGCATGAGTGATAAGCGGACCCGCCCAGCGCTGCCTTGCGCTATGGATTCAGTCGTCTTCGCGGGGAGGGCCTGTTCGCTGCACCGCTGTTCGACCGCCTCGGCGATCCGACTTGATATCGCCTTACAACTGGGCGCGCGTTGCAGCCTGACGCAAGTTAAGCGAGACGTTCCCAGACTTCGTTTGCTGGCAGGCTGGGCCCGACGCCGGATTACCGACTTCTGGGTCGGACGATGGTCTGTGTAATCAGGCTCGAGTTCTGCCTCCCCTGATACCCGGTACCCTCACGGCAGCGGCTTCAGCTTGATGTTTTTGAACCAGACATCCGCCCCGTGGTCCTGAAGTCCGATGTAACCTTTCCTTGGATGATCCTTGAGGGCGTAACTGAACTTGTGAGGAGTCCCATCAGGGCGCTTGTTGGGTTCGGGCCACTCATCCAGGTTCATGCGGCTCACGGTCTCGCCGTTCAATTTCACTGCGATGAGGTTTCTGTTGGCGGTGATTTCGGCGTGGTTCCACTTCCCTACCGGCTTCATGGCATTCCGAGTGGGCTTCACGAGGTCGTAAAGCGCTCCAGCATCGCCATAGTCCGCCCCGGGGCTATCGAGGATTTGCATCTCGATGGCGTAATAGCCGTAGTCGGGGACTTCCACCATGGGATTCACCCGGAATAGGATCCCGCTATTGCAGCGCGGGCTGATTTTGAAGTCGGCCTTCAGGATGAAATTCTCCCACTGTTGCTTGTAGACCAGCATATACCGCCCGGCGCCGTGGGGGTTGATGCTGCCATTTTCCGGAGGCTTCTTACTTGGTCTCCCGTCGGCGGCCATCCAATTGTCGAGCGACTTCCCGTCGAAAAGCAGAATCCAGCCTTCCTTCTTCTCTCGGGGCATCAGTTCGTTGTCCATGGCGCTCGCCACGACAACTGGCATTAGCAGGGCAAGAAGTACGCGTGCAAGTTTCATTTCAGCTCACCACCCTTTCGTTTTGTTGGTCCCAGCTCAATGTCTTCCTCTGGCGATACGATTCCACGCCCATCTTGATGGCCACCATGGTCGCGGCACCCAGGTTAGCATTGCAGTGCACCGTCGCATGGCCACGGATGGCCGCCAGCGTATTCGCCAACTCAGTGTCTCGGGGCCCGTGCGGGATGGTGACCTCCTTGTAGCCATGGTTCGCCTTCTCAAACTCAGGGGAGAAGTCGCCGTTGGCGCGCAGGACGGGGTCGCCGTTCCGCTCTACATCCAAGTCCAGGGTCCCGTACTTGCCGTAAATGCGGTCCACGAGCTGGGTATCGTTGCACAAGGTACTCACCAAGAGAATCGTGTGCTCGCCGGGATAATCAATGGTCATGATGTGCGTGTCGGGGATTTCCCGACCGTCTTTTTCGACGTAGAGACCCCCAGATGACGAAACCCGGAGGGGGTACTCGCCATCCGGGCCGGCAATTGCCAGAAGCAAGGGAGCCAGTTTGTGGTACATCAGGTCCGTCGCGACGCCACCACTGTAGGCCCAGTATTTTCGGAAACGGAAAAAGTGTTCGGGGTTCCACGGAATCTTTGGCGCGAGGCCCCACTGGTGACCAAGCCACATATCCCAATCGATGTAATTCTCTCCGGCGGCGCGAGGGCTGGCGGCAGGGTCAGGAATGAAGGGTTCGTCATTGAATGCACAGATGCGAGCGTTGCGGTTGAAGCTCGCTTGAGCCCAAATGACCTTGCCGATACGTCCTGCCTGGATTGCCTCCCGCGCTTCCCAGAACTGGTCCTGGGAAGCATAGTCCGCGCCGACATTGAGTATCTGGGGGCTTCGCCGGGCGGCGTCTCGGACGGCGAGTGCCTGTTCGACGGTACGCGACATGGGTTTTTCCAGGTGCACATGCTTGCCCGCTTCCAGTGCATCAATCGCCATTTTGGCATGCCAGTGGTCGGGGGTGACGACCATGACAGCATCAACATCCTTTCGCTCGAGCACTTTTCGGTAATCAAAGTAGCCTTCGGCTTCGCCCTGGCAAAGTGCCTTGGCGCGGGTGACACGCTTGCGGTACACGTCGCAAACGGCTACGATGCGGAAGTTCCACGATTCGCGCCGCCCCACGATAGCCTCAACCCAACCGGTCCCATGGTGTCCACAACCGATGACCGCGAGGTTGATCCGGTCGTTTGCTCCCAACACACTGGACGACGCGGAGTCTCCAACTGTCACTGTCCCCGCGGCAAAAGCTGTAGCTTTCATGAAGTCACGCCGAGAAATATACATGGCACTCATAACGCTCCCCTCTCCTGAACGCACAGGGTGTGAGGTGATTCCGACATTTCAGCAACTTGGTCCTGGCAAAACTGGCATTACGATTCGTTCCACTGCTGTTTAATATATAGGAGAGCCCGCGCCAGGAGCGCCCCTCGAAGTGATCCAGGCCCAACTCGTCTTTGGCGCATTGAAAGTATTGGTCAGTACGCCAGCGCGAACGGCTCAAGCTCAGGCAACGCGCCCGGCGCGGGGGTTGACGAAAGTGCGCCGGAACATAGTAGTAAGGAGCCGCCTCACCGGCAGGCCAGTTCACCACCAGCCAGGCCCGCTCCAGTTCGCCGCGGCCTTGGCGCAGGCGGTGTTGCAGATACACCTCGCGCCAGCCTGGTCGCGTGTGCCGCGTCCCGCCGTCGGCGGCCCGCCAACGACAGGCTTTCCTTTGCTCCACCGGCCAGGCGATGGCGACGAACTGCAATCCGGTGCGGACCTCGCGGGCCGTGTACTGGACGCGGGGCAAGCCGCGCGCCTGCACCCGGGGCCAGTAGCGAGGGATATCGACCAAGTCCTTGGTGTCGTAGGAGATCTGCCGGAAGGTGGCCTTGACCACCGCCAGATCCTGCTTGCGTTGGTACTTGCGGCGCTGCCGGGCCACCAAGCCGTGGACGTGCCAGAGGCGGTAGCCCGTCGCGGGGCTGACCGGTAACTGGAAGTCACGGCGCAAGCGGGGCACGCTGAAGGTGGGCAGTTGGCGCCGTAGCGTGACGACGCACTGCTCGATGTCGCCACGCGTCTTGTGCGGGCGGGAGCGAGGAGCTTGCGAAAAAGCTCTTCCAGCCCCCGAGCGCCCTGCGCCCGGTAGCGTCGCAGCCACTTGCGCACGGCCCGCAGTGATCTCATCCTTGTGCCAGGAGGCCGCCATCGACGGCCAGCCAGACGCCTGTAATATACGAGGCGTCCTTCGATGCCAGAAAGCGGACAGCCTTGGCAATGTCTTCAGGAGTGGCGAAGCGCTGAAGGGGGATACCCTTGAGGACCCGCTTCTCCTCGGCCTGTGGGTCCGGACAATCCCGGAAGTAATTTCTCAGCATGGGAGTATCCGTCGCCCCGGGCACCACGCAGTTGACGCGGATGCCGTAGGCAGCGTAATCCAGAGCCACACCGCGCATGAAAGCCAGGAGGCCGCCCTTGGTGGCGGCATAAGCGGAGCAGTTCGGATAGGTTACGAAGGCATGGCCCGAGGATACGATCACAATGCTGCCGCCGCCTTGCTTTTGCATCACGGGAACAACGTGTTTGCAGCACAGGAAGGTGCCCCGCAGGTTGACACCATGAAGCTCGTCCCACTCCTCGACCGTCGTGTCCACGGTTGATTTCGCGATCTGGATGGCCGCATTGGCAAACAATACGTCGATGCGCCCGTACCGATCGACCGTTTTTCGCACCGCCGTTTCCACCTCAGTGGCCTGGCTAATATCGGCACAGAGCGGCAGCGCCTCCCCGCCCTCTTTTCCCACAAGCTCAGCCGTCTCCCTCACTGCCGCATCGTGGCGATCGATGATCCCCACCCGGGCGCCATCCCGCCCGAACAGCAACGCCGCACCCCGGCCGATCCCGGAGCCGGCTCCTGTGATCATGACGACCTTTCCCGAAAACTCGCTCATGGCACACCTCCGCCTGTCGCGCTGCCACTCGCAGTCGCTTGTCGCAATCGGCACTGCGGCAGATTCTTCACCCGGGGGTTCACAAAGTGCCGCGGGAATTCGCCCCGCAAGATTTGTACGGCCTGCTCCGATACTTGCTGGCGCATGTTGGCGTAGGATTCCTCGCTCAAGGAAGCGTAGTGGCAGGTGAAAACCACGTTCTCGAAATCGACCAGCGGATGAGGGAGGTGAATCGGTTCCTGTTCGAGCACGTCCAGCCCGGCTCCCGCCAAGCGGCCGGAGGCGAGCGCCGCCTTGAGAGCTACCTCCTCCACCACTGGGCCGCGCGCGGTATTGATGAGAATGGCCCCTGGCTTGAGGAGCGCCAGGGTACGCCCGTTGATCAGGCCCCTCGTCTCCGGCGTCTGCGGCACGTGGAGCGAGAGGATATCCGCCTGGGGCAAAAGCTCTTCCATGGTCAGCATGGGGACGCCGGCTGCCCTGGCTGCCTCGGGCGCGACGTAGGGATCATAGGCGATCACTTTCAGCCCCAGACCCTTTGCCTTGCGCGCCAGGCTTTGCCCGATGCGCCCAAAGCCGATCAAACCGAGGGTCTGGCCGCTCAGCCGCCGGATCGGTCGCATGCGCCCTTCCATCCCGGGGACCCATTCGCCGCGCCGGGCTTTGCGGTCGGCCAGCGCGATCTTGCGCGTCACGGCGAGAATGAGTCCTAAAGCGTGCTCAGGAACCTCTTCCGTGCAAAAGTCAGGGACGTTTGCCACCAGGACGCCGAGGTCTGTAGCCGCGTCAAGGTCCACGGTGTCCACACCGATCCCGAGGCGTATCACAGTCTTCAGCCGTGGCAGGGCGGTGAAAAACTCGCGGGTCATCTGCGCTCCCCCCACCACCATGACCTCGGCAGACTCCGCCATCTGAATCCGATCTTCTTCGTTGGTTGCTTTCCCGTACCGGATCGTGCCACCGGCCTGGCGAATCATCTCTTCGTCGAGGCCGCATGTCGGCCCCTCTTCCCTTTCGCTGTAAAGGACAAGATGCTCAGAGTCTTTTTCTGTTTTCATTTCTCCTCTGACCCAATGGGAGTATAGGGCGGCGAACCACCCCAAAATCAACACGCAAGGCACCGGAACATATACAAGAGACTTAGTAATTATGCAAGCTAAGAAATGCGTATCATTTGAGTGAACTTGCAATTGACATATGTGTGCAATTTCATGGAATCATCCCGCTAAGATAGTCTGACCTGAGTCGCTCGCGCTGGAAGGCGCGCGACGTGAAACGAAAAATGAGCCACTAACGGCGGCGCCCACGGGAACGGACCCATACCGTACGCGTTGATTTGCAGAACTGCATTCGCCTACTTAAATGAACCGTATGGGGGTTTAAGGATCGGCTATTTCCACAGTCAACTCGATCAGGTTGAGGTCGCCTGCCCTGAACGAGTGCTCGAGTGCCTCTCCAAAAGCATCCACAGTGTCAGCGCAGACGGAACGGATTCCATAAGCGTCGGCGAACTTCTGGAAGTCAGGATTTCTCAGCGTGCAGCCCAGGCGGCGCCCTCCGAAATCCTTGTCTTGCTTCGCGCGGATGGCGCCATAGGCTTTGTTATTGCACACCACGATCGTCACCGGAATCTTTTCTTCCACCGCCACGGCCAGTTCCGTGGCCGTGAATTGAAATCCTCCGTCGCCGATCACGGAGATCACCGTCTTTTCAGGACAAGCCAGCTTGGCACCGAAAGCCTGCGGCAGGGCCCCGCCCAGTCCTCCGTAACCCAAAGGGTAAATAAAAGTCCGGGGTTCATACGCCGGCATACAGCGCCATGCCCAGTAGCCCAGACTGCAACGATCGAACGCCAGAACGGCGTCTCGCGGCGCCGCGGCCCGAAGGACACGCAACGCGCGCATCTCGGTCGGCCCCTGTCGCCACCGCTTGTCCAGGCGGGCGGCTTCGGCGCTCTTGCCCCGCTCAAGCCACGCGGCATCCGCCGGCTCACGGGCGGGTAACGCATGAAGAATGGCGGCCAGCGCGGCCTTCGCGTCGGCGAGAATGCCGATTTCGGGCCGATAGGAGCGGCCCAATTCTGCTGGGTCGATGTCGATGTGGATCAGTTTCTCGCCTGGCTGAGCGGCCCAATCCACGGTGTCTTCCTGCTTGAACATCGTACCGACCGCCAGCACCACGTCCGCCTCGGCCATGACTTTGTTCACCTCGGTCAATGACGCGCCATCCGCCGTGACGAGATGGGGGTGATCCCCAGGAAGAATACCGCGGCCCAGCGATGACGGCACCACGATGGCGCCGAGTTTCCTCGCCAGCGCGTCCACTTCCGGACCGGCACCGCTCACCGTGGCGCCCGTCCCAACCCAGAGGAGCGGCCGTCTTGCCGCGGCCAAAAGTTGCACCGCTGCTTTGATCTTCGCCATGTCAGGTTGGAGGCGCTCGCCAGGCTGGGGCTTTGGAATTTCCACCATCGCTTCGGTGGCGAGCACGTCGCAGGGGATTTCACAATAGGCCGCCCCCGGACGGCCCGTTCGCAGCTTGTGAATGAGATCAGCAATCACGTGCGGGGTTTCCTCCACCTTATTCACACGGCATACGTGGCGGCAGAGAGGCCGCATTACCTCCAGTGATTCGCCACAGTCGTGAATCCCGCCGCGGTTCTTGCCCACCAGGTTGGAACGCACCGTGGAGGCGATCGTGAGGACCGCCGAAGTATCCGTTGTCGCCCCACCCAACGCGGCGCCGATGTTTGCAACCGCGGGACCGCTCACAATAGTCGCGACTCCGATTCGGCCTGAGGCACGGGAGTAGCCGTCAGCAATGAAGCCTATGCCTTGCTCATGTCGGCAAAGAATATGGCGAATCTTGTTTTGCCTGGCCAAAGCATCATAAATAGCGAGATTGTGGCCGCCCGGAATGCCGAATATCAGGTCGATGCCGTGGGCGGCAAGCGTAGCCACCGCCGCCTCTCCAGCCGTCATTTTCACGCTTTCAGTCATCGCTCAACTCCTCTCTTTGTTTGACTGCAAATCTCCGAGTCTTTCGGAAGCGGCCGTAGCGCGGATCGGTTGGTTTGATCGCACACAGCGCAAAAGCGCGAGGCGCCACCCGGCGGGAACCTTAATCTCATGCGACACGCTGCGCTGGCATTGAGGCATCCTCCATTGAGCAGAATTCGTCGATATTCTCTTTCGTGACCATCACGTGATCTGCATACATGGCGGGAAGAACCTGCTCTCTGTTCAACCAGCGCAGCACGGCAGGCAGTATTCTGGATCCGTATCTTTCCGGAAAAAATGCGAGGGAGCCCACAAGCGGGCTACCCTTGGCCCGGATTTCAGCCGAAACCCGCGGGTCAGGACTAAAGTTGTGGCCGACGATCACCGTAAAGGCCTCGCGCCCTGCCTCACGGACCGCGCGTACTGCGCCCAGCGCCGATAGGTCACTTACGGCGCCGATAAGCAAGTGCGTGCGAGGGCGCAGTTGTCGCAGGAACTTAGTTACGGCCTCGTATCCAAGGACTTCACTATCCTTCGAGTTGCGACGAAACACGGCCAAACGGCTCTGTGAGACGGGGCCAAGATTGTTTCTGATACCCCGGACAATCCCGACCATCCTCGCGTGAAGGTTGGGTCCGGCTAAGGAGGACTCCAGGAGTAACACACGATCCGGACACTTTCGCCACTTCCTGCGTGCAAATCTACCCAAGGCCTCGCCCGCCATCAATCCTGCTGTATAGTTATTTGGACCAAAATAAATGGCGCCCGGTTGAGGGACATGTATCGCCAAGGTAGGAATCCTGGCCTTGGCAAACAATTCGGCAAGGACCGGGGCCACGCGGTAGTGAATTTGATACTCGATCGCAAAATCTACCTTTTGATCAATCATCCATTCCGCGTTTCGTACGGCTTTTTCCGCGTCCAAGCTGTTATCGGCAATAAGGAGGTCAATAGCGAATCGCTTGGCCTCCTCGACCAGCCCGCTAGTGACGGCGTCAGAGAAGGGGTCACCTGAGCACAGTTGAGCGTAGCCGACCCTGAAAATGCGATGGCCGAGCGGAAGCTTGTACTTCTTGGTGCGAAGGTCGCGGAAGACCCAGCCCTCGCGCTGCAGAGTATGAAGTATCCGCAGTGCTGTAGCCTTGTCCATTTGGGCTACTTCAGCGACATCGGATAAACGCAGCCCCTCCTCCCTGGCGTGGCGCAAAGCATCCAAGGCTCGCAGTGCTTTGCCGAGAACCTTGATGTAATAACGCGGCGATCTATTTCGCCCAGACTTCAAACTCGCGACGGCCTCTTCCACTTGTACTCTCCTCTCGTAAACCAGGACCTATGAACAAATGTGGAACTCAGGAAGGACAAGTGCGATCGCGTCACTCGACCCCGGAGTTCCGCCTCATAGACCAGAGCAAAAATCCCCGGTATTTTAACGGCTTTTAGCAACTTGTCAAGGGTTTTACACTGTAAAACCAAATTTGTCCTTGACAATCATTCAGAAGCGGCGTATTAACCTAGGTGTTGATGCGAAGAAAAACCGCCCCGATTGACATCATGACGGTGGGAAACCATGGACGGAAGATGTGTGGGGTGTTGTTCGCTGTGCTTACAGAAGATCGTTCACCAAACTGCTTGACCCGGTCAGGAGGTCAAGCCCAGACCAGCACCAAACGATGTTCCAGAACTTACGGTGCCCTGTACCAACTGTATTAGACAGGCGGATCAGTATTAGAAAACTGCTTAACTTGGCAAGCTGCTTGATTTGGCGTCGGGTCTTCGGTCGTTAGCAAAACGTCGACTCTAAGGAGGGGAAGAATCATGAAGAAGATTACTGCATGCATGTTAGGCGTGCTGGCTAGTTTATTGATTATCGGGGCAGTTGGCGCCCGTGCTCAGACCACTACAGCCCAGGTCTCGGGGCAGGTAACCGACGCCACCGCTGCGGCGGTACCGCAAGCCCGCATAACGATTACCAACCTCAATACGGCCCTGACCCGGACGGCCGAGACGAGTGGGACAGGGTACTACGTGATACCTTTGCTCCCACCCGGAAATTACAAGCTGACTGTCGAGAAGGAGGGCTTTCAGAAGGCGGAGTTGTCAGGGCTTGTTTTGCAGGTTAACCAAACTCTCGGCCTTGACGTTGCCCTCAAGGTCGGGGCGGTCACCCAGAGCGTGACGGTCGAGGCGCAAGCGCCGCAGCTTCAGTCCACGTCCTCCAACTTGGGCGCGGTGATTACGACCACGGCGATAGTGGACCTGCCGCTGAATGGTCGCAACTTTAGTCAACTGCTACTTCTGACACCCGGGGTTAGCCCCATCTCAACCGGCCAGTATGCGAACGTGGGCGGTGGTTTCGGGAGCAATGCCGGAATCCCCGGCAGTTCATATGCCATGCCTTCGATCAGTGGGCAGTGGCCCCGTGGTAATTTCTACCTGATGGACGGGTTGAATTTCACAACTTGGTTCACGGGTACGTACACAGTTCTGCCGGTCCTGGACGCCATTCAGGAATTCAAGGTGCAGTCCCACAACGACAGCGCTGAGTATGGTGGAGTCTTGGGCGGAATTATTAACGTGGCCACGAAGTCGGGCACTAACGGTCTGCACGGGTCGGCTTGGGAGTATGTTCGCAACGACGTGTTTGATGCGCGCAACCCATTTGCGGACGCCACCCGGTCGTCGCCCGCCCCCTTCCGTCAGAACGAGTTTGGGTTCTCGGTGGGCGGCCCAATCGTTGTCCCCAAGGTTTACAACGGCAAGAACAAGAGTTGGTTTTTCTTCAGCTACGAAGGCTGGCGGTACCGCAAACCGGCCCAGTCATTCGCCCGCTACCCGACCGCCGCGGAACTCGGCGGTGACTTTTCGGCTGATTATGCAACGCAACGCCTCTTTGATCCCGCGACCACACGTGTCGATCCCAGCAATCCGGGAGCATTCATTCGTGACCCGTTCGTGTGCAATGCCGCAGGCACCGCGGTGGAACAGGGAACAGAGGGTGCTACTCCTTGCAACAAAATACCGACGAGCCAAATTGACCCGATGACTCATGACTGGATGACCGGGCTTTATGACGCCCCAAACCTGACGGGCAACGCGGCTTACAATTTCGTGAACAACGCCGGAAACAGCAGCGATAACAACAGTTTCATTGTCAAGTTCGACCAGCGCATCAGCGACCGCGATACTGCCTGGTTTCGCTATACGGGTATGAACTTGGTACTTGATAGCCCTCGAAATTCTAAAGTAAGTAGTGTATCCAATAACAAGCCGTTCAACTGGGGCGCTGGGGAGACGCACCTCTTTAGCCCGAACTTGATCTTTGATGCGCGTCTCGGATTCAACAAGTACCCCGGCAATGAGGCCACAGGCCCGAAGGCCGGGAGCGGTATTTTTGAGCAGCTAGGTTACAAGGGCATGGACCGCTACGGCTTTGTTGACGTCATTGTGCAAGCTCCGTATAGTGGCCTCGGCCTGGCCGGTCCGTATTCAAACCGCGAATCGTCCTGGGACTTCTCCGGGACCCTGACGTGGGTTAAAGGAAAGCACACGGTTAAAGGTGGCTTTCAGTTGTTCTGGCTGCGCTACCAGTGCTGTGCCCTCGACCCCGGCCAGGGGCAAAGGGATCAGTACTTTTTCACCAACCCGCAGACTGGAAACCCGGCAAACATCGGCACCACCGGGGATTCACTCGCTTCCGCGCTGTTGGGATATCCCGGCAGCGTTTACTTTGCGGCGCAGAAGTTCAACTTCAACTTTCCGGCTATGTCGCCGTACTTTGAGGACAGGGTGCAGCTAACGCCAAAACTCAGCCTTACCCTGGGCTTCCGTTATGACTATACAAAATCGCCGCACCTTACCCTGGACATGGTAAGTACCCTGGATCCGGTGAACGGCGATTGGCTGATCGGCGGCGGGACGATGCCGCCGCCGTGCAACACGGCTGGCAAGGCTCCGTGCATCCCTGGGAATGGCGTCCTGGCGGATATTCCCCATGGGGACAAGATCCGACTTGCCTCTAACCCGGATATCGGACCCAATCCCGTTGGCGACAATTTTGGCCCGCGACTTGGCATAGCTTATCGAGCGACGGAGAAAACGGTTATACGAGCCGGCTACGGGCTTGTTTACGCCTCCATGATGGGCTTGATCCAGACGTTCCAGGCTAATGTCGGCGCCTGGCCGCAGGCAACCAACACCCAATTAGCCTTCAACACCATCGGCGCACCACTGACCAATGTTGCAGCCCTTCAATCGCTGAGCGCTTCGCCGTTGCCAAGCGCCGACCCGTGGAGTACCCAAAACTGGATGTATGACCCGAACGTAAAGAACGCACGGTCACATCAGTGGAACGCGGGAATCCAGCGGCAAATGACGAACGATCTCATGCTGTCGGTCACTTATGTCGGCAGTAAGTCTGACCGCCTTAACGTGACTGGCCTGTTTAATGCAGCTACAACAGCCGGGCCGGGCACGGCTGCAGAGGTTGACGCACGGAGACCTTTCCCTTGGGCCGCCGTCACGTTTATGGGAGAATCCATTGGCTCCGGGAATTACCACAGCCTGCAGGTCCAGGCGGAAAAGCGGTATTCGGCTGGCTTCCAGTTCCTTCTCTCCTACACTTTGTCGAGATCCAAGGACAACGGGGGCAGCGGGTACTTCGGCGTTGAGAATGGCCCTGGCGGAAGTTCCGCGGTCCAGAACATAAATGACATCAGGGGAGACTGGGGCGTTTCTGCCTACGATATCACCAACTATTTGTCCGCTGCCATCCAGTACGAACTCCCGGCTGGCAAGGGCAAGCGGTATCTGACCAAGGGTCCGGCTTCCTGGATCCTCGGAAATTGGCAAATGAACACGATCACCGCAATCCGGTCCGGACAGCCTTTCAACCTGGATGTCCTGGGCGACGTTGGGAACATCGGCAACAGCGTCGGCTGGTGGAGTTACGCTCGGCCGAACCTGGTGGGCAACCCGAAGGTTGCAAATCCAAATG
>Ga0315284_10006487_pt1 | contig 16641 bp, 13 predicted proteins | sample YL17G09_16_MG_FD_203696 | JGI IMG/M metagenome (GOLD analysis project Ga0315284, IMG submission 203696) | Sediment microbial communities from Yellowstone Lake, YNP, Wyoming, USA - YL17G09_16 | ecosystem: Environmental > Aquatic > Freshwater > Lake > Sediment | place: USA: Wyoming | collected...
CCACCAGAGGCCGTTATGGGTGTGAATCCGGCAGAAGCTACCAGCTCGGAGACAACCTCTAAGACAGCTGCATTATCATCAACAATAAGAATCTTGCTCAATCAACATCCTCCGAGGAATCCTGGTCGACCTCTTTATGCTTTTGGCATTACATGAAGCTGGTATGTTAAGAATCTATCTCCATCAATTGAACGGGATGATAGAGATATGAATCGGAGGCAGGAAAAAACAAGAAAAAGGCTAGCAGAACCCTCCAAGAAGACTTAGAATCGTATCGCACGATGGAAATGAACGAAAAAAAGCGAAACCAAGCCTATGTCTTCCGGCTTTCCTTGGCCTTAGGACGAAGATGATCGTATCCGCATTTCCTACAGCGTGTCGCTCTAGGAGCGTTTCTCGCGTAACAGTTCATGCAGATCTTCTTATTGAGAATTCTCTCATCTGCCTCTTTGAAACGAGCCATAGTAGTCTCGTCCCTCGGGAACATGAATGGAGTATAAATACGTTGCCGATGTAGAGGTAGAAGTCAAGTCGAACATTAGGACTAGAACTGGTCACTGAGGCCCGTGTCCCTTCATTTCGCCGACAAGGACGAGATACGCCAGCAAAGACTCGAGTTGTATCCTCTCGTTGCTGCCCTCCACTATCCTGAACTCAACCTCACCGGTCCTATCAATTAGCTTGACCTTCTCAGTATCCGGGATCTTGAGGTCAAAGAACGTCTTGTGTATCTGCTTTATGATGTCCTCGCCCGACAAACCATAGGAGATCATGATTTCGTCCAGCATGTTTCTGGATTCCATGAAGTCCCCAGCAAGGGCCGTCTCAAGCATCGCCCTGACCTCATCAGGGCGTGCGTAACCTGTGGTCTGATATACGACATCTATAGTGATTTCCTGACCCAAGGAAGCGGCAACCTGCAGAGAGTTGATCGATCTGCGAAGATCACCCTGAGCTATGTGGATCAGTGCCTCCATTGCATCATCAGAGACGGTCAGACCTTCCATGGAACTTATCATTCTGAGGAACTTCCTCATATCCTCAGCCTTTAGGGGCCTGAACCTAAATACCGCGCATCTGGATTGAATCGGTTCGATGATCTTAGAAGAGTAGTTGCAGGATAGGATGAACCTGCAGGTCTTGCTATATCGCTCCATTGTCCTTCTTAATGCTGCCTGTGCGTCAGAAGTGAGAGCGTCCGCCTCGTCCAGGAAGATTATCTTGAAACCGGCGCCGCCAATCGGGGAGGTTCTGGCGAACTCCTTTATCTTCCCCCTCACGACGTCAATTCCCCTCTCATCGGACGCATTGAGTTCTATGAAATTGCTCTGCCATCCATCTCCATACAGACCTCGAGCCAACGCCAACGCGGACGTGGTCTTGCCGGTTCCAGCCGGCCCCGCAAACAGCAGATGCGGAACATTCTTGGATCGAGCGTATGACTGAAGACGGTCAACAATCTCCTTTTGACCGACGATTTCCTTTAGGCTCTTAGGGCGATATTTCTCTGTCCAAATCTCATTCATAGAAATTCACTCCGCTCTAGCGATTTAGAGATGAAAATACTTTTCGTAGGGAAGACTGGAATTACGTCCAACGTGGAAATCCGACATTCGATTGTGACGCGCGCCATTAATCCAGTACGATTCCGCTAGCCTTTCTTTCACAAAAGATTTTAGCCGAGATGAGGGTTTGACCTGTCGTGGCGAAGTGCAGCAAATGCGGAAAAAAGGCTGTGACCTTCATCAGGTACAACGGCAACCATCTCTGCCAAGTTCATCTTGAAGAGTACGTCGAACGAAGGGTCAAGACAGAGATAAGACACCAAATAGACCTTGATGGAATAGGTCACATTGCTGTGGCTCTGTCTGGTGGTAAGGATAGTTCGGTAACGCTCAGAATCCTTGCAGACATACTTGCACCTCGCTCTGACATCGATCTGAGCGCGATTACAATCGATGAGGGGATCAAGGGATATCGACAAAACACTCTCAAGAAGGCCAAGGCTCTTACGAAGAGCATAGGAATTACACATGATATCGTCTCTTTCAAGGACGAGTTTGGGGTCACCATGGATGCGATAGCAGCGGATGTTGGGGACAAGACGGCATGCACATTCTGTGGTGTCCTCAGAAGGAAGTGTCTGAACAGGACTGCGAAAGAGATCGGAGCGAATGTGATAGCGACCGGTCTGAATCTTGACGATACCGCTCAGTCAGTAATGATGAATTTCACCAGGGGCGATGTTGAGAGAATGGCGAGATTGGGTCCTCATAGGAAGGTCCGGGTTGGTTTGATCCCAAGAATCCAGCCCCTTCGAAGCATTCCTGAGAAAGAGGTGTACTTATATGCAATGCTCCGAGATGTACCGTTCTCCGATGAAACATGTCCATATGCGAATGATGCGATTAGAAATCAATACCGTGACATGATCGACAGGATGGAGGCGCGAACGCCGGGCACCAGACACTCGATACTTGCGAGCTACGACGCGATTCTTCCGTTGCTGAGAGATCACTTCCTTGCAGCTACGTTGAATTCTTGTTCTTGCGGTGAACCTACCCCAAAGAAAAGATGTATGGCATGCGAGCTTCTTGATAATGTTCGCGGAAAAGACGGTCAGAAGAAATCGTGATATCGATATGCTTCCTTCCCCTCGGCGAGACAGTATCGAATCTTCGTGAACCCTCTCTTGAACTCTTTCACTTCTGACTTTACCCTTTCGATCTTGACCTTCTTCGAGACAACCTTCCATATGAGTGAAGCGACCTCTTTCATCTCGCTCTCTCTCATTCCAACCCTCGTAAGCTCCTGTGAACCCAGCCTTATGCCACTCGGCCTGACCGGACTCTCGTCCCCGGGAAGCAGGTTCTTATTGGCCATGATGTTCGCTTGCTCGAGGGCGTTCGCGATCTCTTCCCCTCCACCGAATTTCGAGACATCCACCGCTATGGTGTGAGATTCCGTAAAGTCGAGATGAGGACAAAGCACATCCAAGCCCAACTCGTTCAATGCCTGCCCAAGCGCTTTAGAGTTCTTGATCGTCTGTGTTGCATAACGCTCGCCGTATATCTCCTCTTCAGCGAGGGTAGCAGCCAACGCTGCCATGGCATGCAGGTGATGAGAGCTTGTGACTCCAGGGAAGACCGCTCTTCGAATTCTCTTCTCCAGATCCTCGGAAATCTCATCGGCGAGAATCATGCCATGGTTCGGACCTGGAAACGTCTTGTGTGTGCTTGCTGTCAATACTGTCACACCCTCTCTAAGTGGATCCTGGAACTTGCCGCCAGCAATCAAACCCAGGACATGAGCCGCATCGTACCACACAGTACACCCGATCTCTTCGAATGCATCATGAAGTTCCTTCAATGGCGTCGGGAAAAGAAAAACGGATAGACCGAACTGAGCCACTTTTGGACGCTCCCTCAGTAGCAATTTTATCGTTCCATCGACATCGATGTTCATGTCCCTGGCGTTCCAGGGATAGTTGACGGTATTCACGCCTCTGAATCCTACAGCTCCAAATGTCGCCGTGGATATGTGCGCTCCGTTCGAAAGGGCAGATGTCGAAATTATGTCCCCTGGACTTGTGAGCGCATAGATCGCGGCCATGTTGGCCACAGTTCCAGATATCGGACGGACGTCCGCAAAAGAGCATTTGAAGAGCCTTTGCGCGAGCTCCATGCAACGAATCTCGACACGATCGACAAATTTGTTTCCCTGGTAGTACCGCTTTCCGGGCATCCCTTCAGCGTACCTGTCATGGAAATCGGAGACCATCATCTCCTTCGCTAGTGGGCTAAGGAGATTCTCCGAAGCTATGAGGGGCAGGGATTCTTCGAACCATCTATTATGTGCTTTCACTTGGTTCCGAATCCAGAGAGCATCTTTCTTCATTGGGTCACGACACGAAATGATGGACCTGCATAAAAAACATATTGGTAATTCCTTGCACGGGAATGTTTTGGTCAGAGACTGAGTCTTGGTGTTAAAGAAGAGTTCTCTTCACTGGAGAAACAGAGGACATATCACGTCAACTCTTCGAACGGCTATCAGCCAATCCTTCGTTTTAGTTCTTGGATTGATGCGACTGGGGTGGGATCCACGCCCCTGAGTATTGCCAGATAGCAGCTGACGAAGTCCCCGACGATGATAGCATGCAACATCGCGCTCAAATTGTCTTCTCCAGGCACTTCGACAAGCACAGGATCGAGACCGTTCTCCACAAGGATCTCAACTGTCTTCTCCACAATCCTTTTCATCAAATCTCCGCACGAGCCGCTGTTTAGAACAACTGGGACGCATTTCCTAACACTCTCGTCCTCAATCCAACCGACAATCTGATTGTGGTTCATCTCCGGTATCTCTCCACTGAATGCCATAATTTTCGCGTTCTCGTTGATCTGGGTCTGCCACCGTATGGCGGCGGGCTTTATAGATTTTGGAGCATAGACGATCGGCGTTCTGTCATGCAGCATCTTCGCAACATGCTTCGCAAGATTCAAACTGGTGGGAACACCTGGAACAAGAGCGTCCTTAAACGTAGTCAAGTCCTTGAGAAGCGAGGTCAGAGTCGATCTCGGAGTTGAGATACCTACGACATCGAGCACGGAGGCGATCGCACCTAATGAGTGACCGATTGCTGCCCGAGGTTGTATCCCTGGCGGAATGATGACGACCGGTACGTTCCTTCTCTCACATCTTTCACGAAGTTCTCCTCCTGATGTAATCGCGATCAGTGGAGAATCGAGCGTGCTCGCATCGTTAAACAACTCCAGTGTTTCCCGCGTGTTACCGGAATAGCTTATGATGATGGTCAGTGTGTCGTCATCGACCCACGCTGGCAGTCTCATACTTCGGACAACTGAGACTATGACATCGGATCTCTCCGACAAGTACTCGGAGACAATGTCGCCGGCGATTGCTGATCCTCCCATCCCACATATGCACACTTTGTTCACATCGCAACCCAATCTAGAGGAACCAGAGAGAGATTCCTCTAGCTGCTTTGGAAATCTCTCCACACATGAAAACATATTCGACTTGTCAATCCTCTCAATATACTTGATATCGTCAAGAAGCTCAGACACATTGGCATGATTGGTCAGGTGTACTATAATCCTTTCAGAAATGATTATGATCAATCCGATATGCATGAAAGATGCAGCACAACTGGTATGTAGCTGTATGCTCCCTTCCTACTAGCATGGTGGTAGTTACATAAGAAATAATATATTCATACACGATGGCTGCTGAGCGAGCAAGATGACATCAGAAATCGCGAAAGCATTAGGTGATATGCGAAACGGCAGAATCGTGCTTATCTTCGATTCCGATCATAGAGAGAGGGAGACGGACATGGTCGTGGCCTCGGAGATGGTCACACCAGTGATAATCAGGACAATGAGGAAAGACGCAGGGGGACTAATATGCGTCACAGTCCACAATGACATTCGCGAGCAGATCGAGACACCCTATCTAGCCGACGTATTCAGCAGGGTCGCAGAAAACTACCCAATACTCTCGAAGCTAGTCCCTGACGACATACCATATGATTCAAAGTCGGCTTTTTCTATTACTATAAACCATAGAAAAACTTTCACCGGAATCACTGACAAGGATCGAGCGCTGACGATAACGGAGTTTGCAAAGCTAGCGAAATCATCGCTGAATCAAGATAATGGATGGGCCAAGGACGAATTCGGTCGGCAGTTCAGAGCTCCAGGGCACGTTCATCTCTTGAACGCGAGGAAAGAACTGCTCACATCAAGAATTGGTCACACTGAGCTTGCCACGGCAATGATTGTCATGTCGGGATTGACCCCCACCGCAACGATCTGCGAGATGATGGGGGATGATGGCAACTCTCTTCCGAAGGAAGAAGCCCGAGAATATGCAATCCGACATGGTCTTTGCTATGTCGAGGGAGATGAAATCGTGCGGACATGGAGAAACGGTGGTTGGTCCAAATGACCAGAGTGCTGGCGACAGGTGTGTTCGACATTCTGCACGCCGGTCACCTACATTACTTGAACGAGGCTAGGAAACTCGGAGACGAATTGGTGGTCGTCGTCGCCACTGATTCCACCGTAAGAAGAAAGAAACACGAACCCGTCACTCCTGAGACGATGAGACTCGAGATCATTAATGCACTCAAACCAGTCAATCACGCATACCTAGGGCACGAAGGAGACATCTTCGACATAGTACGAGAGATAAGACCAGATATCATAGCTCTAGGATACGACCAGAAATTCAGTGAAAATGAACTGGAGAAAGGTCTCAAGGACCGAGGCATTGTCGCCAAGGTCGTTCGTCTCTCGAAGTACGAGGACGATTTGAACGGAACGAGAAAGATAATACAGAAGATAGTAGACTGGTATACCTTCAAGAAGAAGATCGACGAGGCGGAGGGCGAGAGATGAAGAAAGTGGGGATTGCCGACACGACGTTCGCCAGATATGACATGGGAGCTAGCGCAATCGACGAGCTCAAGAAAACTGGAACTGGTTTCAAAATAGTCAGATTCACAGTACCAGGTATCAAGGACCTGCCTGTCGCAAGCAAGAAACTGATAGAGGAGAGCGGCTGTGACTTAGTAATCGCCCTAGGAATGCCTGGTGCCGCCGCCATCGACAAGACATGCGCACATGAATCTTCGCAGGGCATAATCCAGGCTCAATTGATGACAAATCGGCACATAATCGAGGTCTTCGTCCACGAAGACGAGGGTAAGGATGAGAAGATGCTCGCTCTGCTGGCCGATAGAAGATCAAGGGAACACGCTCGAAACGCCTACAACCTGCTCTTCAAGCCAGATGTTCTTGGCAAGAACGCGGGCAAGGGATTGAGACAAGGGTTTGTGGACGCCGGGCCTATCAAGGAGTGAGAGTATGAAGAAGTACAACATCGGGATAGTAGTCTCTGAATACAACTTCGACATCACATCGATGATGTTGCAGAGAGCAAAAGAGCATGCCAAGTTCCTTGACGTCAATGTCGCAAATGTCGTCACGGTGCCAGGCGTGTTCGATATGCCGCTCGCAATAAAGCAGATGCTGAAAGATGCCAAAATTGACGGAGTGGTGACATTGGGGGCGGTAATAGAAGGGGAAACAGAACACGACGATATCGTCATCCAACACGCCGCGAGGAAGATTACCGATCTAGCCCTCGAGTACGACAAACCTGTGACGTTAGGCATTACAGGACCTGGCATGACCAGATTGCAGGCAGAGGATCGAATAGACAAAGCGCGCGAAGCGGTCGAAGCGTGCGTTAAGCTGTTGAAAGCTCTGCCTTGAGTCTGTTTTTCTCGATCACAGCATTACCTTTCTTTTTTCTTGAGATATTCTACGATCTTTGTAGGCAATACCGCGATTCTTTCCAACGAAGGAATCGTTAGGGTATGTTTTCTTTTGTTTCGATGGCGTGATAGAGAATGTCTGGGTAACCCGAAAAGGTATTATACTCCGCTTTCAAATCCGAAGTCCGTAGGCACCAATCGATACGTGCCTCTGTGGGCGGAGATAACGTGACTGACGCACCCAAAAGCGTGTTGGTGATCGGTGGAGGCATTGCTGGAATCTCTTCGGCCTTGGACCTTGCCGATCAAGGTCATGATGTTTTTCTTGTCGAACGCAATCCCTCCATCGGGGGGAGAATGGCGCAGCTTGACAAAACCTTTCCAACATTGGACTGCGCGATCTGCATATTGGCTCCTAAGATGGTCGAGGTCTCGCGGCACCCCCGAATCCATTTGCATACATTCTCAGAAGTGGCGGCGGTAGAACATTGCCAGGACGACTCATTCCGGGTAACAATCAGGAAGAAACCGAGGTACGTCAATTCCGAAAAGTGCACTGGCTGCGGCATTTGCATCGAAGTCTGTCCGTCGAGGCACATATCTGATGATTTCAACGAGGGCCTCGGAGATAGGGCTGCCATATACATTACTTTCCCTCAGGCCGTCCCCAGAGTCGCTACGATCGACGAGACCTATTGCCTCAAGTTGATGGAGAATAAGTGTGGAATCTGTAAGAAGAAATGCCCAACCGATGCCATAGACTACAAAGACGAGGAAGAGGAATTCATCGTGAACGTGGGATCCATCATTGTCGCAACTGGATTTGACCTGTACAAGTCAGATTACTTGAAGAGATACGGATATGGAACGTTCAGAAATGTAATAAGTTCGATGCAATATGAGAGGATGCTAAACGCATCAGGCCCCACCAAAGGGCAGGTACTCAGACCCTCTGATGGAAAACCTCCTGCGAGAGTGGGGGTGGTCCTTTGCGCAGGCTCCAGATCACAATGGTGTAAAGAGTACTGTTCGAAGGTCTGTTGTATGTACTCGACAAAGGAAGCTGTACTCACAAAAGAGCATATCCCAGAGGCGGAAGTCCTGATATTCTATAATGATCTAAGGACGATCAATAAGGGTCATGAGGAGTTCATTCGGAGAAGTTCGGAGAACTCGGGCATCCAGTTCGTATGTGGATTGCCAGGCGACATCGAGCAGGATGAGGACGAGTCTCTGCGCGTCAAACATCATGACCGACAGACCGACAGGGTCCTGACTGAGACCATCGATCTGCTCGTGTTGTCTCCACCCATTGTGCCGAGTGAGGGAACGGAAGAACTTGCTCGGATGCTTGACGTCGAGCTCGACCAGTACGGCTTCGTGAAGGTGGGAGCTGACGGTTCAGTATCGACCACGGCACGAGGAGTGTTTGTCTGTGGATGCGCGAAAGGGCCAGATGACATTTCCAACACCGTCACAGAGGCAACCGCGGCGGCTGCAATGGTCGCTGGGAGGAGCGGTCTTGATTCCTGCCCGGAGGAGGTCGAGAAGATGCAGGAGACTCCGTCGTCGGAAACTGAGTCGCCCAGTATTGGGATCTATGTCTGCAGTTGCGGCATGAACATTGGTGCTATCGTCGATGTCGACGGTGTTGCAGAATTCGCCGGAACCCTTCCAGATGTGGTCCATGCAGAGAAATGCATGTATGCCTGTTCCCAAGACAATCAGCGACTAATCCAAGAGCAGATCAAAGAGAAGAAGTTGACCAGAGTGCTCATTGCAGCCTGCAGTCCAAGGAGTCATCTTAAGCTATTCCAGGACACCTGCAGGCATGCGGGTCTCAATCCCAATCTAGTGGGATTTGTCAGTATCAGAGAACTAGACAGCTGGGTTCACCAACATGAACCTGATAAGGCTACTGAAAAAGCGAAGATCTTGGTGAGAATGGGGACGTCGAACGTGAGGCTTTCAAAGCCAAAAGAGCAGATCCTGGGATCCGTGACTCCGGCCGCCATGGTGTTTGGTGGAGGAATTGCGGGCATGTCCGCGGCCATTGCGATTGCATCAAAGGGATTCAAAGTGTATCTCGTCGAGAAATCGAGGGATCTGGGAGGCACCGTCAGAGATAGGCATCTGAGGGATCTAGATGGAAACGACCCAGAGAAGCTGGCAAAGCATCTGGAGGATTTGATCAGATCTAAGAAGAACATTGAGATACTGACTACGACCGTCCCTGCAGGTGTGACCGGCTCAGTTGGCAGGTTCGCAGTTAAGCTGAGCAGAAGAGGAGTGGATTTCGGATCATCTCTCGGCGATAGCATCGTGGATGTAGCAACAATTGTGGTCGCAACGGGGGCCCAGGATCTTAGTCCGATAGGGCTTTTCGGTTACGGATCGGAGAAAGGAGTCATTACCCAGGCTGAGTTCCAGAAGATGCTCGAACTCGATGAGGTAAATCCGATGAACGTAGTCGAGATCCTTTGTGCGGGCTCCAGAGAGAAGGATGGCAGAACCTATTGTTCTCAAATCTGTTGCGAGACCGCAATTAGAGATGTCATAAGACTGAAGGAAAAAAGCCCAGAATCAAGGGCCTATGTTCTGTACAGGGATATCCGGACATTGGGCGTCCTTGAGAAATATTACAAACTAGCAGGAGAGCTTGGAGTGAGCTTCGTCCGCTATGGCGAGGAGGAACTCCCGAAAGTGGACTCAGTAGGTGGACTCAGCGTCAAAGTCCATGATCTCACGAGCGATGATGATCTCTTGATAAGGGCCGATTTCATCGTCCTTGCGACCCCGCTGGTGCCCAATGATGACAACAAGACGTTGTCCGAGATGCTGAAGGTCCCTCTTTCCGGGGATGGATTCTTCATGGAGGCTCATCCAAAACTAAGACCGGTTGACTTCTCAGTGGATGGCATTTTCGTCGCAGGGACCGCTCAGGGCCCCAAGGGCATCGAGGAATCAATCATACAGGGGTACGCCGCGGGATCGAGGGCGCTCGTGCCTCTGATGAAGGGAAAGGTCGTTTGCGAGCCAATCGTCGCGGCTGTCGATGAGAACTTCTGCACTGGCTGTGCGAGGTGTATAGAAGCTTGCGCGTATGGGGCAATGGGGATGAGCATATCGGAAGGGAGGCTGCTGGCGGAGGTCAATCAACTAATATGCAAGGGGTGCGGCGCCTGCTCCACCGCATGTCCCTGCCGGGCAATAACTGTGTTCAACTTCTCTAGCGACCAGATGACGGCACAGATTGACGAGGCTCTTGCCGACATCCCCAGAGGCGAGATGAGGGGGGTTGCCTTCCTGTGCAACTGGTGTGCCTATGCAGGAGCAGATAATGCAGGAATAAGCAGATATCAGTACCCATCGGAGATCATGCCAATCAGAGTCATGTGCACTGGAAGGGTCGACCCTTTCCATGTTCTCTACGCTTTACTCAAAGGAGCTGACGGTGTGTTGATAGGAGGTTGCCACCCGGGCGACTGCCATTACATAACAGGAAATCAGCTGATGAAAGTGAAGATTGATAGCCTTACCGAGATGATAAAGGACTATGGGTTCGAACCTGAGAGGGTCAGGGTGGTGTGGATTTCTGCAGCGGAAGGCAAGCGGTTCTCGGACATCATGAGAAGCTTTGGAGAAGACCTAAGAAGACTAGGACCAAATCCAGCCAGATTGCAGCCAGCTTCAATATCCGGACCTGAGGACGTAAAGGGGGTTGTCTGATGTCCAAGGAAATTGAGACTTACGTTTGGGATCTAGGAAAATGCACTGGTTGCGGTGCTTGTACTGCCTGCTGCAACAAAGGGATACTGTTCTTCCCCGACGGCGAGCAGCATCCCACACATAGGAGAATTGCGAAAAGGGTTGGGCTCACAACGCACGACCTTGACCCATGTTTTTCGTGCGAGAGCTTCTGTCTCGAGGTGTGCCCGACACTCAGAGAGTGGACGGATGGAAAGATGCTGACTGTCGTGTCAGCTAGGTCCACAATGACTTCGGCCAGGAGTAGACATGGAGACCTGCTCAGCGACGTCCTGAACCAGCTAATCGTCGCCGCTCTTGAGAGTGACTTCATTGATGGTGCGATCATAACGGATGTCGACAGGTGGACCTGGAAACCATTCGCAAGAGTCGTCACAAGCGCTGAGGAGATTTATGACTGTGCAGGGCACCAGTTCATATGGTCTCCCACACTGGAGAGCTTGAACGATGTCGTGCACACCAAGTCATTGCGAAAGATAGCGATTGTCGGGGCTCCATGCGTTATGAATGCCGCCAGATGCATCCAAAGGTCGACAATGAAGGGACTAGAGGTGTACAGCAAATCGATAAGGATTCTTATTGGCAGATTCTGCGCAGGCGTATGCACCCACGATCTTGTGTCAGAGGTCATTGAGAAAGAGATGGGCATATCGCCGAGGAACATCGCCATGATGGACAGGTCGACCGCGGACAAGCTTCTTACAGTGACCTTAAGGGACGGTACGGTGAGAGACATTTCGCTGGCGAGCACCCAAAAGTACTTGAGAAAAGGTTGCGCAAGATGCACCGATTACCTTGCTGAGTCCGCTGATCTTTCAATAGGATATACTGGATCACGATACGGATATTGCACGGTCATCACTAGGAATCCGGCCGGGGAGAGCCTTCTGATGAGAGGCGTCCAGACCGGACACCTTGAGATCACTAAGAGTGTCGACACGAACCAGCTTTATTTGGGTAAAAGGAACAAACAAAGGCGGAAGAGATCTCAGCAGTTCGATGAGGAGCTCCTATTGATGTTGCAGGGTCTAACAGACCCCGCTAAGAGGGTAGAAGCCTTGAGACGTTACACCGAGCTGAGCAGGAGGCAGAGCTGATGACGGAGACATTGGACCTGACCCATAACGGACTGAACGAGGGTAACGCACAGATAAGAAGGTCTGCTGAATCAGGAGAGGAGGTCGCGGTCACCAATGCCTCCCATTTGAAAGGTCTCTGTGGGGGGATGAAGAAGGGGTCCGTGATCGTGAAAGGAGATGTCAGCGACTATTTTGGCATACTCAATGATGGTGCGATTCTGAAAGTTGAAGGGTCGGCAGGTAGGTTCGTCGGGGACAACATGACCGCCGGCAGCATAATTATTCGCAAAGATGTCAGGAACGGCGCTGCTGATTACTGCTATGGCGGCACGTTGGCTATTGGCGGCTCCGCGGGGGACTTCCTTGGAACCATGAACAAAGGAGCAGTTGTGGTCGTCCGAGGCGATGTGGGAGATAACGCAGGCACATATATGACAGCAGGTGAAATCATAATACTCGGGGATGCTGGAGAATCCTTAGGTAACTACATAATCAGAGGGTCAATCTATGTCCTCGGATCATATCGAAGCCTTGGTAACAACACAAAGGTGGAGAAGATGCGTTCCGATGACATCGACAAGCTCAACACGGTCCTCGGAAGGCTCAACATGTCTGCCAACGCCCGGTCGTTCCAGAAGATCACGCCTGCATCTGCAAAGCCTTTCTATCAGGAGAAACCGACGGTGTCATCGAAGACGGTGAGCCCATGACCATGATAGGACAGTACTGGGTGACGATAGAGAGAGATCGCTGTCAGAGCTGGCAACAACCGTGGAAATGCGGAGCTTGTGCGGAAGCCTGTGAATACGCGGTCTTCGATAGAGATGAAAATGGAAGGATCTACGTCGCGAACGAGCTCGCTTGCGTTGGATGCAAGATATGTTTGGAGAAGGCGTGCCCGAACAGCTGCATCTATGTCCGACCGACCACCCCGGAATCCATGTCCAGGGGGGTATGGACAACTCAAACGATCGAGGAGATACACAAGAAGGCTGAGACCGGTGAGTACGATCTTAGAGGATTCGGCACAATGGGAAGCATCCCTCACTTCGAGGGGCTCGTCATAGTGCCGTCTCAACTTGCTGGCAAGCCACCGAGGGATAAATATCGCGAGAAATTCGACATGAATGTCTTGATCGGAGAGAAGACATGCTCCAAACCGATACAACTCGCAATGCCCTTTGTAATGGCCGCTATGTCCTACGGAGCGATATCGAAGGAGGGCAAAATGGCTTACGCCGTCGCGGCCGCTAGGCTCGGGATCATTGCAAACACTGGTGAAGGGGGCATGTTCCCTGGGGAAGCTATGATGACGCATGGATATGACAGTCCTAGAGCTTCTAAGAAAGGTATCAGGAGATGGGCACCAGGAGGAAATCTCGTGGTGCAGTGGTCCACTGGGAGGTGGGGAGTCTCGCTCGATTATCTGCTCGCCTCCGATGCGATCGAGATCAAAATTGGACAAGGTGCTAAGCCAGGCATGGGGGGACATCTCCTCGGCATAAAAGTCACTCCGGACGTGGCAAAGGTAAGGGGGATACCTACTGGAACAGACGCTCTTTCGCCCTGCCGACATTACGACATAGAGAACTCGAATGACTTGAGTACTCAGGTGGAGATCCTTAGGGATTTGACTGGTCACGAGAAACCGATCATGTTCAAACTTGGACCTGCGAGACCATACGAAGACACCTATATTGCAGCTGAGGCTGGAGCGGATGCGATCTCCATCGATGGGATGGTAGGCGGAACAGGTGCGTCCCCGGACATAGTCACTCAGAATGCGGGCATACCGACGATAGCATGCATCAGACAATCAGCGAAGGCGCTCAGGGACCTCGGATTGAAGGATAGGGTGAAGCTGATCGCCCTCGGAGGCATGAGGAACGGTGCAGACGCGTACAAGGCAATCGCGTTGGGTGCTGATGCGATCGGATTTGGAACGGCAGCAGAAATCGCTCTTGGATGCAGGAGTTGCATGTCCTGCCACAAAGGTGCATGTCATTACGGCCTTGCGACCCAGGATGCGAAGTTCCGGGCCTGTATCGACGTCGAGTCCGCTTCGCGGCGACTTGCGAACTTTGTGAGCGCATGTGCAGAGGAGCTTAAGATATTGGCCATGCTCTCTGGCCACGACAATCTCCGCACAATCACGATGGATGACATCAGAGCACTGGATCTGAACACCGCTGCGATGACTGGGGCAAAGCTTGCCGGACTGGAGAGATCATTCCCAGAGTCCTGGGAGAAGTTCGATGGTTGACGGTCATCTTGCATGATGTGAAACGATCAAGAATATTTCCCCATGAAATCCGCCAGTGCATCAAAGGCTCTGCCTAGAGTTTCAATGTCAGGCAGGAAGACCAAACGGAAGTGGCCTTTCCCATATTCATCCCCAAACCCTGAACCTGGGACGACGAGCAAGTGCGCGTTGTTCAGAAGATCCAATACAAATTCTCTGTCGTCCTTCCAGCGCTTTGACTGATATCGGGGAAAAATATAGAAGGCTCCTTGAGGCTTGGTCGTGCTGATGCCCGGGATCGAGTTCAATTTCTTGAAGGCGAACTCGGCCCTCTCGCGTAGCTTACTTCTGATCTCGTCATGGTGATCCTGTGGACCCTTGAGAGCCACGCTCATTGCCATCTGGCAAGGGTAGTTCGCCGACAATCTAAGCCTCAACTGTCTCATCACTCCTTCTTTTATGTCCTTGAGATCATCGTGCGGATCTCTGAAAACCGCATACCCCAATCGCCATCCAGGTAGAAGGTCGACCTTCGAGAATCCGTTCAAAATCACCATTGGGATATCAGGGGCCAGAGTAGAGGGAGAGTTGTGCACTCCATCAAACGTCATAAGATCATAGATCTCATCAGATATCAGTAGCAAATCGTGCTCCCCCGCTATATCGGCTAGGTCCTTCAGTGTTTTCCTAGGATACACGGCCCCAGTTGGGTTGTTTGGGTTAATCACAGCTAGAGCCTTGGTCCTCGGAGTGATCTTCTTGCGGATATCATCGATGTCGGGCTGCCAATTGTTACTCTCATCGGTCCTGTATGAAATTGGCCGGCCGCCAAAAAACGAAGTGAATTCAGGATAGGTTGGATAACCTGGGCCTGGAACTAGTAGCTCATCGCCGGACTCAATCGTAGCGGCAACGAGCATCTGGATGGCTTCAGTGACACCAGCTGTCACTATCACATCACTGACTTCCACATCAATCTGGTTCTTCTCCTTTTCGCGATCGACTATCGCTTTCCTAAGCCCCAAATATCCTTCCGACTCCGCATAACCATTATCGCATTCCTCCACCGCTTTGCAGAGAGCTTCTCTAACGTGCTTCGGGGTCTTGAAGTCGTATTTGTTCGGATCGCCTATGTGAAGTTTGATTACCTCGATCCCTTCATTCTCCAGTTTCTTCGCTGGGACAAGGAATTCACGAATCGCATAGCTGACAGACATAGAACGCCTGGTCGCCTTCATATTACGCGAATAGGACCGCGTTCTAATTATTTAACTTCTAAGCATCCTCAAAGTGCGACTTTGGACACATACCTTCATCGAAGTTGTCTGTGTAGTGGTGGAATAGTTTTAATACAGAATTGCCTACTCGCAAGGTTCATGGGCTTGGTTCGATTGGGGAAGTTGCATCTATGTTGGTGCAGGACCTGCAACCTGCCTATCCTTGAGAACGGGAAGTGCTGTATCTGTGGAGAGAAAGCTGAGCCGGTCGCTTTGACACCGCCAGGAGACGTCAGGCCAGCATTTGAAGCAAACATCCGACTTCTGAGGGAGATCATCAATCAACAGTTTGGAGACAAGTGTGGCGAATACATGTTTCCAGATGACCAGATCGTGCTCATGAACAAGATCCCCGCTCTGGACAGGATGGACGAGATCATAGTGGATGGCGAAGTCATCGGCACCCTACGTTACGACATCGGAAGAGGATGGAAGCTCCTACTGAGACTCTCTGGGGCGAGGAGGATCCAAGAGAAGGTGACCAGGGGATACGTCCTCGCAGATGATGGGGCCATTAATGCGATTGCCTCGAATAGATTGAACCTTATGGTACCGGGAGTTCTCGAGATAGGCGACAATATTCGACCCGGGGATGAGGTGATTGTTCTCACGAGTAAGCATAAGGCTATAGCGACAGGTTCTGCAAGGATGTCGAAGGATGAGATGTGCCGCGCCACAAAGGGCCTCGCGGTCAAATCCCGATGGACTGGCGAACCCACTGAGCATATCCATAAGGCGAGCCCTCATACATGGAAAGACGTCATCAGGGCAAATTCAGATGTAATCAGCAGGAGGGTTGCCGAGGCAGTTCAATTCATAAGAGATGTCAAGGTCAAATATGACCTTCCGGCCGTCGTCTCATTTTCAGGAGGAAAGGACAGTCTGGCAACCTTGCTGCTCTGTCTCGATGCTGGATATCATTTCCCAATACTGTTCCTTGATACCGGGCTAGAGTTCCCCGAGACAGTT
>Ga0315284_10006488_pt1 | contig 16641 bp, 12 predicted proteins | sample YL17G09_16_MG_FD_203696 | JGI IMG/M metagenome (GOLD analysis project Ga0315284, IMG submission 203696) | Sediment microbial communities from Yellowstone Lake, YNP, Wyoming, USA - YL17G09_16 | ecosystem: Environmental > Aquatic > Freshwater > Lake > Sediment | place: USA: Wyoming | collected...
CCCCTTACAGGGAAATTTCTTGCCTGAAACGTCGAGTCGATGTGACTCACGTACGTCCAGCAACCGCATCAATACAGCAAAGCTGATTCTCAGAACCATCCAACCAAATTGTCAAAGATCAACACGCAGCCATTTGAATGGCCCCGCGAGAACGGCATCATAACCGCTTCGCTGATGAAGTCAACGCAACGGCCGTTGATAATTCACCCCGATTCAAACTTTCAGTGAATATTTTTGATCGTCTTCACGGCGTCCCGAATCTCCGACAATCCTCGCCCCGAAATCCCCCCTCCTCCCATCCCGGTCTCCACGAAATTCAACCCCCCTTTTCCTCCAGAACTGGCCTCCAGAACCTCGAGGTGATACTTTTGAATACCGAAACAACATGGCGGTCAACGACGGACTATGAAAGCCCCACGACCAAAACTTGGAATCGACCGAGCCCTCTGCTTGCGATTCGCACCAACGCACCCTCGACACAAGGTTTCACAAAAGAGAATCCGGCGACCCGTCGGCGCGACCCATAACCGCCGCCGCATGAAAAATTCACTCCTTTAAAAACGACAGCGAGACTTCGTCCCATGGCAGATCGATTAATTAAGCTCGGAATTCCCTCCGGAAGTTTGCAAGAAGCAACGGCAGATCTCTTTAAGAAGGCCGGGTATGCGATCAAATTTTCCTCACGTTCGTACTATCCCGAAATCGATGATTGCGAAATCGAATGCCTGTTGATTCGCGCTCAAGAGATGGCCAGATACGTGGAGCAAGGGGTGCTCGACGCGGGAATCACCGGCTACGACTGGGTCTTAGAAAACAATGCCTGCGTGCACGAAGTCTGCGAGCTGATGTTTTCCAAAGTCAGCCGCCGCCCTGTGCGGTGGGTCCTGTGCGTCCCCGAGGACTCGTCCGTTCAAAACGTCCACGATCTTGAGGGAAAAACGATCGCTACGGAAGTTGTCGGATTAACACAACAATATCTTTCGAAGAACGGCGTCACAGCTCACGTGGAATTCTCGTGGGGCGCAACAGAAGTCAAGCCGCCCAAGTTGGCTGACGCAATCGTCGAAGTGACGGAGACAGGCAGTTCTCTCCGAGCCAACAATTTGCGAATTGTCGATGAAGTTCTGCAAAGCACCACACGGTTCATTGCCAATCATGCGGCATGGAACATTCCTGCCAAACGCGAAAAACTCGAAAATATCGCACTCATGCTCAATTCCTGCCTCGCCGCAGAAGGGAAGGTCGGACTGATGATGAACGTCCGTCGAGTCGATCTTGCGCGGATCCTGAATGAACTCCCCGCACTCCAAAAACCGACCGTCGCGTCGTTGTCCGATCCGGACTGGGTCGATGTCAACACGATTGTCGAGGAATCCTACGTTCGCATGATTGTCCCACGCCTCAAAGCGGCAGGTGCAAAGGGAATCGTGGAGTATCCAATCACAAAAATCATCGATTGAGCCGACTCCGCGACGGATGATCGCTTGGCGACTCAGGGAGACCGCAAAAACACAGCCGTCCCACCGTCACCCGTGTCCCGCCGCAAAACAGACCTCAACACGTCTTCACCCGCAGCACGTTGCTCATCCGGCAAGACAGCGAAAATCTCGCCCGCAGACCCGTGAAAAGTCAGCTACACGTGCCACGCAGTCTCCCACGCCCACGATCTCAACCGGCTCATTCCACCCCGATCACGCTCACTCCCCGGCGAACAAAGTGTTCTCAGAGAGCCTACAAAATCCTCACGAGCCGCGTCAACGAGCGACTCTCTCAGGGCCTGTCACGCGTCGGCAGTGTCGAACTCCGAAGTTCACAGGCGTCTAACGCTCGCAGGACGTTATCGACGGCTGACTTCCCAGAACCACGTCGGCCGTTTCGGTGTCCGCCCCTTTCCGGAAAACAAACGCCTCTGCCGAACCGACCTCAAACCACCCGGACTGCATTTGGGTGGAAGGCTCCGACTGGCCGACAAAAAACGGATCCATAACCCTTCCCCCGCCAAACAGAACCGTTTTGAGAATTTTTCATTCTGCCAGCAAAAAACGATCTGCTCCATCAGCTGATGCCGGCCAACGGAAGAACGCAGAACAAATTCCACCGCAAGAAACAGGCCCGCTCGCCCTCTCCGCGAAATCTGGGAACCAACGATCACGTGCGATCTCCATCTGGGTTCCTCCCACACTGCCGCGGAGATTCTGACGAACGGTCTTCTACCGACATCAACAGACCACAAACAAAAAAACGTGTACCCGGTTTGTCAAACCTATTGGGTACACGCTCATTTTTTGTGACGATGGCTAGGCTACCGTCAATAACGCTTTTTACAATATTACAGATCGCTGTCGATCCGCTCAGCTCCGTTCCTGCTACCATAAGCATTCATCAGGGCGCCATCGGTGGTGTCTGAGAAGGACTTGACAGAACCATCGACCATCAACGCGAAGGCGAATCCGGCATGGGGACTGTTTAATCCTTTCGTGGCCCAATAGTAGTCTTTAATGGCTTCCGAAGCTGGGCATACAATCGAAGCAAGTATCTGACTTGGGCTATCGTAGTTAAACAACCTGTTCTTGGCAGTGGATCCTCGGCAGATATTAATGGGGAGTGAGGTTACGACGGTACTGGTCGCTGACCACCAGGCGTCAAATACGCTATCAGCCGAACCAGTCGAGTGACCGACCATCATCGTAGTCGATGTGCCGTCGTAAACATCTTCAAGGGCTATGACAATACCTGCAGCATATGCGGTTGTTCTCGCAACGGCATTGGTAGTGTTACCATAATTGATCTGAAAAATGCCGCGTCCACCATTCTCGTTGTAACCCCAAAAATAACCGCTCGTGGGTGCCGGACCACCTGCGGCACCGCCGCAAGCACGGCCAGTCCAGCCGGTTGATCCAGCCCAAAGATCGCATGCGTAGCCTGCTTCCGCGTATGTGTAAGCCAACGGAGTACACGACAGAGTGTTAGCGGGACTTCCTGAACAGGTCATGGAACCTGCGTGGCCAGAATCTCCCGTAGATGGTCTGTAGCTTGAGAAACAACCGAACGCAGACACAAAACCGCGGGTGTTGCCGTAAGACATTGTTTCAAAGTTGGAAGCATTTGGCATATTGGTCCAATTAAGCTCCGTCGGACCCGCGCCTAAGAACATATCACCGATGGTATCACGCTGGCCTTTTGAGCCTGCGGGTGTATTCACGTTAGGGACCCAGCTTTTACGATTGACGCAAGATGGGCTGTAGCGTCCATAAGATTTCACCGGGGATTCGGTTGATTCGGCCGTCACGTGTCTCGTGAAGCCATTGTAGCCCTCCTGCATCGCATCCGACGGACATGCAAACACCGGAATCACTGACTGCCTCATGGCAATCATCTCCGGGCAACCTGTCGCCCCGGACTGATTGATTCCGTTGTAAAGAGCCGTATTATCCAAAAACGGTAAAATCTTGACTAAAACACCGATATTCCGATCGTCACTGACCATCCCGACCTGCATACCCGGAACGGGGAACATTTTCTGGCCATCGTGATAGTTATGGATCGCCAATCCAATTTGCTTCATATTGTTGATGCACTGGGAACGGCGAGCCGCTTCGCGTGCCTGCTGGACAGCAGGGAGCAACAACGCGATCAACACCGCAATGATCGCAATCACGACCAACAGTTCAATAAGCGTAAATCCTCTACGACGCATCGACTGACCCCTCATAGAACACCTCATTCTTTCGATACAAAAAACAGAAAAAAACGTGCGACATGCCGCCGCGCGACCATCGCCAGCCTCTTGGCATCCTTGAGGAATTACCGCGAGGCAACCCAAAGCGAAAAACGTGATGTAGAAAAATGTGCGATCGCACTCTAACCAGCATAATCTTGAGCGCTGAATGCAACCTTAATCTTGGTAAAGACCGATTATGAATGAATAATGGCAATTCAAGATCGAAACAGCGGAGATTCTAATAGTGTGAGAAATCACAATTTTTCTGAATCGCTCGTAATGATGCCTCAGCAACCATTCGTTTGTCAAGTGTTTCATGTTTTTTTTATAAAATTTCGGCGATTCGGGTCAACCTCGTCTCATTGGGGACCGCAAAAAGATCGTGGATTCGTCATCGTGAGGGATCATTCTGGGATCGGAGATCGCGTCGACGATCTTGAGTCTTCGTAGCCGCTTTTTGTCCGTGGTGACGTCGGTAAAAAAAAGTGGCTGCCGCATTTGAGTGGTCTTCCGGCGAACTGCGTCCCTCCCCAACGACACCGACGCTGTCATCAACGGCGGCGATGGCATTGGTCGTCCGGAAAAAGAATTGGTCGGAAAAACGAAGTCGCCCAGAAAAAGAATTGGTCGCTGCGTCACTGAATCCCCTGCACGGGAAGAAAGCAGGAGCAGAGCGGGAACCCTCAAGCGAGGTGACATCACCTGTTTGAGACAATCGGGCACCTGTTCGAAGACAATCGGGCACCTGTAGCCGACACCGCAGCCGAGTCGCGCGGAATGGTCACAACCGATCGAAAGTTAATGCAGACGACGAGCGGGGGGGTTCAGACCGAGGCGATTCCGGTAGGAAACGACTGAGGCGTGTGCCCAATGCCATTGACGTTTGCTAGTGATTCACGCATAGTTCGTCGTCTCTAAAATTGCCACAAGCCCCCTGATTTCGATACCCGAAAAAGTAGTGATTGATGCCCGAGACACCTGATCGTTTGGAATCGGCCCGGCTGGAAAAGCTCGCGAAGATTGAGGCCTTAGGGCTTGATCCGTGGGGGCAGCGTTTTGAGGGCCACATGGCCATTGAGCAGGCCCGAGCCTTGTGTCCCACCGAATCCGGAGTTGAAGGGGCAACCGTTCGTCTGGCCGGTCGCATCCTGCGGTGGAACGACAAGGGGAAACTGCACTTCATCCATCTGCAGGACTATACCGGTCGGATCCAGTTGATGGTGTCTCGAAAGGACTCCAGCGAGGCGTTATGGTCCTTGCTGGAGTGCCTTGATCTCGGTGACCTGATCGGCGTGGATGGCACGTTGCGTGTTTCGAATACGGGGGAGAAGACGCTCCTCGTCACAGGGCTGACACTGCTGTGCAAATCATTAGCACAGCCACCGGAGAAGTATCACGGCCTGCAGGACAAAGAGTTATTACTGCGGCAGCGTTACATCGATCTGATTTACACAGAGGGTGTCTTAGCGCGCATGCTTCAGCGATTGCGGATCATGGACTCCATCCGTCAGACGTTGCGTGGCGCAAACTTTTTCGAAGTCGAAACGCCGGTCTTGCACGCCATCGCCGGTGGTGCAGCGGCTCGCCCCTTCACGACGCATCACAATTCACTGGACATTCCGCTATTTTTGCGGATCGCCTTGGAACTGCACCTGAAGCGGCTGATGGTTGGCGGCATGGAGCGGGTGTATGAAATCGGTCGTGTCTTCCGCAACGAAGGTGTCGATGGCACTCACAATCCCGAATTTACGATGATCGAGCTGTACCAAGCCTATGGCGACTATCACACGATGATGGATCTCGCCGAGACGATCATTTCGAACGCCGCCGTCGCCGCCAACGGAACGTCTGTTCTGTCTTGGGGGGACAAGACCATCAACTTCACTCCTCCTTTTCAGCGGGCCAAATATGGCGATCTGTTTCGCGAACACGCCGGTTGCGAGACACACGACCAAGCGGGCGTGCTTGCTGCGGCAGCACGGTTGCACATCACGACCACGGAACGCCATCATGACGTGCTGGTCAATGATATTTTCGAAGCGACGGTCGAAGACAAGTTGGTCGGTCCGATCTTCGTTTATGACTACCCGTCATCTCTCTGTCCGTTGACCAAGCGAAAGCCGTCGGATCCGGCCATCGCCGAACGATTCGAATTATTTGTCGATGGCATGGAGCTCGCCAATGCGTATACCGAATTGAATGATCCACGCCTGCAGGAAGAATTATTTCGAACACAACTTCAGGGGTTGGCGGAGGACGATTCCATGGCCAAGATGGATCACGATTTTGTCCGCGCCTTGAAGGTCGGTATGCCACCGGCCGGAGGCATGGGGATCGGCATCGACCGGTTGGTCATGCTGCTCACCAACACGGCCAGCATTCGCGATGTCATTTTCTTTCCCCTATTGAAGCCGGAGCATTCGACATCGCGTGGGGATCGCCCACCATCGACAACACAGACAGAATGATTGGGGTGGGGACGAACCGCCCTGCCGAGAACAGCCGAAGGATTGGCCCATGTACAAACTACTTCTCTGTCAGCGTTATTTAAGAACGCGTTACATTGCCCTGGCGAGCATCATCAGTGTCACTCTCGGTGTGGCCACGATGATTGTGGTCAATTCGGTGATGGCCGGGTTCAGCAGTGAAATGCGCGATCGGATTCAGGGGATTCTCTCTGACATCATCATCGAAACTCGCAGCTTTGACGGCGAACCGGATGCCGCCACGCATCAAGCGGTCGTCCACAAGCTTGCCGGCCGTTACATTTCCGGCGTCACGGCGACCGTTGAAGTTTTTGGAATGCTCAGTTTTCAATATGGCGGGCAGTACATCCACCACCCGGTAACACTTGTCGGCATTGACCCTAGAAGCAAGTCGTCTGTCGGTCCACTCGTCGATTATTTGCAGAGCTATCACGATCAACCGCAGGGACCCGAATCGATCTTGGCCGAACGGAGCAAATCGCAAAAGCCGGATTGGGAGCTGACACCGTCTGCCGCAGCACATCGCAAGCACATCGCGGACTTGAACAGTCAGCGGCTCAAATTCATGAAGGAACTTCAACACCAAAAACGGGAGGAGGCCGCGATCGCTGATCCCGACCCCTTCGTGACAGAAACCGACGCGTCTGTGGAGACCGCTGCTGCGGCGAATGATGTGCCACAGGACGGTCGCGTCTACATCGGCGCGGGCCTGATCAGTTTTCCACAAAAAGACCAAGAAACGAACACGATGCGAACCGTTTCGATGGTCCAGCCTGGGGATGATGTGAAGATCAGCACGGTCACGGCCGGAACGCCGGAAGCGGCCTATTTCAGCGCGACCGTGGTTGATGTTTTTCAGAGCGGGATGAGCGAATACGACTCGCAGCTGGTCTACTGCAACATCGAAACGCTGCAGAAAGTCCGTAAGATGGTTCGCAGCAACCCCGACGGCTCGTCATCACGAGCGATCACCTCGATTCAGATCAAATTGAAGGACTATCACGATGCCAGCAAGGTTGTGGAGTTGCTCCGCAGCGAATTTCCTCCGGAAACCTATAACGTCTTGACTTGGGAGCAGAAGCAGGGGACGTTGTTGGCGGCCGTGGAAGTGGAATCATCAATCCTGAACATCCTGTTGTTTTTGATTATTGCCGTAGCCGGTTTTGGGATTCTGGCCATCTTTTTCATGATTGTTGTCGAGAAGACTCGCGACATCGGCATCCTGAAGGCACTCGGTGCCAGCTCCGCGGGAGTGATGTCCATTTTTCTCAGCTACGGACTGTCACTGGGAATGGTCGGCAGCGGAGTCGGGGTGGCCTTCGGATTGCTATTCGTCCGTTACATCAATCAAATTGAATCGGTGATTGCCCTGATTACCGGTCGCAAAGTTTTCGATGAAAAGATCTATTACTTTAAAGAAATTCCGACCCACGTGGACCCTTGGACCGTGTGCTGGGTCGCCATCGGGGCGATGACGATCGCCGTCGTGGCGAGCATTCTCCCCGCACGCCGGGCGGCACAACTTCAACCCGTACGAGCCCTCAGACATGAGTAGCCATCTGCTGCCGCGCGCCGTCCGGAGCCTCTGCCCCATCGGTGTTTTTTGGGAAGGCTTTCCGAGATGGCGACTCATGACACCGATCCTCGAAGGTGATTCCTTCCGGACTCAGACCACGCCGCCTTGATTCAGACAGATCCTCCGGAGTCGCGATCATGCCCAGAACCAGTGCCTCATTCGTTTCTCCGGACGCCGCTTCGCTCGGAGAGATGCCCGTCCTGCCGGAGCCTCAAATCGCAGCGGTCTTTGTGGAGAAAGCGTATCGCAAAGGAGACCACCAGGTCCCGGTCTTACACGGCGTCGACGTGAGCGTTCACAAGGGTGAATTTCTTTCAATCGTCGGTCAGTCAGGATCGGGCAAGAGCACTCTGTTACATCTGATCGGACTGCTCGACGCGCCCGATGTTGGGGAAGTGCAGTTAGAGGGTCAGCGGATCGACGATCTGCCGGTTCGAACGCGTGATGAGTTAAGAAATCGTGTCTTCGGATTCGTGTTTCAGTTTTATCATCTGCTGCCGGAACTGAGTCTGATGGAAAATGTTCTGTGTCCGTTGATGATTCGGCATTCGATCTGGGGGTATTGGCAGCGGCGACGGGAGTACCATGATCGAGCCCGGGAAATGATTGACCGGGTCGGACTCGGCCATCGACTGACCCATAAACCGTCTGAACTCTCCGGTGGCGAGATGCAGCGGGCCGCGATCGCCCGCTCGCTGGTCACGCGTCCCGAGATCCTGCTGGCCGACGAGCCAACCGGTAATCTCGACGCGCGCACCGGTCGGGGGATCATTGACTTGATCGCCAAGTTGAACGCACAAGAACAGCTGACTATCATCATGGTCACTCACGATCAGGCGATTGCAGCGGAGGCGCACCGAACGGTCCGACTGTGCGAAGGCCGGATTGAGGCTCTGGGTGATGCGGTGGAGCGGGGGTCTCCGAAAAACCGTCTGGAATGATCGGTTTTTGAATTCGGCCGGATGTGATCGGCGGTGAGTGAAACAGGCCATTTTTGTGACACAACTCAGACATCCGGCAACGGATGCCGGATGTCTTTCTCGCAGGAAAACTTTTCGATGGCGTTGACGATTTATCTCGGTGGCAGATTGGTTGACGAGGCCGATGCCAAGATCAGCGTGTTCGATCACGGCCTGCTCTATGGCGATGGGGTGTTTGAGGGCATCCGTGTGTACGGTGGGAAAGTTTTTCTCCATCGGCAGCACATCGAGCGTCTGTTTGAAAGTGCCAAGGCGATCCGGTTGACGATTCCGCTGACTCCGGACGAGGTGATGGCGGCCGTTGAACTGACGGTGAAGGCAAATACGATTCACGACGGATATGTGCGACTTGTTGTCACGCGGGGCGCGGGAAGTCTGGGGCTGGACATCCGCAAGACGAGCAATCCTCAGGTGATCGTGATCGCGGATACGATTACGCTTTATCCGCCGGAAACCTACACCCAAGGGATGAATCTCGTCACGGCCAGCACCCTCCGAAACCATCCCGGAGCCTTGAGTCCTCGCATCAAATCACTGAACTATCTGAATAACATTCTGGCACGCATTGAGGGGACCGATGCCGGCATGGTTGAAGCCCTGATGTTGAATCACAAGGGAGAGGTTGCGGAGTGTACGGGTGACAACATTTTCATCGTCAAGAACGGAATTGTGCGGACGCCGTCCGCCGACGCTGGGATTCTCGAAGGGATCACGCGGAATACCGTCATGGAACTCGCCCGACAGAGTGGCCGCTGCGTTCAAGAGTGTTCGCTGACCCGCCACGATCTGTACGTTGCCGATGAAATGTTTCTCACCGGCACGGCCGCGGAAGTCGTCGCCGTCGTCAGTCTGGACGGTCGCACGATTGGTTCAGGCGAACCTGGCCCGGTGACACGCGACCTGCTGACTCGATTTCAGGAGCTGACTCGTTCCGGAGGCTGAATCCAAGTGTTAGGCGTGGTCTCAAAAACGATCGTCAATGCCACGTGGGGTGGATCTCCGAAAGGAGTCTGGTTTCACGGCGTGTTGCTCGGCGTGCTTTCGGTGGCGTTGAGTTGTGACTGTGCCGAGCCCCCCGGCTCCTTGACGGCCCAATCGGCCGCGATCCATGCCCTGCGCGCGTTCAAGGGGCTGGTAGGCCGCTGGCGTGGTGTCGGTCAGCCGAAGAGGACTTCGGTACAAGGAGCGTGGCAAGAAAACGCCGACGTGATTTGGGAACTGAAACCGCAGAGTACTGGCATTCGCTGGGATTTCGAAGCTGGCAAACTTTGGAAATCGGCCGTTCTGGGCTATGCGGACACGACACAGTTGTACACCTTGAAAACGACGCTGCTCGACGATTCGACTCGCACCTATCAAGGAACGCTTGACCAAAAGCGACTTGTTTTGGAATCCGCGCCCGAGGTCCTCACAACCGATATCCATCGACTAACGATGACCTTTCTCAGTGAAAATCGGCTGACGATGTTGTTTGAGAAACGCCCCGAACAACAGTCGTTCTATACGCGTGTGGCTGAGATTGGTTACCAGCGGGACGGAACCCGCCTGGCCGCCATCGGCAGCGGTGGGCCCGTCTGTCTGATCACCGGTGGTGCAGGAATTCTCCCGGTCGTCTACCAAGGAAAAACGTACTACGTGTGCTGTACCGGCTGTCGGGATGCCTTCCACGATGATCCGGCAGGAACGCTGGCAGAATATGAAAAAACAAAATTCAAACAGGCCACGGCCCCGTAAGGGTTGGGAGACAAAAGGCTGGGCGAGAGTCTCACGCGATTTCCGCCAAGGGGCGGGGACGGGCGGCTGACTGAGGCCACCACCGGCGTTGTTTCAGTCGCCGGACCGCATGGCTCCCAAATGGCCCCACAAGGCGGCGCTGGCGCGGATTCCTCGATGAAAATCCGCCACCAGAAAATGCTCGTCGGGGCTATGCAGATTGTCTGTGTTTTGACCCCAGCCCAGAAGAAGCGTGTCAATCCCCAAAATCTCCTTGAATGTCTGGACCACAGGGATCGATCCTCCTTCGCGAATCATCCGCACGTGGTCCACGCCCCACGCTTCACAGATGGCGTTTGAGGCGGCTTCCACGTAGGGGCTTGTGGTATCAAACACGAAGGCCGGACAGCCGTGGTCGCTGGTGAACTTGAAAGACAGCGACGGCGGACACTGTTTTTTCAAGTACTGATGCAAGGCCTCGGTCAGCTGCACGGGATCCTGCGCGGGGACCAATCGGCAGGTGATTTTCACCGTGGCCGTGGAGGGCACAATCGTCTTGGGGCCAGCACCCGTATAGCCGCTAAAAAGCCCATTCACCTCACATGTGGGCCGCGTCCAGCGTCGCTCAAGAGTCGTGAATCCCTTTTCGCCGCACAACTCGGTGACTCCCAGTCCGGCTTGGAACGCTGTTTCATCAAAGTCGAGGTTCCGGAAATCGTGTTGCTCGGCATCGGACACAGAACGGACATCGTCATAGAAACCAGGAATGCAGACCCGCCAGTCGTGATCGTGCAACGACGCAATCATCTTGGCGAGTCCTATCGCCGGATTGGGAACGGCACCGCCAAAAACTCCGGAGTGCAGATCCTTGGTCGGACCGGTAACCGTGACCTCGACCGCCAGAATTCCACGCAAACCATACGTGATTGCCGGCTGATTCGGCGCATACTGGCTCGTGTCACTGACCACGGCCACGTCGCAACGCAGTCGACTCGTGTTCTCCTTAAGAAACGTCTTGAGGTTGTTGCTGCCCACTTCCTCTTCACCTTCAATCACATATTTCAGATTGACCGGCAATGTGCCCACTGTTCGCAACCAAGCCTCCGCCGATTTGATGTGTGTGAAGACTTGGCCCTTGTCGTCAGTCGCGCCGCGCGCATAAATACGCCCGTTTCGCAGCGTTGGTTCAAAGGGGGGGGTCGTCCACAAATCGAGTGGATCCGGGGGCTGGACATCGTAGTGACCATAGACCAGAACGGTCGGCGCATCCGGCGATTGCAGGGACTCGGCATAAACAATGGGATGCCCTGCCGTGCTCACGATCTCGGACGTCATCTTCAAATTGGTGAATTGTTGGTGCACGAATTCCGCGCCCCGCTGCATCTCTGGCTTGCAAGCGGGATCGGCACTGACCGTCGGAATACGCAGAAAATCTGTGAGCTCGGCGAGAAATCGGTCGGCATGTTGATCAAGATATGTGGAGACATTGGCAAGCATGGTGACCTATCCACTTGAACGCTGGGAACGGCAGGGGTTTATCGCGGGGAACGGGAGGGGCAGAGGAAGGAAAATTTCATGACACAGGGTACCGCCGGCCCATGATTCCGGAAAGGGCGCCCGAGCCTCAACCGCAGCGGACTGCGGATCCCCGCAATCGGAACGGTCCGAGACCGAAAGACCTGATGCAGACTGAAGAGGCTGTGTTCCCGCAAGTCATCCGACGCCGAGACCCCGTGACGGAGCACGCTGGAAACACGTCGGCCAAGGCTTCGACGCGGATCTCCGGCGACACACGATTCGGCCTAGAGGATCCGATTCTGCTCCGGATCCGCATCGATCCGCGGCGACTGCCCACCCCTCAGGACGCTATTCCCCGAAAACAGCGTCCGTTGATCGACGGCGTGCGGCTTGAGCCAATCGTCTTCGTGCAACTGACCGCTTTGGGCATAGGCGGTGATCGCATTTGTATACGTCGCCAGTTTGATGTGTTCATGGGGGATGCCGCGTTGTTCGGCGAGTTTCGCCGTCTTGGGAACGGCGAGGACATCCGACTTCCCCCAGTCGGCGGAACTATCCACGATGACCCGTTCGGCCCCGGCCACTTGCAGGATATCAACCATCCGCTCGTTCCCCATCTTGGTGCCGGGATAAATGGTGAAGGCACACCAGTAACCCCGATCGAGCACCTCGCGATAGGTCTCTTCATTGTTATGGTCAATGATGACCAGATGCGGTGGAATCCCGTGCTCTTCGATGACATCCATACTTCGATACGTCCCCTGTTTTTTATTGCGGTGCGGCGTATGGATCAGCACCGGCAGTCCGACATCCTTGGCCAGTTCGAGTTGTTTGCGGAAAAATTTATCCTCGAGGGGGGTCTGATCGTCATAGCCGATTTCACCGACGGCGACGACACCTTCCTTCGTCAGGAACAGCGGCAAGAGATCCATCACTTGCTCGGCAAGCGCTTCGTTATTGGCCTCCTTGGAATTGAGGCCCATCGTGCAGTAGTGGCGAATTCCGAACTGTGCTGCGCGGAATCGCTCCCAACCCACCAGTGAGGCAAAATAGTCTTGAAAGGATCCGATTTGAGTCCGCGGCTGCCCCTGCCAAAATGCGGGTTCGATGATCGCCTTCACACCGGCTGCTGCCATTTTCTCGTAATCATCGGTCGTTCGTGAAACCATGTGAACATGCGGGTCAAGGTAAATCATTGCATCCCTTTAAGTGTCTAATCGAGCGGAGGAGAATCTCGTTATGCAGGGTTGTCGAATGCCCTGTAATCGTGGTGCGGCGCGTCCTTGGCAGGCGTCGATCCACACCGAGAAACGCACACCGCGCGTGACCTGCCATCCTCCGATGAGCTTACCAAAAAAAGAACGATCTCCAAAATCGCCATGGCGACGATGACGCCGAGACAATCGCGGACGGCACGCATCACAGTGAGCGTCTTCCCGATGTACCAAAACCGGAGTTGACGGTCACATCTGATCTTCAATTGCTGCGGACCTTAGACCGTCGCCCAGAGACTTCGAAGCGGGTGTGTGCCTGGGCATGTTGCCACGTATCACTCTGATTTTTGTCCCAGACAATACAAATATTCCTGTCGTTGACCGTCCGCCTGAACCGCCACCCGGTGATAAATGCATCCGCCACAAATCGAGGGTGTCGCATACGAATGGCTTCCGAGTTGATTCTCCGCGATCAACTCGAAGGCCTCTGGATTGGCTTTAAAAACAAACGATTTTCCGTCTTCGTTCGTGGCGATGATGCAGTCGCCGACGAGAACCGGGGAGGAACTGAACGTCCCGCTCAGTCGATTCTTCCAACGTTCTTCGCCCGTGTCACATCGCCAACACACCGCAACACCCGAGTCCAGAGTGGCGTACAGAAACCCTTGGAACAGCAGCAGCGAAGGAACGTAGACTCGCGATCCATTCTCCCACACCACTTGGCCCGATCCGTCAGCCTTCACCGCGGCCACGTGATTCTTCGGGTAGCCGCCTGTGATATAGATCTGCTGACCATCCGTGACTGTCGAGGTGACGCACTCTTCTGTGGATCCCGGAATCTCCCACAACAGCTTCCCGGTCAGCGGCTCGTAGCTCGTGACCAATTTGCAGCCGGACAACACGACTTGGCGCTGACCTTGGATTTCCAGAATCATCGGCGAGGTGTAATTGGCTATTTTAGGTCGAGAATGCTTCCAGACAACATCTCCCGTCGCTTGATCCAGAGCCGCGATCGCGCCCGTTCCGTGATTGTCGGCTGCAACAATCACGAGCGAATCCGAGATTGCCGGCGACGATCCGAAGCCCTGGTGAATTGCGAAATCGCTGATTTTTTTCTGCCAAATCTGTTTTCCATGTCGATCCAGAGCTGTGGTCTGAACCGCTCCGGCATTCAGAAAGTTGACAAACAGATGCAGACCGTTGCTGGCCGGGGTGGCATTCGCCAGCGAGGTCTTCTCATTTCCTTTTTTGTCAAAGCCACCTCGATGAACATCCGTTTGCCACAGCCGGACACCCGTTTTTCGATCCAAGCACAACACCGATTGGACTTCTCGATCCGGCTCGGCCGTCTGAAGATAGACGTGCTCACCCACAACGATGGGCGAACCATGTCCCTTGCCTGGAATCAAACTCCGCCAGACAACATTCTGGGTGTCGCTCCATGTCAGAGGCGGTTTTTGATCCGCCGCGGCAATTCCGTTACGATTCGGACCGCGCCACCAAGGCCAGTCGGTCGACGCCAAGGACTGCGGACCGTCCGCCTGACCGCCAAATGACGGAAAACACCACAACAGACTCAACGTCCCGAGGACGAATGCTCTGAGAAAGATATTCCGAAGCCACGGCATGAACGTTTCCTTGCGGGTTTGGTACGTCGCGACAAAACAAAAATAGCGATGGAAGGATCGCCGCGGCGACCGATTCAAAAGTCAACTCCAAAACGAGCCCCGTCGGCAGAGGGCGTGCTCGGTCACCGAGCCGATAACCGAAGCCGCTCAATTTCCATCGCCTCGCCGTCTGCGTGATAGACTGGGCCGCCACCCATAAAATTTCAAGCCCACCAGAGCCTGTGACTCGATCAGTCGCGTTTGGGGAACTCGCACTCCGACAGGATCCAGACGGCGTTCAGACACTCAACCGATCAGGGACAATCGTTGACGGAGCGGGAATTTCTAGCTGATAATCGGCGTCACAACTTCACCATGGACGTCGGTCAGGCGATAGTGCCGACCTTGAAACTTGAAGGTCAGTCGTTTGTGATCGATACCAAGTTGGTGCAAGATCGTGGCGTTCAAGTCGTGGACGTGGACCGGATCGCGGACCACGTTGTAGCTAAAGTCATCCGTTTCACCGTGAGTGATCCCCGGGCGAATACCACCGCCAGCCATCCACATCGTGAAACATCGCGGGTGATGATCGCGTCCGTAATTGGTCGCCGTCATGGTCCCTTGGCAGTAGACCGTCCGACCAAACTCGCCGCCCCACACAATCAGAGTGTCGTCAAGCAAGCCACGTTGCTTCAGATCGAGAATCAAGGCGGCCGAGGGTTGGTCTACATCGCGCGCCTGCCTCGGCAACTGCGTCGGCAGGTTCGTGTGCTGGTCCCAGCCGATATGAAACAGTTGAATGAACCGGACACCACGTTCCGCCAATCGGCGTGCCAGCAGGCAATTCGCGGCAAACGTTCCCGGTTGACGCGCATCGGGACCATAAAGGTCGAAGATGTGCTCTGGCTCGCTGGAAACATCGGCCAGCTCGGGAACGGATGTTTGCATCCGGAACGCGAGTTCGTACTGAGCAATTCTGGTTTCGATCTCGGGATCGCCGATTCGTTGATGACTCCGTCGGTTGAGGTCCCGTTGATCGTTGAGCATGTCACGTCGCAAGGCGGCATCAATCCCCGGCGGATTCGAGAGGTACAACACAGGGTCTCCACCACCGCGCAGTTTTACACCCTGATGGACCGTCGGCAGGAACCCACTACCCCACATGCGATCATACAGCGGCTGATCGACCAACCCACCGCTGCCGCGCGAGACCATGGCAATAAATGCCGGCAAATCTTGATTCTCAGAACCGAGCCCGTACGACAGCCACGCCCCCAGACTGGGGCGTCCCGCGAGTGGTGCTCCCGTGAGCAGAAACGTCGAAGCCGGATCGTGGTTGATCGCCTCGGTCGAAAGCGACTTAATGAAACAGATGTCGTCGGAGACTCCGGCCAGATGCGGCATCAGTTCGCTGATCGTGGCGCCACTGGCACCACATTTTGCAAATGGGAAGATCGACGGAACGACGGGGAACTGGCTCTGGCCGGAGGTCATCCCGGTTAATCTCTGCCCCCGTCGAATCGACTCCGGTAAGTCCACTCCCCTGTACTTGAGCAACTCCGGCTTGTGATCGAACAATTCAATTTGCGAGGGAGCCCCTGACTGAAACAGATAAATGACACGCTTGGCTCGTGCGCCAAAGTGACTGGCGACGGACCCGGTCTCTGCCGCGAAGAGGGAATTGAGTGCGGCCAGTCCCAGACCACCGCCCAGGCCCGTCAGGAAGTCGCGCCGAGGCAGCCGCTGCAAGGGATTGTGCCGTGAAGTTGTCATTCTCATCCTCGCTGTTCCTTGGGATTCCCCCAGAGTTCGTACGGCCCCACGGA